>Ga0074197_1000163_pt1 | contig 98542 bp, 80 predicted proteins | sample EPASupsiteSAE305_FD_64526 | JGI IMG/M metagenome (GOLD analysis project Ga0074197, IMG submission 64526) | Bioremediated contaminated groundwater microbial communities from EPA Superfund site, New Mexico - SAE3-05 reassembly with SPADES | ecosystem: Environmental > Aquatic > Deep subsurface >... | reverse complement strand
CGGAAAAGGCCAACCTTATTGCACCGCCCACAGTTCGTGGTTGTAGCGGGTGACCTTCTTGATTTCTCCGGTTTCCTTGTCTGTTACCTCGGCCTCGTATGACCGGCAGAAGATCATCGCTTTGACGGTGATCTCATCTCCTTCGTTGCCAAACCGGGAACGGGACTTGACGCAAAGACGGGGCGGATACGAATAGTTGTCGACAGATGGCAGCAGGATGAGGTTTTCGATAATGGGGAAATGATCTTTCTGGCTGATGCCAACTTGCTTGGATGATTTGATGAGACCGCTGATGGTGATAGTGGGGTTTGAGTCGTTTGTTTTGGCTGCGTTGGTTTTTTCGGACATGGTGTGTTTCTCCTGGTTTTTCTTTGGATTTTGTGGATTGGTTCGTTTATAGGTTAGTGAATGGTGGCCCTTTCCGGCATGGGTGCATACCGGCTGAGCTTGATGGCATAGAAGCAGGTGAAGCACTGCAAATAGGTCTCGTGCTCGCCTGCCGGGGTTTGCTGGATGGTGATGTCGAACGGCCTGCCGCACCGGCTACATTGCATGTCTGAGATGTCGGTGAGTTCTTGGGGTTGCGGTTTCATTTGCGTTTGCGTCATTGTGCCGGTTTGACGGTTAGTTGTTTGCGGTTGGATTCGCTGAAGGCCAAGAGGTTTTTGATTTGAACGGGTTCCTAATTTTCTACCATTAGTAGAATGAAATCATTTTAAATAGAGAATGTCAAGTGAATATTTCGCTTAAAGTAGAAAACGCTATTCTCGAAAGAGTAAAGAAAATTACAGGAAAAAATTCCGACAAAGAACTGGCGGAATTGTTAGGTTTAAAACAGGGTAATTTTTCCGCGAGAAAACAGAGAGGTAGCCTGACTCCCGTTATTGCAGAGTGGGCGATTCAGACAAAGATTGACCTGAATTGGTTGCTACGAGGGGAATCGAGCAGGAAGGATGTATCTGATAGCTTTCTACAAAAAGTAGAAGAGTGGACCGAAGAACTTTTGCAAGAAGACAACAGGTCAGCGACTTGGTTCGAATATGAATTTGAGAAAAAATTTCCAGATTTCAAAGCCTGGAAAGAAGAAAAGGAATGCAAGGCCACACTTGAGGCTGGTTACCCAGCGTCAAAAGTAGCATAAGAATTTTTCATAAAAAAACAGTTATTCTGAGAAGTTATATCATTAGCGCCAAATCCATTGCGGCACAAGGCTTTTCAGGCATTCAAAAAAAGAGGGAAAGGTTGTGACCGTATTGAATCCAAACACTAATTTTCCTCATAAGAAAAAAATAACAGCGAAGAATACAAGTTCAAGAAATACGGTAACGTCTCGAAGTCGAACATTAAATGGTCGTACAATTTTGATCCGCTGAAAAAGTGGGCGGCAAATTGGCCTAATTCTACCTTGGCTATATAGAAGAGGAAAGCATGACGCCAGATTGGACCCAGATTGGAATGTTTTGGTCTACTGCTTTATTAGTCCTAATCACGATATTTACAACAATTATTAACTACAGAATATATAGAAATCAAACAGATCCAGAAATTGTAGTATATTCAGAACATGATGTAACCAGGCCAAGCATTATAAATCTTGTAATTGAGAACATAGGAAAGGGTGTTGCGGGAGAAATTACATTTACTTCCGATCGCCCAATTCCATCACGAGCATTTGGATTGAATGATAAATGCGAGATGCCGAAAAACATGGACAATGGCCCATTAATTGTTGGCATACCAGAACTCGGTCCACAATCGAAACGGATAATTACTTGGGGGCAATATTATGGTCTCAAGAAGGCATTAGGTAGTGGAACATTAACAATCACTACTACTTATACAGGTAAAAAAGTATCGTTGATAAAAAATCCTAAATTTACTTCAAGTTATACACTGGATATTGTTTCATATGAGGGCACAGACGCCTCTGACAAAAATTGGCTTAAAAAAATTGCAGAATCAACTGAAGACATCTCGGGTCAATTGAAAGAAATAAAAGAAAAAATAAGCCACCCAATCGCTAGAGAGGGACGCTCCTAACGTCGCGGCCCTCAGCTTCCCGTTATGCCCCAAGGAGGAACTGATGCGACTCGTCTTCCATGCATTACTCGTAATTCAGCTTGTTCTTCCGGCATCTGTGTTTGCAGAGAGTTGCGACACCGACTGCCATAGACAATGCAGGGTACGGACAGATTTTCCTCCAGTGGAGTTTATTGAACCAACCTGCCACGCAAAATGCGAAGTTGCAAAGAAGGCAGCATGCGCATATGGAACAAGTCTGCCGACTATTCCCATCACGCCAAGAGAGCAAGTCGAGACTTATGGAACCCAGGCGTGCGCGGCGCCGTTTCAGGCAATTACTGGTGTAGTGATTGCCCGATGCTCAAACTGGGATGTAAGAACCGATAACCAACATCTCATCGCGAATGCGATCAACCAATTGCAATCAGTGGGGATATTGTCTCCGGGCGAACTTAATGACGTACAAGTTAGATGGTGTCCTCTATCTGGGGCACATGGTATGGCCCCGGATAGAGGACGTATCTACCTCGACACATCGCTTCAAGGGAATGCCTACGCAACTGCGTCTACCCTTGCCCACGAAATTATGCACATCAGGCAGTATCGACGCATGGGCACTGATAGGTTTAAGTGCGATTACAGCAGGCAATACGCAGAATGCGGGGGATGTCAGGATAGGAGAAATTCCTTCGAGCGCGAAGCTTACGATTACGAAGCCAGCATTCAAGGTCTCCTATCCCAGTTCACTCCGCAACAGTTACCCCAACAACAGCAGATGCAGTTCCCCCAGACGGGGGAACCCGTGCGTTTTTGCCAGACTCAGTGGGGAACCTGCCAGATCCCACCGGCGATGGTACCAATGGGAACGCAGTGTTTCTGTAACGCGCCCAATGGCCAACAAATTCCTGGCTCAGCTTTCTAGCAAACAGTGGGGCATAACCCGTCATTCCACCGGACCTGCGCGAAAAGCCGCGCAGGCCGGTGAATTCAGACGTTAGGCCTTTCAGAAGAGGGGACGACCTCACCTCTATAAATCAACTGGTGACGGCCCCACTTTATGAGAGGTATTTATGAATTGGTTAATTCTCGTTGTGGCAGGCTTATTCGAGATAGGTACAAGGAAAACGACTTTTTGAAAATGATTAGCCCGTTGGTAGTAATATTTCTTCACAAATGGGAAATTATTTTATTTATTCAAATTCGTAAACTTTCGCCTGATACTGAAACAATAGGACTTGCATGCAAGAAGCGAATTATTCGAAGGATACAAGCGGTGATCAGATTGATAGTTCTCCTTGCGTTAAGTTGCCTAAATTCGGTGGAATCACATTGTGGTTCGGTGTTTTTTTTATTGTGTTTGTTGTTGGGCTTTCGTCGGCATGGAATGCTTATGTGACCTTCGACAATATTGTCGAACATGAGTTTAATGTATTAGCTATACAAGCTCGGCAGCGTGAAGCTAGCATTTCTGGGGCGTTGCGCAGTGTTGATTTGATGATAGGAGGTATTATCGATGATCTACATCAAAAGCCGTCCATGTCAGACAAGGAGCAAATACAATTACTGAACAGCTATTTGAAGCTACTTCCTGAAATTCGAAGTTTACTTATTGCTGACGCCAACGGTCGGATTCGAGTTCATACAATGGAAGCGGCAATCGGCTTTGATGCCAGCAACCGCGAATACTTCACGAGTCATCGAAATGCGCCGGAAAAAGACTCCTTTCATATCTCTCTTCCCTTCAAAACTGCTGCCACAGGAATTATGGCCACCACGCTATCACGTGTCATCCGCGATGGTCATGGTAAATTTGCTGGTACTATAGCCGCAACACTTGAATCAACCTTTTTCTATAGATTGTTGAAACCGTCATTATCTGAACCTGAAAATCAGGTTTTACTTATAAATAGAAACGGTGATATTCTTAATTCGGCACCTATGATAAAGCTGATTGGTGAAAATCTCCGGGGAGGAATTGCCTATACTGAACACATCAAATCAGAAGAAAAAACAACACGACATTTGAATGTAACAAAATTGGAATCTATTAAAAGATTGTCGGTATTTCATGACGTTCCTGAATCGCCACTGATAGTTGTTGTTTCAAGAAATTATTCCACCATTGTTGATGAATTCAAAGATGTGGTATATTCGCATGTAGTTGGATTTTTTTTGCTAACCATTACGGTATTTTTTGTTTCGAGGGTCGCGGTTAGGCGTCAGCAAAATTTATACAAAGCTCAACAGCAAATAGCTGAGCGAGAGGCGTATCTTCGCACCATCATAGAAAGTGAACCTGAATGCGTTAAACAATTAGCACAAGACGGCACGTTGATGCAAATGAACAGTGCGGGCCTTAACATGATCGAAGCGGATTCGTTAGATCAAGTGAAGGGAATAGATATTCAGAAGCTGGTTACGCCGAAATATCGGGAAGCGTTTACGTCACTCACCCAAAAAGTATTTTCAGGTGAATCTGGTAGTCTAGAGTTCGAAATCATAGGATTAAAAGGCGGTCATCGATGGCTAGAAACACACGCAACTCCTTTAAGAAGTTCGGAATCTGATATTGTTGCGCTGCTCGCGATAACCCGTGATATCACCGAGCGAAAAGAAGCAGAAGATGCTCTTGAAGAGAAGAATAGGCAACTTCAAATTGCATTAGATGAGGTCAAGACGCTACGCGGCATTGTGCCAATATGTGCAAAATGTAAAAAAATACGAGATGACAAAGGGTTCTGGAATCAGGTGGAAAAATACGTCAGCGATCACACAGAGGCTACGTTTACCCATGGGGTTTGCCCTGACTGCGTTAAGGATTTGTATCCCGATTACTATCGCCGAAAATTAGCGCAAGAAGAACAATAACAATTAGGGAAAGGCCACAATTTTCTAGTAATGGCTGAGCTGTCCCGGAAGTGTCCCGTGGCAACCTAGAAACCCATAAATAGGAACCGGTCCACGGTTCAACTCCCAGCGCCCCGATATAAATGTTTTTCTTAAAATTGCCTTCTATTGTAACTAACGCATTAGTTAGACAAGCAACAATACATAGCTAAAGCTATATCTGAAGCAGGAGAGGATGTTGAGTCGTATTTCTTCAACCATATAAAGTGAGGAGGAATCCATTATGAGTATCAGACTTCGTTGTGTCCCATCCGTCATTGTTTCCATTCTTGCTCTGTTTTTTTGTAGCTGTGCAATAACTATAGTTCAACCATACGACGAGAAGTTACTGGCGGACACAGAGGCCATTTTTAAGGAGGCTTCATCGATGATTGATGATGGAATTTCTAATAGTCCCAGGACAGACGAAGAACGTTCTGGAATTAAGAAGCCAGAAGATCACCTTGCTCATATTTCTAAGTTTCAAGGCCGATATGCCGCGTTAGGAACCGATGCAGATGCGCTAATTCTTCGCGCCCTTTCTAGGGCTCAGGAAGTTGACAAGATTGGAGAAAAACTACAGGGGCAAATCAACATATTAGTCGAAGAATCCCTCCCTTCACAGTGCGAAGACATTGAAAGAGAACTTGGGTTATCTACAACCAGCCTAACGGTAAAGAATTACATCGACCTGAAGTGTCTCTTTGTCCGGTGGAAAGCACAGCATTCTGATCTAGTTCTCACAAAGGGAACAAGCATCCTGAAACGAACCAACTGGGAATTGCGAAAATCGACGTTGTTTTCGGCTGTCCTTGCAATTCAAAAGGCTGAGACCAGTAAGAAACAGTAGTCTTCATTAACCACTAGGCACGATTGAGGAGAAATGCTATGGCGACCATTAACGGAGTTGACTTTTCTCAGGTCTCAAAGGATGCATTAGCGGCATCTAAGGCAGTCCTGAACGACGAGAAAGCCTGGGCGAACTTGAAAGACATTATCAAGGACTTATCCCATGGACTGACCAGAGACGTTCAATTGATTGCAAAACGTAAACTTAGCGGCGAATTCAACGAAGATGATGCCCGTGCATATATCGAAGACCAGAAGACACTTGCGCGTATGCGCATTCGATCTGTCGCTATTGTCGGGTTGCAGCTTGCCGAAAAGATATGGAATGCAATTGCCGACGTGTTTGGAGAGGCGATTAACAAAGCAATTGGCTGGAAACTTCTGTAGCGAGATAGGGGCTTACCTCTCGGTCAATCGGACCGCCCGAAAGCTGCGCTTGTGAGTTTTCTCCGCGTTTCGCGCTCCAGTGGTCGGTTACGTCAAACGTTTGCGGGAGATACGGGGACAGGTTACGGAACTGAACCCCACTTTTCGGAAAGCACGATCAAAAATCGCAACGCCGTGTTTGAATAGATGTGACAAAAAACAAGATAATGACAAAATTGATGAGTATGCTTGGCTGGTTCCTTACGTTGAAAATGAAAGCGAAATCTTTCTAAAAAGCGTTATCCCCAGTCGAAAGGCTACAAGGCATTATTTGAAGGGGGCCGTATGAATAAAAATAAATTAAATCGAGAAGACCAGGAATTGCTGGAAGCGTTTGAAGCTGGTGAATTTAAATCTGACTTAAAGGACGAACGGCGAACTCAGCTTGCCAAATTGGCAGGGGAGGCAATTCGAAAAGATAAACGAATTAATATCCGGATTTCGAGCCGTGACTTGGAAGCACTGCAACGTCGAGCAATAGAAGAGGGCTTGCCTTATCAGTCGCTTGTATCCAGCGTGCTGCATAAATATGTTTCTGGTGGCTTTAAAGATATTTCAGCGGACAAAGCATTGCAGCGAACAAGCCGATAGAACTTATTGATCTCGGTGGCTTCCAACCGGAGGGAAAACGGGGCCAACGTCATTAAGCCTGAGGCATAACCCGTGGCAAAGTCGGTGCAATAGATTACTGTTAAGCATAATACCTAGCCGTGTCTTGTTCACCAAGACATCCATCCATCACAGTCATTTGTTCACTTCATACATTTGATACCCTGCATCCTGCGGGGTATCTATCACCGGAACGCCGAATAATCCAGAATTCCCAGCCGGGAGCGGGTTCAACTTAACTAGAACGCCTTTCTTGGAAACAATCCGGAAACAATCCGGAAACAAAACGGGCGCAAGGGAAGCTGTGTATATTGTTAATTTTGTTCAATATGTTCGTGTTGAACGAATTATATACGATAAACCGCGGAAGATTGCATGAAGTATCTGCTGGAGAAGGGGGGCGGAGAAATCTTTTCCGCTTGAGCGTCGCGGCAGTAGAGAGGGAGCGTGACCGTTGTCCTTCCCGTTATCGGGAAGGAGGATTATTTCTTCCGTTTCTTCGAGGGCGCGGCGCGTTGGCTCGTCATTTGGTTGGGCCGCCCTCCCGCATCACCGACGATGGCGGTCTTCTGCAGCTCCCGGCCTGCCTCGCTTTTTTCGACAAAACAGGGCGCGTTGGTAAATGGATCGGTTTCGGTCCAATACATCAGGGTTGACCAGGTACAGGGAGTGGGAGTGAACAGTTGCACCTGGCGGGGCAGGAGATGCAGCTCTTTTTGACAGAAGGCGCGCAGTTCCTCCATGGCCGCCTGCGTGCAGCCGGGGTGGGCGGCGATCAGATAATAGGTAAGGAACTGATCCAACCCCTCCTCTTTGGTCAGGCGGTTGAACAAGCGGCGAAACTGCAGGAGCAGGTCCGCATCCGGTTTGCCCATGGCCGCGAGGACTGCGGCATTGCTGTGCTCCGGTGCGATCTTCAATTGGCCGGAGACATGGTGGCGCACAATCTCGCGCAGGTAGGCGAGGCCGTTTTTCTTGTCGGCGAGTATCATGTCGTAGCGCAGGCCCGAGGCCACGGTTATTTTCTTAATGTTTTTGATGGTGCGCAACCGGTGCAATAAGGCGATCAGGGGACCATGGTCGACCTTGAGATTCGGACAGACGGTGGGGAACAGGCATCGCTTGTCCCGGCAGGCCCCCTTGGCGAGCTTTTTGGCGCACTCAAAGCCGTACATGTTCGCGGTCGGACCACCGACATCGGCAATGGTGCCCTTGAAGGACGGATGGGCGGCGAGAGTCTTTGCCTCGTGCAGGATGGAGTCGACGCTCCGGTTCTGGGTGGTCCGGCCTTGATGCACGGCGATGGCGCAGAAATGGCACTCACCGTAACAGCCCCGGTGGGTCGTGATGGCAAAGCGGATGGTGTCCAGGGCGCGGACCTGGCCCGATTGCCGGTCGTGGGGATGAAGATCGCGCTCGAACTCCAGGTCGTGGACTGTATCAAGTTCTGCGGTCGACAGCGGCGGCTGCGGTGGATTGTGGACGAGAAAGCGGCTGTCCTGCTGTTGGGCCAGGGTGCGGGCAGTGACTGGATCGTTGTTGTCGTAGAAGGTGCGGAACATGGAGATGAAGGCCTTCTTGTTCGCCGCAATGGTCTGGTAGGAGGGAAGGATGAGAGCTGTTTCCGGCGGAGCAGCCGCCGGATAACAGAGGCCACGGATCGACGCCGGCGATTGCCCGGCTGCCAGGGCCTGGGCGAGTTGGATCACGCTCCGGTCCGCCATGCCGTAGAGCAGGTAGTCGGCCTTGGCGTCGAAGAGGATCGAGCGGCGCACCCGGTTGTCCCAGGCGTCGTAATGGGCAATGCGGCGCAGGCTGGCCTCGATCCCACCCAGCACCAGAGGCGCGGTTCCTTTGAAATGCTGGCGGATCAGGTTGGCGTAGGCAAGCACCGCCCGGTCCGGTCGGCGAGTGTTCTGCCCGCCAGGGGTGTAGTCATCGGTTTTGCGGCGCTTGCCCGAGGCGGTGCGGTTGGCAACCATGGAATCGATCGAGCCGCCAGTGATGCCCCAGAACAGCGCGGGTTCGCCGAGACGGGTGATGTCGTGCTCCGATTGGAGATCGGGCTGGGCAATGACTCCGACCCGGAAGCCGTGCCGGACCAGGAGTTTGCCAATCACAGCCACGCCGATAAACGGCGAGTCGATGTAGGCGTCGCCGGTGACGAGGATGACGTCGAGCCTATCCCAGCCCAATTGAGCCATTTCTTCTCGGGTGCAGGGGAGAAACATTTTATTGCTCAGCGTGGGCGTTGAGGCGGGCGGCGGCCGAGCGACCGGCCAGCCAGCCGGTGGAAAAGGCGGCTTGCAGGTTGTAACCGCCGGTGTCGGCCTGGATGTCGAGTACCTCGCCTGCAAAGTAGAGGCCCTGTACCAGTCGTGATGCCATGGTGCGCGGGTCGACCTCGCGGGTGTCGACACCGCCGGCGGTGACGATAGCCTCGGCCAGCGGCCGGTGGGCGGTGACTTGCAGGCGGAAATTTTTCAGCCAGTGGCGCAGGCGTTTTCGTTCCTCGCTGCGGATGGTTCCGGCAAGGCGTTCGGAGGGCAGGGCGATCTCTTTCAAAGCCACGCCGACCATCTCCTTGGGCAGCAATCCCCGCAGAACATCAGCAATGGGTTCCAGTCGCCGCAGCTCGAAGTCGCGTACCAGGCGGGCGTCGAGTTTTTTTTCGTCAAGGGCGGGCTTGAGGTCCAGCAGCAGCACGACTTCCCGACCCTCGCGCAGGGCGTCGACAATCCGGCCGCTCAGGGTCAAGATCACTGGCCCGCTGAGGCCGAATTCCATGAAGGCCAACTCGCCGAAGGCTTCGGCCCGCTTTTTGCCGTCAATGAATAGGCGCACCTGGATATTGCGCAGCTGCAGGCCTTCCATCAGGGCCACGAGGTTTCCCTTGGTGATGAGCGGCACCAGGGCCGGGCGGATGGGGACAATCCGATGGCCCACCTCCTCGGCCAGCCGGTAACCGTCGCCGGTGGAGCCGGTGAGGGGATAGGAGGCGCCGCCAGCGGCGAGGATCAGGGCGTTACAGGGGATGGTCGTGCTGCCACAAGAAACCCCGGTGAGCACGCCGTGCTCAATGCAGAGATGATCAACCGTCACCCCGGTACGGATAGGTACGCCGCAGTGCTCCAGCCATTGCTCGAACACCGCCAGCACCTCCGGGGCTTTGCCCGAGGCCGGAAAGACGCGGCCGCCGCGTTCGGTGACAACGGCGAGGCCCAGTTCCCGGAAAAACTCGAGGAGTTCGGGGGTGAAAAACTGATGAAAGGCCTGGCGGAGAAAAGGGCCGGTCGGACCGAAGTGGCCAAGGAATTCGGGCAGGGGGGCAATGTTGGTCAGGTTGCAGCGGCCCTTGCCGGTGATGCAGAGTTTGCGGCCCGGCCGCTGCATTTTTTCCAGGACAACCACATTCGCGCCCAGGAGAGCGGCCTGACCGGCGGCCATCAGACCGGCGGCGCCGCCGCCTGCCACCACAAGGCGCGCCTGTCCTGTTGCGTTCATCGGGGTGTTGCGGTTTTTTCGATCGGGAGAAGTGGGGAAATGCATAGCACAGTACTACACCACGCCACGGGAAAAAAAAATCACAATCCGCAGCTCCGTTACCTGGATATGAGCGGCCAGATGGTCAACCCTGGAGCAGCCTGCTGGCCGAGCAGTAAGAAATATGAAGGCCGCGTTCTTTTTTCTTCAAGGAGTTTCGCGGTTAGTGTTAAGCTGAGATTTACAGTGCTTGAGCGTTTGTTTGAAGAATCCTTGGCGAAGCAAAAAGGTCAGCAGCGCCTGGTTTGGTCAGGGAGAAGGGTTGCCCAAAACAATTGATGGAGTGGCATGGCGAAGCTCTTTTTTAATCAAAGGAAGAATTATTTTTTCAGAATCCGGCCGGCACTGCGCTGGCTGATCAAGCTGCGGGGATCAACCAGGGCCATTGCCGGCGGTTTTGCCTTAGGGGTTTTTATCGCCTTCACCCCGACCATCGGCATTCAGATGTTTCTCGGGGCGATTTTCGCCACGTTTTTCAATCTGAACCGTCCGGCGGCGATTATTCCCGCCTGGATCACCAATCCGGTCACCATTCCTCCGATTTTTGCCTTTAATTATTGGATTGGGCACCTGCTGCTCGGCGGGCCTTCGGTCACTTCCGTCTACCACCAGTTGATAGACATCTGCAAGAAGCTGGCAACCCTCAATATGTTTCAAATCACTGATCAATTCATGGCCTTTGTTGCCCTGGGCAAGGAGATCATCATTCCGCTGATCGTCGGCAGCGTGGCTGTGGGCGCCGTTTGCGCGGTGATCACCTACTGGCTTTCCCTCCGTATCCTTCTTTTTCTCAATCGCAAGCGGCGTGCAAAAGCTGTCCTTTTTCCCTGATCCTCAGGAAAGCCAGCTCCACGGGCACCCTTCACAAACCGTAATTTTGCTTCCTGATCGCCCGGCTTTTCATTCTGCTCAAGACTCAATAGTCTGGATATAAACGTGGATGTAGGTGCGGTGAAGGGGCGGCCGGAGCGCTGCGGGACCGGGGTTGCGGGAAGGGCAGGGGCAGTTGCCGAATGCGAAGGCGCCGGGCCTCCTGTTCGGAGCACAGGTTGGCGACCGTGATGCCGAGCAGGCGGATCGGGCGGCGGCCAGCCTCGGTGGCGGCGAGCAGCCGGGGGAGTTGGGCCACGATGTCGGCGGTATCGAAGAAGCCCTGCGGTGTGGTGCACGACCGGGTGATGGTGGTGAAGTCGCTGTAGCGAACCTTGAGCGTCAGGGTGCGGCCACCGGTCTTTTTATCCGCCAGAATGCGGGCCACCTGCTGGACTTGGTCAAAGAGGACGGTGCTCACCCGGACAAAATCGAGGATATCTGTGGGCAGGGTGGTTTCCGAACCGATGGATTTGCGCACCCGGACCGGTTCCACCGGGCGGCAATCGATGCCCCGGGCCATGTCATGAAAAAACAGGCCGCTCTTGCCGAACAGGGCGGCCAGTTCCTGGCGGGAAAAATGAAGCAGGTCGGCGCCGGTCCGGATTCCCTGCTGCCGCATCTTCTGTTCCGTCACCTTGCCGACCCCGTACAATTTGCCGATCGGCAGGGCGGCGATGAAGGCTTGGGCCCGGTCCGGGGGGATGACGGTGAGTCCGTCGGGCTTGTTGTGGCCGGAGGCGATCTTGGCCAGGAATTTGTTGTACGAGACCCCGGCCGAGGCGGTCAGACCGGTGGTTTCACGGATAGCGGCGCGGATGGCCTGGGCGATGCGGGTGGCCGAAGGCTCGCCGAGCAGATTGGTGGTGACGTCGAGAAAGGCCTCGTCCACGGAAAGTGGTTCCACCAGGATGGTATAACGGCGGAACAGGGCCATGATCTGGCGCGATATCTCCTGGTAGCGCGCCATCCGGGGGGCAAGAAAAACAGCCTGGGGACACAGCTGATGCGCCCGGACGCTGGGCATGGCCGAATGGATGCCGAAAGCACGGGCCTCGTAGGAGCAGGCTGCGACCACGCCCCGGTTCCGGGGACTGCCGCCGACAATCACCGGCAGACCGTGCAGTTCAGGACGGTCCCGCTGTTCGATCGAGGCGAAAAAGGCATCCATGTCGACGTGAATGATTTTCCGGGTGAGCGGCATGGCAAAAACGGGTTTGGGCTCGGGGTGTTATCGCCATTGACGCTGACTGCGGTCAAGGCTATTATCCTAACGGACACACTGGCGCACACCGCATAAAATACAATACATCGTTGGGCAGGGAAATAGACAAAATGAACGCATATCAGGAGCGGAAGGATTATCTCCGGCAGCACCCGGCAACTTGGCTGGTGACCGGCGTTGCCGGTTTCATCGGCTCCAATCTTCTTGAAACCCTGTTGACGCTGGGGCAACGGGTCGTCGGTCTGGACAATTTTTCCACAGGCCACCAGCACAATCTGGATGAGGTCGAGGCCCGGGTGGGTGCGGTCGCCTGGCAACGGTTTTGCTTCATCCAGGGCGATATCCGCGATCCGGAATCCTGCCGCAAAGCCTGCACCGGGGCGGATTATGTCCTCCATCAGGCGGCGCTTGGTTCGGTTCCGCGCTCGATTGAGGACCCGGTGACCACCAACGAAAATAACATCAGCGGTTTTCTCAACATGCTGGTGGCCGCGCGTGATGCCCGGGTGAGGCGGATGGTCTATGCCGCTTCCAGTTCGACCTATGGCGACCACCCCGGCCTGCCCAAGGTCGAGGACCGGATCGGCAATCCGCTCTCCCCTTATGCGGTGACCAAGCTGGTCAACGAATTGTATGCAAGCGTCTTTGCCCGGACCTATGGGTTCGCAACCATCGGCCTGCGTTATTTCAACATCTTTGGTCAGCGCCAGGACCCTGACGGGGCCTATGCCGCCGTCATTCCCAAATGGTTTGCCGGCCTGCTCAAGAACGATGCGGTCTTCATCAACGGCGATGGCGAGACCAGCCGCGATTTCTGCTTCATCGATAACTGCGTCCAGGCCAATATCCTCGCCGCTACCGCCGATCAGGAGGCCGCCGATCAGGTGTATAACGTGGCCTTCGGCGAGCGCACCACCCTCAATGCATTGTACCGCCTGATTCAGGAGCGAGTGGCCGGGCGGGTGCCGGCCGCTGCCCAGGCTGAGCCGGTGTACCGCGATTTCCGTGCTGGCGACGTCCGCCATTCGCTGGCCGATATTTCCAAAGCGGCCCAGCTGCTGGGCTACCAGCCGGAATACTCGGTCCGCGCCGGGCTCGATAAGGCCGCTGATTGGTATATCAATCGTTTCCACTGATTCTTAGGTAGGTTAAGGGAGTTTCGTATGTCCAGCACGCTGGGAACCCTGTTCAAAGTAACGACGTTCGGTGAATCGCATTGCAAAGGCGTCGGTGCCATTGTCGACGGCTGTCCTGCCGGGATGGCATTGACCGAGGCGGATATCCAGCCGCAGCTTTCCCGGCGGCGGCCGGGGCAGAGCGATCTTTCTACTCCCCGCCAGGAGGCCGATCAGGTCACCATTTACTCCGGGACCGAGTTCGGCCGCACCCTGGGCACCCCGATCATGCTTCTGGTCAACAACAAGGATCAGCGGCCCCAGGACTACGGCGAGATGAGCCGAATTCCCCGGCCTTCGCACGCCGATTTCACCTACCAGATGAAGTATGGCATCCGTGCCTCCAGCGGCGGTGGGCGATCGAGCGCTCGTGAGACCATCGGCCGGGTGGCCGCCGGAGCCATTGCCGAGAAATGGTTGTTTGAAACCTATGGCACCGAAATCGTGGCCTGGGTGAGCGCGGTCGGCGACATCGAGGCACCGGAATTGGACATGGAGCGGATCAGCAGGGCCGAGGTCGACGCCCATATGATTCGTTGCCCGGATGCAGTCACCGCCGCCCGCATGGAGGCCAGGGTCCGGGAAGTACTGGAGGCCAAGGACTCCACCGGCGGTATTCTCACCTGCGTGTGCCGCAACGTGCCTATTGGTCTCGGTGAGCCGGTGTTCGACAAGCTGGAGGCCCGGCTGGCCCAGGCCATGCTTTCCTTGCCGGCCACCAAGGGCTTTGACATTGGTTCCGGATTTGCCGGTACTCGGATGCGTGGTAGCCTCCACAACGATTCTTTTATCAAAAAAGGGCAACAACTGGGCACCCGAACCAATTACAGCGGCGGCGTCCAAGGTGGGATCAGCAATGGTGAGCCCATCGTTTTCCGGGTGGCGTTCAAGCCGGTGGCCACCATCGGTCAAGTCCAGGACACCGTTGACTTTGACGGCTGCAAGGTTGAGCTTGCGGCCAAGGGGCGGCATGATCCCTGCGTGGTGCCGCGGGCGGTGCCGATCGTCGAGTCCATGGCAGCTTTGGTGCTGATCGACCTTGCCTTGCGGCAGCGGGCCCGCCAGTCCATCAGCGCGTTTTGATGGACAACGGCGTGCCAGCCCGGTCGGCCTCCATTTTGATTGTCGAGGATTCTCCGATCAACCAGCGTATTTTGTACAATCTGCTGAGTAAGGAGGGCTACACGGTCCGCATCGCCGGTCATGGCAAAGAGGCCCTAGTCAAGGTGCGGGAGGAACAGCCCGATCTGATCGTGCTCGACATCCTCATGCCGGAGATGGACGGGTTGGAGCTCTGTCGTCTGTTGAAAGAGCAGGAACTCACCCGCGACGTTCCGGTCATTTTCATCTCTTCCCTCGACAACACCGCCGATAAGCTCAGCGGTTTTGCAGCCGGCGGGGTTGATTACATCACCAAACCCTTTCATCCTGGCGAGGTTCTGGTGCGGATCAGCACCCACCTTAAGCTCTGCCGCCTACAGCGGCAACTGGGCGAGAAAAACCGTCAGCTCGAACTGGAGAAACAAAAGTCCGAGGCCTTGCTGCTCAATGTCTTGCCGGCGCGCGTCGCGGCGGAACTGATGGAGAAGGGCAGTTGCGCCCCGCAATGCTTTCCGGAAGTGACGGTCTGTTTTGTCGATATTGTTCAGTTTACCTCGGCCGCCGCCACCCTGGCTCCGGAAGTGTTGATCGGTGAACTGAACGTTTTGTTCACCGCCTTTGACCGGATAGCCGAGGCCAACCGCTGCGAACGGATGAAGACCATTGGCGACGCCTACCTTTTTGTCTGCGGTATTCCCGAGTTTAATGAGCGGCATATTCAAGACGCGGCTGTCGCCGCCCTGGAGATGGTCGCGTACATCGAGGAACGCAACCGCAGCGGCGGGCAGCAGTGGCAAGTGCGAATTGGCCTCCATTCCGGCCCGGTGGTGGGCGGCATCGTCGGTTCAAAAAAATATCTCTACGACATCTTCGGCGATACGGTAAATATCGCCGCCCGCTTGCAATCCTTGTCCGAACCGATGCGCATTAATGTGTCGGCCGAGGTACGCCGCCGGTTGGATCAGGACTTTGTGTTTACCTGCCCTCTAGATGTGGAAATGAAGGGTAAAGGCGTACAGTCCACCTGTTTTCTTGAGGGACGGCGTTCGGTCTGAACCAGTTCGTCCATCCTTTCATGCCCATTATAACCTTCGAGTTGATGACAGCATGTATTCGTTCCGCAATTCCTTGTGCCCGTGCCTGATTTTTCTTGATTTCTTGGAGTTTCCGAAGTGAAAGGATTGTGGAACATTGAAGATTTAATTGATCTCCACTTCTTTTTTCAGCTTGATGAGGAGCTGCGGCGCACAGAGGGGGAGAAGGCGTTGGCCAAGCGCGACCGGGTGATCTATCTGGCCAAGATTGAGCCGCACTTGGGCAAGGCGGAGGACATCCCGCCCCGCATTCTGGTCCGGAGATGGCTGGCGATGCGACGATTGCATTACCAGCGGGACCGGGAACGCGATGGGGTATTGCTGCCCGGAAACGTGTGGCGGGAACTGACTTTCCTTTGCCGGGGCCTGTTTTTTTTCTGTGGTCTGGGCGCAGGGCTCGGCCTGGCCGGCTCCCTGTTGCTTTACTCCGGCTTGACCCCCCTCAATGTATCGGTATATTTCGGCCTGTTCGTCGTTCTCCAACTGATGCTGCTCGGTCTGCAGGGGCTTCTGCTGGGTTACCGGCAGGTGCGGCGGATTCCCATGGAATCCTCGGTGGCCTATCTCCTTATCGGTCGCCTGCTGGTGCGAGGTTTGGATGCTATCCGCCGGCGGGTGCAGCGCACCATGAGCGGTCGCCAGCGGCTCGACCTGGCCGCGTTGGTGGGGGGCGTGCGCCAGCGCAAGGAGCTGGCGGTCCTGCTGATCTGGCCAGCCTTCATCCTGATGCAACTGGGCGGCATCGGCTTTAATCTCGGAGTGATCGGTGCAACCTTGGCCAAGGTGGCTTTTTTTGATATCGCCTTTGCCTGGCAATCGAGCCTGCATCTTTCCGCCGATCTGGTTGCCGACTTGGTCAGGTGGATCGCCCTGCCTTGGTCCTGGGCTGTGCCCCACGCCTATCCAAGTCTGGCCCAGATCGAGGGCAGCCAGATCGTGTTGAAGGAGGGCGCCGCTCATCTGGCGACCGGTGATCTTGTTTCCTGGTGGCCTTTTCTCTGCTGTTCCGTGTTGGTCTACGGCCTTCTGCCCCGTTGCCTGCTGCTGGTGCTGGGATTCATGCGGCAGCGGCGAGCTTTGGAGCAACTGCATTTCGCCACTCTCGGCATCCGGCCGCTTTTACGGCGCATGACCCAGCCTCGGCTTGACACCAACGGGGTCCGGGAAACCCCACCATCCGAGGTGGAACATGCAACGGTTACGGAGCTGGCGCCAGAGCCTGTCACTGCCCGGTCCGTTTCCCTGACGGAGCCGGGAATGGTCGCCGAGGGAGCCGGGGTGTATCTGCTGATCCCGGATGAACTCTACGAGGACTGTCCGCAGGAAGCTCTGCTCAATTTGCTGCGCTCGGATTCCGGTCCCGCCCATATTGAATGGCTTCGCTACGGTGTGCCCGGTGTGGCTGAGGCCGAGAGTTTGGCGCCCTTGGGCACGGCGGCAGTACAGGGGCACTTGACCGGTGTTGTCCTGCTGCAAGAGGCCTGGCAGCCGCCGCTCAAGGAAACCGAACTGTTTCTGCGCGACCTGCGCCGCCTGACCGGAGAAATGATGCCACTGACCATTCTTTTGATCGGCAAACCGATTGCGGAAACCATCCTGACGCCGGTCGAACCGGAACAGTTGCGGATCTGGCGGCAAAAAATGCAGGCAATCGGCGATCCCTGTCTTGACGTTCAGCCCCTGGTGCGGCCATGAAGTCCAGCGTGCCGCAATTCGCCATCATCGGCCACCCCAACGAGGGCAAGTCCTCTGTTCTTTCCACCTTGGCTGAGGACGATTCGGTGCGGGTCAGTCCCATTCCTGGTGAAACCTTGGTCTGTCAAGCTTTCCCGGTGCGCATCGACGGCCGGGAGATCATCCGCTTCATCGATACCCCCGGTTTCCAGAATCCGCGTCAGACCCTGCAATGGCTGCAAGCCTATCAGGGGCCGGAGGAAGGGCTGCTGGCGGCTTTCATCGCGGCGCACCGCGACGATCCCGCCTTCCGTGACGACTGCGAACTGCTCGCGCCGGTGGCGGCCGGGGCCGGAGTGATCTTCGTGGTCGACGGATCGCGGCCCCTGCGCCACGTCGACCGGGCCGAGATGGAAATCCTTCGCCTTAGCGGCGCGCCCCGGATGGCAGTGATCAATTGCAAGGAGGAGGATGCCGAGTATCTGACCCGCTGGCAGAGCGAGTTCCGCAAGCATTTCAATGCGGTGCGCCTGTTTAACTCCTGCCGGGCCAACTACCGGCAGCGAATCGATCTGCTGGAGAGCCTCAAGGCCATCGACCAGCGGCTGGAACCGGTGCTGCGCGCCGTGGTTGAGGCCTTTCAGGAGGACTGGGAGGTGCGCAACCAGCGCGCCGCCGCCATCCTCGCGGGCCTGCTTCAGGATATCCTTGCCTACCGCAGGGTCGTGCCCTGCACCCCCGATGAGGAGGAGCGCAAGCGGCAGGAACTGCACCAGGAATACCACGCGTATGTGGCCGCCCGGGAGCGTCAGGCCCACGAGGCCATCCGTCAACTGTTCAAGCACAACATCTTCAACCTCGAGTTGCCGCCGCAGTCGATCCTGGAGGAGGATCTGTTCAGCAAGCGGACCTGGGAATTTCTCGGGTTGAGTGACCTGCAGATCATTCTCGCCGGCGCCTTGGGCGGCGCAGCTCTGGGCGTGGGCATTGATGCCGCCACCATCGGCACTTCATTTGGCCTGTTTTCAGCGGTCGGCGGCCTGATCGGCGCCGGCGCCACCGCTTTCAAGGGCAAGGAACTGCTTTCCGGCGTCCGGCTCCTAGGAATGAGGATGGGCGGCGAGCAGCTGCGGGTGGGGCCGGTGGGCAACATCCAGTTGCTCTATATCGTCCTGGATCGCGGGCTGCTCTTTTACTCGCATGTGATCAACTGGGCGCACGGCCGCCGTGATTATGAGCGGATGCCAGGCCTTCCAAGGGCATCGAGCGGTAAAAGCGGCTTGACCAGCCATTGGGACCGGGAGCAGCGCGCCATCTGCGACCGTTTTTTCCGCGCGGTGCGCAAGGGGAACGAAGGTGAGATTGAGGAGGCTTCGCTAGTCCTCCAGGATCTGCTTTGCGACCAGTTTGCCCTTATCGCCGAGGACCGGGTCCTGGGCGGTACAGGCGACAGCTTTGCCGGCGGCAAGGCGGACGAATAACCACGGGAGCCCTCATGCCGCCTCGTCTGCTGATCATCAACTGCGCCAGTCCTTATTTTTTCTATATCCCCATGGGGAGCTTCGGTCTCTGTGACGCCCTTGGGAAAGAGGGGCTGGAAGCGCGCATCTTCAATCCGGCCCTCTATCCGGAGGCCGAGGTGCGGCAACGGCTGTTCGCGGTCCTCGACACCCTGCAACCCACCCATGTGGGCCTGGTCTGTCACTGGCAGGAAACCGCTCATGGCCTGCTCGCCGCCCTGGAGATGGTTCGAGCCTGGGATGCGGAGGTGGTCGCCCTCTGCGGCGGCTTCACTGCCTCCTATTTTGCCGAGGAGCTGCTGCGAACGGTCACGGAGCTGGATTATGTGGTTTTGGGTGATCCCGAGGTGCCGGTGACCCAGCTGCTGCGGGGCTCGCCGCCGGCGGCGATAGCCAACCTGGTCTGGCGGGAGAATGGCGCGATCCGGTGCAGCGAAAAACATTGGCTGATGGAACAGCCAATGTTCGACAGCCTGGCCTTTGCCGATTGCTCCTGTTTGGTCGATGCACCCCGCTACTTCGAGAAGATCAACACCAAACTCGGTTTCCCGGTTCTTCTTGGCCGGGGCTGCATCTTTGACTGCGAATACTGCGGCGGCAGCCGCCATGCCTTCCGGCTTCATTCCGGCCGCAGCAAGCCGGTCACCCGTTCTCTTCCTGCCATCCTCGCCGATCTGCACCGGCTGAAAGCACAGACCGCGGTGCTCTACATCTGCTACGAGAACGATCCGGCTTTCATTAAATTATTGTTTCAAGCCATTGGTGAGGATCGGGAACTGCGGGGTTATTTCACCCTCCATTACGGGGCTTGGCATCTGCTCGATACCGAATTTCTTGCTCTCTACCGGCAGGCCTTCAACTGCACCGCCGCCCCGCCGATCTTCGAGTTTTCGCCCGAAGTGGTTGCAGACCACCACCGGTCAGCCATCAAACGGGGGGCAACCTATGGTTTTGAGGCCATGGAGGAAAACTTTCGCGCCATTTCCGAAGCCTTCAACGGGCGGGTGCGGATCGAGGTTTTTTTCAGCCGTTATCATCCGGCGATTTCCATCGACGATTTGAAGCGGGAAATTGGAGCTATTTTGTTGTTCAAGCACCGGATGGTTCGGCAGGGGCTGCCTGTCCATGTCTGTTTCGACCACCTCTCCACCGATGTCGGCAGCCGGTACTGGGAAGCGCATCAGGAACGTCCCCGCGACTTTGCCCGCTTTCTCGATTTGAAAGCGCGGGTGGATGCAGGACACCTCTACCCTTTTCCGGTGGATAACCTCTGTCTGCTGATTCCGGCCCATTTACCCTCGGCCTTTCTCGTTCGGCACGAAGCCCTGCTCTTGGTGCTGGAGCGGCTGGAGCATCATTGTCATGAGCTGGTGCAGATTCTCCTTGCCTGCCTGGAAGAACGATGGCTGGAGGTGTTGGAGGTGGTGTTGGACTCCTGGCTCGACGAACAGCCGGCGGTCGTTTTTTTCACTGACCTGCCGCTGGAGGCGTTTGTCGAAGAGTTGGGGCAGCGGCTGCTGAGCAGTCCTCTGCCGTGCCCGTCGTTTCTGGCCGATCTGTTCCGGTTTAGCCGCAAAAAACTTGCACTGTCTCTACGAATCGCTTCCCCAGGAATTGCATCAGCACCCCCAGGCGAACGTCTGATTCTTGATCCGGCGCGAATAAGTATCCACGAGCAGGACTACCTCGATCTGCTCCCCTTGCTCCGGCGCCTCCTGGAGAACAAGGTCAACCCGCTTCCTTACCAACGCACTGCCTGCCTTTTTCTCGACAGCGGCATCTTTACCATGACCCATGGCTTCTACCGGTCAACCCTGCGCCTATTCGAGCAACCTCGGACCCTGGAATCCTACCTTGCCGCCCTGCGCAGCGTGCCGCGCATCGATATGCTGCAGCACGAAAGCCTGCTTGATCGATTGGTCAAGGAAGACGTGCTGCGCCCCGCCTCCTATCCCTGATGATTTTCTATCTTAAGGTGTTCTGTGAGAAGGCGCGGAAGAGTGTTTTCCGCACTCGGACAAGATATCTTGCTGTGCCAGAGTAAAAACACCATTGTCGAGCAAGCAACATGCCTGTGTGGGCCTTTGGCGGGGTTCTGTAAATGATGCTGCTGGAAACAGAAAACCCGCATCCCTCATGAGATTGCGGGTTTGATGAGGCTAAACGCTATAGCATTTTATTTTGAAAGCCGATCGGTGATGCGATTGTATGCTTCTTTCAGTTCTTCACCTATGGTTTTGGCTTTAACAATATACTCTTCTGAAGTATCTATGGCATCGTCAGCTATTTCAGAAGCCTTTACCTTAACCTGATCCCACATTTTTTCTGCTTGTTTAAATTCTTCCTTGGCTTCCATCGAGGCTAGGTGAACTTTTAAGTTGATTTCATCCCTTTCGGTCTTCAATTTTTCCATCAGCTTATCAAATTCTTCTCTGATTTCCATACAGGACCTCAATTTTAAATTTGTTGTCAGGTTCATGTTCCTTTGCGGTATTAATTGCGTACCACTATCGGTATTCTATTTGTTTGGGTGGGGGGTATATCTGCATACCCCTCTATACGTACCCCAAAACTTCATGGATTTAACCGTATATCGTCGGACACTATAAAACAACAAAAAACCCGCTTTCCTCGAAAGGAAGCGGGTTTATGTACGGCGCTGGACACCGTTGAACAGTCAAATTGGTGGAGCTAACCGGGATCGAACCGGTGACCTCTTGAATGCCATTCAAGCGCTCTCCCAGCTGAGCTATAGCCCCTCGCATTCTCGGTGGCAATTACCATGCTTTACTGGTGGCTGTCAAGTTTTTCTCAATTCTTTTTCGAGTGCTCGCCATATCGATTGCCAAGCTCTGGTTCTGTTGGTAATGTAAGTGGCTTCTCAGATCAACGATTAATTTTGCGTCAGCCCTCAACGCCACCGCGTTTTTCCGCGACACGATGAGTACGCTGATAACATTTGACTATACAGGTGGTATCGGATGTTTTCTCCGTTGAATTTTCTTTTTGGTTGGCTGTCCAACGATCTGGCAATTGACCTCGGAACCGCGAACACGGTATTGTACGTGAAAGGTAAAGGGATCGTGCTGCGTGAACCCTCGGTGGTTGCGGTCCGCAAGGATAGTCGCGGTAGCCGGGTGCTGGCCGTGGGTAAAGAGGCCAAGGAGATGCTGGGGCGAACCCCAGGCAATATCGTCGCCATTCGTCCCATGAAGGACGGCGTCATCGCCGATTTCGAGGTGACCGAGGCCATGCTCCGCTACTTCATCAACAAGGTGCATAATCGTCGCACTCTGGTGCATCCCCGGATCATCATTTCCGTGCCCTCGGGCATTACCCAAGTGGAGAAGAGGGCAGTGCGCGACACGGCGGAGTCCGCCGGCGCCCGCGAAGTGTATTTGATTGAGGAGCCCATGGCCGCAGCCATCGGCGCCAATTTACCGATCACCGAACCGACAGCTAACATGATTGTCGATATCGGCGGCGGCACCACCGAGGTGGCGGTCATCTCGCTGGCGGGCATTGTCTACGCCAAGTCGGTGCGGGTTGCGGGTGACAAGATGGATGACGCCATCCTTCAGTACATCAAACGAAAGCACAATCTGGCTATTGGTGAACGAACCGCCGAGGAGATCAAAACCACCATCGGTAATGTGCTGCCGGAAGAACCGTACGAGACTATGGACATCAAAGGTCGGGATTTGGTGGCCGGCATTCCTAAAACCCTGACCATCACTTCCAAGGAAATTCAAGCCGCTATCGCCGAGCAGGTTGACGTGATTGTTGATGCCGTGCGGATTGCCCTGGAGCAAACGCCCCCTGAATTGTCCGCCGATATCGTCGATCAGGGCATCGTCCTCACCGGCGGTGGAGCCTTGCTGAAAAATCTCGACAAGCGGTTAAAGCTTGAGACCGGCATGCCGATCATCGTGGCCGACGACCCGCTCTCTTCCGTTGTGCTCGGTTCCGGACAGGCTCTCGATAATATCGAGATCCTCCGGGAAATCGCCATCGATTAGTCACGGAAGAAATCGCTCGCGGCGCCCGCTGTTCCTTGTCTGTCTTTTTGTCGCCGTTCCGGTTTCCGTCGCCGCTCCTCTCCCATGAGAAAAAAGCCCACCAGAAAACGAAGCGACCGCTATCGCCTCTTTCGCATAGTCCTCCTTGCCGGTTTACTGATGACGCTGGCTCTTATTTTCTTGGTTTCCACCCTAGGGAGCCAGAGTTTCGGGCCCCTGCATAAGCTGGTGCTCGAGGCGGTGGGACCGCTGCAAAAGGTGGTCACCATGGGAGGTTCCTATGTGGAGACCTTCAAGAGCGAATATATCGATATTTTGCAGGACAGTCTCCGGCTTCGCGAAGAAAATAAACGACTGATTCAGCAGTTGCAGGAAAACGAAAATATCCTCAATAAAAGCCGCGAGGCCATGGCTACTAACGCCAGTCTGCGAAAACTGCTCGAGTTTAAGAATACGCTTGATCAGCAGCAGGTGATGGCGGCCACGATAGTGGGCAAGGATCCGTCCACCATGTTTCGCTCGGTGATTATCGATAGGGGATCGAACAGCGGCGTCATGAAGGGCAATCCGGTGGTGAACAACGACGGCGTTGTCGGCCAGGTGTTCATCGTTACGCCGAATTACGCCAAGGTGTTGTTGGCGATAGCGCCATCAAGCGCCATTGACGTGCTGCTGCAGAAATCAAGAGTGCGCGGTATTCTCAAAGGCGACGGTACCTTGACCTATCGCCTTGAGTATATTCTTAAAACAGCGGAAGTCGAGGAAGGCGACCATGTGGTTACTGCCGGTTATGGAGGTGTCTTTCCAACCGGGTTGCAGGTGGGCGTGGTTGCGAAAATTATCAAAAAACCTCGAGGCATGTTTCACGAAATTGAAGTGACTCCGTCCGTTGATTACCAGAAGCTGGAAAATCTACTGATTCTTCAACAACCTAAACTGGGGGAAATCAAGCAGATGGAACAGCGATAAACAGCCCACAGGTTCTACCTTTTGATGGGCCTGCCGCGGCGTTGTGCTGGCAGGTTGCGGTAACGACGGCGTTAACGGGAAAAAAGGACGATGGTTGTTTTTCACTTTATTATTGTTGGCTTGTTGCTGGTGATTGTGCAAACGACCATCTGCATGCCTACCCCCGTATGGCTGCCGGCACCTGATTTTTATTATATCCTGGTGTCCTATCTTGCCTTCCGGCTCGATCTGCTGCGTGGTTTGATCATCCTGTTTCCCCTGGTTTGCGCACTCGATGTCGTTTCCGGTACGATTCTGGGGATGTATGCCCTGCTTTGTTTTAGCGGATTTATTCTTTTGCGCCAGCTATCCGCAAAGCTCCCGGTCAACGAAATCCTGTATCAGATTCCACTGGCCGGGGTGAGCTATCTGGTTGTGTCATGGGGCGTCTATTTGTTTCTGGAACTCCTCCAGCCCGGGCAACAAGTTACCTGGTCTTGGTGGAAGATGATCGTGCGTGCGGTCCTGGTGACTGTTTTCTCCTATCCTCTCTTTTTTCTTTTCGATGTGGTCCAAAAATATTCCCATCGCAGTTTTTTGCACTGGAACAGATTGCGGTTGCGCAGCGATAACCGGCGCAGGCGGCAGGCCTGATTGTTCCTTCCGTGACCTGTTGATGGTGGCATTGTGGCGAATCTGTTTGGCGACAGGATGAAGAATCTCAGGAAACTGAACCGGAAAAGAGCGGAGCTGCTGCTCGATGCCGAACGCAAAAAGGACAGCGGCGTCACTAGGCTGCCCCAGCGCGACGAAAGCGACCTGAACGGCTACAAAAAGAAAGCACTGTATTCGTTCGTCATTATCATTTTTTTCTTCGCGGTCATTATTACCCGCCTCTGGTTTCTTCAAGTACAGCAGGGTGATTACTACAACCAGTTGGCTGATTCCAATCGGGTCCGCTCCATCGAAATAGCAGCGCCGCGCGGTAATATCTATGACCGCAAGGGACGAGAAATCGTCACCAACCGCCCCTCTTTCAACGTCGTCTGGATTCGGGAAAACAACAAGATCAATGACGAGTGGCTTAAGCGCCTGACCGGACTTCTGAGGCAGGATGCTGCCACCCTCCTGGAAAAAATCCGCAAGATGGCCGGTGAGCCTGGGCATATTCCCGTACGGCTGGCCGAGGATATCGACTGGGAAACGGTGGCCCGAATCGAAAATAATCGGATGCATCTACCCGAAATCAAGATCGAGGTGGTGCCTTTGCGCATTTACCATTTCGGGAATTTAGCCTCGCATCTCATCGGATACATGGGGGAGATCAACAAGGCGGAGTTGGACAAGGCCGACAAAACCTTCTACAAAGGCGGTAACCTCATCGGCAAGATGGGGCTTGAACGGTTGCGTGAGCCTGACCTGCGCGGGGAAAAAGGATATGACAACATGGAGGTCAATGCCCTTGGGTTTGAACAGCAGAATCTCAAGGATGTTGAGCCGCTCCCCGGCAAGGATTTGCATCTGACCCTTGATGTTGAGCTGCAAAAAATCGCAGAAGAGGAAATGGCTTCGAAAAATCGTGCCGGTGCCGTGGTGGCGATGGAGGCAAACACCGGGCGTTTGCTGGTGGCCGCCAGCTCGCCGGAACTTCAGCTCGAGGAATTTGTCGGCGGCATTTCCCAGAAGGCCTGGCAAGGAATGCTTGACAACCCTCTGCATCCATTGGTCAATAAACTGGTGCAAGGGCAGTACCCTCCTGCTTCGACCTATAAGCTGGTCACGGCCTTCGCCGGACTGTCCGAAGGCATTGTTACTCCCGACACCACCATTTTCTGTCCCGGTCATTATCAGTTTGGCAACCGGGTCTATCGTTGCTGGAAAAAAGGCGGACATGGAACGGTGAGTTTTAAGCGAGCAGTCGCTGAATCTTGCGACGTGTATTTTTATCAGGTCGGTCAGAAATTGGGGGTCGATCGGTTGGCCAGGTACGCCAGAATGTTCGGCCTGGGCGAAAAAACAGGAGTGGAAATAGAGCATGAAAAGCCCGGGTTGATCCCAACCACGGAGTGGAAGAGGAAACGGTACAACGTCAAATGGCACGAGGGGGAGACCCTGTCGATAGCCATTGGCCAAGGGTATGACCTGGCCACACCCTTGCAGATTGCGCTGATGACCTCGGTCATTGCCAATGGCGGCACATTGTATAAACCTACGGTGGTCGAGCAGGTAGTCGATCCCGACGGGAAGATAACCAGTCCCTTCAAGCCTGAGGTTCTGTCGCGGTTGTCTGGCCAGGGACGAAATTTGAAACTGGTTCGGGAGGGCATGGTAGAAGCGGTCAACAGCCGGCGAGGCACCGGCCGGGAGGCGCAGATCGATTCCCAGCACGGGATCATCGTCGGCGGCAAGACCGGTACTGGCCAGGTAGTGCGCCTCGCCCAGTATATCCATTTGAAGGAAGAAGATATCCCCTATAAATATAGAGACCATGCCTGGTTCACCTGTTTCGCTCCGGCCGCAAACCCTGAAATAGTCGTCACCGTCATGGTGGAGCACGGACTGCACGGCGGCTCGGCCTCCGCGCCTATTGCCGCGAAGATCCTCAACCGGTATTTCGAGGATAAATTCAAAAAGCAAGGAGAAGGAACGGAAGCCCAGGGAGGGAAGGCCGCTCAGCGGGTTATTCTCTCTCAGGATATGATCGAGGAAGGCGCCGCCCCACCCGTCGAGGATACCGAAGATGGGGAAACGGCTCCTGCTCCACAACCGAATGAATCAGCCAATTAACCGATATGTTTCATTTTGACCGGCGTTTGCTCGAACATTTCGATTGGGTTATGCTGCTCATGCTCCTTCTGGTGGGGGGGATGGCGCTGACCAATCTCTACAGTTCCACCTTCGTCGCGGACACAGGGGCCTCTTCGATTTTCTACAAGCAGTTGATCTTTTTTGGAGTCGGTCTGGGGCTGATTTTGCCAATCCTGACGCAAGAATATCAAAGAATCGTTAAGTTGGGATATGTGCTCTACAGTATCGTCTTGCTGTTGTTGCTCTATACCCTGTTGTTCGTCAAGCCTATCCTTGGTGCGCAGCGCTGGATCGATCTCGGATTTTTCAACCTCCAGCCTTCGGAACCGGCCAAATTGGCCTTGATTCTCGTGCTGGCCTCCTGCTACGCCAATACCGATGTCGCTGGCGGCTACCGGTTGCGCGACCTGGTCAAGCCGGTGCTCCTCACCGCCCTGCCGTTTGTGCTGATCATGCTGCAGCCGGATCTGGGAACCGCCCTGATCTGCGCGATTGTTTTCGTGTCCATGACCCTGTTTGTCCGTCTGCGATGGTCCACCCTGGGTATCCTCAGCGGTACCGGCCTGCTCTGTATTTTTATCGGCTGGAAGTTCCTGCTAAAGGACTATCAGCGTAAGCGGATCGAGACCTTCCTCAATCCCGAGGGGGATCCCATGAATCACGGCTATCAGATCATGCAGTCCAAAATCGCCGTTGGCAGCGGCAAAATTTTTGGCAAGGGATTCATGGAAGGTACCCAGGGACATCTCCATTTTCTGCCGGAGAAGCATACTGACTTTGCCTTTGCGGTTTGGGGTGAAGAATGGGGGTTCGCTGGTGCGTTGTTTTTTCTGAGTTGCTATTTCTTCATGATCGTCTGGGGCGTGAACGTCGCCATGTCGGCCAAGGATAAGTTGGGTTCTCTCCTGGCCTTTGGCTGCACCATGCTGATCTTCTGGCAGGCTGTAATCAATCTCTTTATGATTATGGGATTTTTGCCGGTGGTTGGCGTCCCTCTACCGATGTTTAGTTACGGTGGCTCATCGCTGCTGACCAATATGGCTGCCATCGGCATAATCATGAGTGTCCGGATGCGCAGTTTCCCTCCAACGTCAACCCAATAGCAAAAGGTCGGTGTCAGTCGCCTAGGCTGGTCAAAACCAGATTGCGCAAGGCGGCAATGAACCGGGGATCAGCATTGAGCGCCTTGGTCGAGGCAAAACGCATTCCCAGGTTCTCCGCCATTTCCCGGTACTGCATGTCGATCTCGAACAGCGTCTCCACATGATCGGAAACAAAGGAGATTGGCACCACCAGCATGTTGCCGCACCCCTCGGCAGCCAGGGCCGAAATTACCTCCGGCAACGCCGGGCCCAACCATTCCACTGGGCCGCTGCGGCTTTGGTAGCAAAGTCTCCCTCGGATACCCGTCAGTTCCTCGACCGCCCGGATGGTTTGTTCCAGGTGGTGCACATAGGGGTCGCCTTCCTTGATAAATTGCACGGGAAGGCTATGCGCGCTGTACACCACCTGCACCGGTTTGCCCTGAAAGGACTGGACACCTTCCCGGATCCGGTCAGCCAGGCAGGCGATGTAGGACGGTTCGGTCGGCCAGGACTGAATTTCCCGGAGCGGGACATCCATCTTGAGCTGGGATTTGATCCGGTGAAGATCACGCAGGGATGAACCTGTGGTAGCGATGGAATAGTGGGGATACAGTGGCAAGGCAACTATTTCTTGGATCTGTTCTCGCCGCAGTTCCCGCAGTGCCTCATCGGCCAGGGGATGCCAGTAGCGCATACATGGCCGGACAATGAATCTGCCATCGTGCTGTAAGGCTCGCTCCAGTGCTTCAGCCTGCTCCTCAGTCTTTTTTCGGATGGGAGAACCGCCACCGATTCTCTCGTAATTGGCCATGCTTTTCGGGGCGCGGCGGTAGGCAATGATCCGGGCGATGGTTTTCTGCAGGAACCGAGGTCCCAGGCGGATGATCTGCCGGTCGGAGAACAGGTTGAAGAGAAAGGGGCGTACATCCTCAAGCCGTTCGGGGCCGCCCAAATTTAAAAGCAAAATACCGATTTTGTTCTTAGTCTTCATGGTGTTACTGTACCGGCCTGACTGGGCAGCCGTCAAGAAAATGTGCCTTGCCCCTTGATTTCCTCATGCGTCAATGGCTATAATTAAAACATGGTCAAGCGGTATCCTTTCCAAAATCAATCACTTCTCGTGCTTTTCGCACACACTTCACCACGATCTTCCCTTTTGGGTAAGCAGGAAGAATGGAAGAATATACCCTACGGCTTTTGTGCAAAGGATGCCGAGGCATGACCTTAAGGCAGCGGCATAGGGCCGCTGACGTCTTTCTGAACGGAGGATGTGTATGGAACTGAAAATCGAGGCCAAAAATCTTGACATACGAAAGAGCTGGCAGGAAAAAATTGAAGAGGAACGAGCTAAACTGACCCGGCACTACGCCAGCTTGGTTCTGCACCTGCGGGTGACCATTGAGGCCACTCCGGGATATAAGGAGGGCGGTTATGAGGTTCGGCTTGTTGCCACGGTCCCTAACGATACGGTTGCGGTCAAGCGATGGGGCGAGAGTGTCCGCTCCCTGCTGGTTGAGGCGTTTGATGTTCTTGGAGCACAACTCAAGGAAATTGTCAAAAAAAAGCAGAACCATAAAGCGGTGAAAGTGCAAGGGGCGGTGGCCGACGGCAAAGCTTCGGGGATTATCCGCAAGATCGTGCCTGACGAATCCTACGGTTTTATTGTGACCGATGACAAGCTTGATGTCTTTTTCCATGCCAACAGCCTCAAGGATATGGAAATGAGCGACCTCACCGAGGGCGATGAGGTTTTGTTCGCCATGGAGGAGGGCGACAAGGGCTTGCAGGCGACCTGGGTGAAGGCTGGTCACGCCTGATTCAATTAACGTACTGCTTTCCCGGACTCCCTGCGAATCCGGAATAGAAAAAAACCCCGCCACAATAGCGGGGTTTTTTTATGTTTGGACCCTGGAGTTTCGCGGCAGGTAGCGAGCATTAGCAAAATAAAGGTTGGTTCTGGCCCTGTTGCTGTGTACAACTGGAAACTTTGCTGCGTCCGGCATGAAAATCCCAGAGCAAAAATCGGTCGTTTTTCTTTTTCCCTAGAGAACCCATGAGCACACCCGAGTTGTACCTGATAGACGGCAGCGCCTATATTTACCGGGCTTATCATGCCATTAAGCCGCTGTCCAATTCGCGTGGATTGCCGACCCACGCGGTTTACGGGTTTACTACCATTTTGCGGCGATTGGTCAAAGAGCGCACCCCAAGGTACCTGGCTGTGGCCTTCGACACCAGGGGGCCGGTATTCCGCCATCAGCTCTATGACCGGTATAAGGCCAACCGGCCCCCCATGCCCGAGGACCTCATTCCACAGATTCCGTATATCCGTCAGATCGTCATGGCCTATCGCATTCCTCTGCTCGAACAGGACGATCAGGAGGCTGACGACCTTATCGCCTCGGCTGCCGAAAAGATGGTCCGGCAGGGGTACAGGGTGGTAATCGTCTCTGGCGACAAAGATTTGCTGCAACTGGTTTCACCGCAGATTAGTTTGTGGGATCCGATGAATGACCGCGTCATGGATGAAACGGCGGTGCAGGAAAAATATGGCCTGCCACCCAGCCAGTTGCTCGATTATTTTGCCCTCACCGGCGACAGCTCGGACAATATTCCCGGTGTGCCCGGCGTCGGCCCGAAATCGGCGCAAAAACTGATCAGCGAACACCGTGATTTGGAAGGACTCTATCGGAACCTTGCCGGTATGAAGTCCTCGAAGATCGTTCAGCAGATCCGCGAGCATCAGGCAGAAGCCTTTCTTTCTCGCGACCTGGTGCGCCTCAATACAGCCGCTGAAGTTCCCGGAGACATTGAACTGTACCGGATGGTAGAGCCTGACAATGAAGGCCTCCGCAGTCTGTTGACCGAGCTTGAGTTTCATTCCTTACTTAAGGAGGAGACCCGGGCGGCGAAGATCGAGACCTCGCGCTTTCATCTGATGGGTCGGATCGACGATCTTCCAGACCTGGGGCAGCGACTCGCTGCGACCAAGCTTCTGGCGGTCGATACCGAGACCGATTCCTTGGATACCCTAAGCGCCCGGCTAGTCGGGGTTTCGCTTGCCGTCGAGGAGGGCGATGCCTGGTATATCCCTTGTGGTCACTGTGACGACGCGGGGAAACCGTTGGCAGGGCAGTTGCCACTGGTCCAACTGGTCGAGTTTCTGCAACCGTTTCTTGAAAACCAACACATTGTCAAGGTCGGGCATAATCTCAAGTTTGACCTCGCTGTTTTTGCTGCTCCGCAGAACGGCGGCATCCACTTAGCTGGCCCGCTCTACGACACCATGATCGGAGCCTGGCTGCTTGACCCGGACCGGCATTCGTATAAACTCGATGATCTCTGTCAGGAGATTGATCTGCGAATGACCAGTTTTGCCGAGGTAACCGGCAACGACAAGGCTGGGGATGCCTTCTGCCGGGTCGGGCTGGAGGCGGCCAAAAATTACAGTTGCGAGGATGTCTATGGAGCCTTGCAGTTGTACCGGCAGCAGCAACCAAGGCTTGTGCAAGCAAACCTGCTATCTCTGATGCAGGATGTGGAAGGACCGTTAATCCCGGTGTTGGCGGCCATGGAACGGGCTGGTATCCGGGTGGACGGCGACAAGCTTGCAGCCCTTTCAAGTGAGTTTGGACAACGGCTGGAGGCGGATGAACAGGCCATCTTTACATTGGCTGGGATGGTTTTTAACATCAATTCAACCAAGCAACTTGGCGAGGTCTTGTTTGAAAAGCTGCAATTGCCCAAGGGGAGGAAAACCAAAACCGGCTGGTCCACCGATGTCAAAGTCCTGGAAAGTCTGAGTTTGACCCACGAATTGCCGGCGCTGATCCTTCAATACCGCAATCTGGCCAAGCTGAAGTCCACTTATGTTGACAAGCTGGCCAGCCTGAGTAACCCGGCGACCGGTCGAGTGCACACCTCGTTCAACCAGTGCGGCACCGCCACCGGCCGGTTGAGTTCAAGTAATCCCAATCTGCAGAATATCCCGATTCGCACTGAAGAGGGACGGCGGATCCGTTCCGCTTTTATTGCTTCCGAGGGTTGCTGCCTGCTTGCTGCCGATTACTCCCAGATCGACCTCCGGGTTCTGGCTCATTACTCGGAAGATCGGGAGCTACTGGCAGCCTTTCAGGCCGGGCAGGACATTCATCGCCGGACCGCGGCCGAGATATTTTTTGTGGCTCCTGAACTGGTGACTTCGGAGATGCGGCGCGTAGCGAAAACCATCAACTTCGGCATTGTGTACGGCATGTCCAGCTTTGGGTTGGCCAGTCAGTTGCACGTCAGTCGGAAAGACGCTCAGACCTTCATCGACCGGTATTTCGCTCATTTTTCCGGAATTAAGGAATTTATGGGGGCCGTTGTCGAGCAGGCAAAAAAAGATGGTTTTGTGACGACCCTGCTGGGGCGAAGACGATACTTGGCTGAGATTAACAGTACCAATCGCATGCAGCGCGAATTTGCCGAGCGAACCGCTATCAACACGCCTATTCAGGGGACAGCCGCCGATATTATCAAGCTGGCCATGCTACGGGTGCATCGTGAGCAGTCGCAACGCCGGCTGCAGACCCGTCTGTTGTTGCAGATTCACGACGAATTGGTCCTGGAGGTGCCGCAGGGAGAGCTGGCCGAGGTTTCGGTTCTGGTGAAAGAGCATATGGAGGCGGCCATGGTCCTGCGTGTTCCGTTGGTGGTCCATCTCGGTCACGGTCAGAGTCTGGAAAAGGGCGAGTAGTTTTTCTTTTTTTTTCGTCACTCTTACGGTATACAAACCGGCAATGGTTGATCGTCAAGTTGGTGGAGAGACAACGGTCTGTCCGGGAAAGGGGAAATTATTCTATTTGTTCCGCTATTTCGGAATGTGTAAAGGGCAAGCGGTGGCGCGAAGGTATGTTAGCGCAGATGTACAACGTAATTGCCTGGATTTTGATAGTTTTTGTATCAGGTTCATTTTTTGCAAGAGCTAAAGCAAAAGAAAACCTGGAGGTGCGATGATGAGTCCGCGCGAAGCTATCCGAATCCTGATGCTTAGTCCGTTGTATTTTCGTTTGAGTTTGCCCCAGCGTTGGCGGCTGGTGCAGGAGTATTGCCGCAGCTTCAATGCCGGTGCGATGAGGTAAGACGATGGAGAACGTTCCCTTATGGACTTGAATCTGGCACCGACTGTCGGTATCGAGCGTCGCCGCCACCAGCGATTTAAGGTGAAGGAAGAAACCTTCGCCTTTCTCGGCGAGGACACCGCTACCCTTGTTGATATCAGTAAAGGTGGCCTTTCCGTTCATTGTGCCGTTTTTGAGAAAGACCCCGAGTTCACTTCTTTCCTCGCCATTTTTATAGCCCACCCCCATTTTTATTTGCCTGATATTCCCTTTTCGTTGGTCAGCGAAGTGCAGACCGTCCCCGTTTCAATCTTTAGCCTGCTCAGAATCAAACGTTTCAGTATGAAATTCGGGCCGCTGTCCAGCGACCAACTAACAAGAATCGAAGACTTTATCGCCTGCAATACAGTTGTTGAAAACTGACAGGATTTTATTTTCGTCAGGGATGAACCGCGTTACCGCGGCTATTCTATTTTTATGGGGTGGAGTATGAAAAAAGCACTTCTTCTGGCAGTGGCGTTTCTTTGTTGGGGCAGTTCAGTATTGGCCGGCGATGAAATCGCAGTCAGCGCGCAGGAGCAGCAATCGGTCAGCGTCACCATCTACAACAAAAACCTGGCCTTGATCAAGGACCGCCGCGCCATCACTCTTCCCCAAGGTGTCCATACCCTGGCCTTCCGAGAGGTGAGCGCCCAGATCAAGCCGGAAACGGCGCTGATGCATGGCCGAGACCTGGCAGTCCTTGAACAGAATTTTGAATATGACCTCTTGACCCCGCAATCGCTTTTGCGGAAATACGTTGGCCGTGAAGTGACCATGAGTAGACGCCATCCCTCCACCGGCGAGGAGCACTCCGTTCAGGCCAAGGTGCTCAGCGCAGGTGACGGTGTGGTGCTGCAAGTCGGCAACAGGATTGAAACCGAGGTGAGCGGCAGGCTGATCTATCCTGACGTCCCCGCCACCCTTCGAGACCGGCCGACCCTGACCATGCAGGTCGAAAGCCTCAGCGAGGGCGCCAGGGATGTGGAGCTGTCCTATCTGACCGGAGGCTTGTCGTGGCAGGCGGATTACGTGGCACAACTCAACGCGACCGACGATCGTCTCAATCTGAGCGGATGGGTGACCTTAACCAATGAAAGCGGTGCGCGCTATCCTCAGGCGCGGCTCCAGTTGGTTGCCGGCGACGTCAATGTGGTGCAGCGGGCGATGGAGCCGAGAGCGATGCGGATGGAGGCCATGGCTCCCGCTCCCAAAGCCATGGCGGAAGAGTCGATGTTTGAATACCATCTCTATACCCTCGGTCGCCCGACCACCATCGGTGAAAGCCAGAAGAAACAGGTGGCGCTGCTTCAGGCCGAAGCGGTCGAATGCAGAAAGGAATTCTTACTTAAAGGCCAGGAGTATTATTTTAGCGCTCAAGCAGGAGAAATCGGGCGCAAGATGAAGGTGGGGGTCTTTGTCGAGTTGAAAAACGATAAGGAATCCGGGCTGGGCCAACCCATCCCCGGCGGTGTGGTCCGGGTGTACAAAAAGGACGGCAGTGGTTTTCTTCAGTTTGTCGGTGAGGACAAAGTGGGCCACACTCCGGAAAAGGAGTTGATCCGTCTTCACCTCGGCGACGCTTTTGATGTCACCGCCGATAAGTATCAATCGGATTTCAAAAAGCTTAAAGGGACCGGCGTGACCGGTAACGTTTTTGAAAGCGAGTATGTAATCCAATTAAAAAACGCAAAAAAAGAGCAGGTCACAGTCAAGGTGCAGGAGCCGATCCCTGGCGACTGGGAGATTCTGAGAGAATCGATGCAGCATGTCAAGGAGTCGTCCCACATCGCCTCGTGGATGGTGGCAGTGCCACCCCTGGAGTCCGCTACTCTCACCTACAGGGTCAGGGTGAAAGATTGATTTTTTCAGCGTGAGCAGGGGAAGAAGGCAACGGATCGGGCCGGCCAGGGTACGATCCGTTTTCTATTTTGGGCAAGGCCTAGCCGGACTGTTCAGTTTCGATCGGCCAGGGGCACGAATTTTCGGCCAGGCGAGCCGATATAAATCTGGCGGGGGCGATAGATTTTGGTCTCCGGGTCCTCGCGCATTTCCTTCCATTGAGCAATCCAGCCGGGAAGCCGGCCCAGGGCGAACATGACAGTGAACATGTTGGTGGGAATGCCGAGGGCACGGTAAATAATTCCGGAATAGAAATCGATGTTGGGATAGAGATTGCGGCTGACAAAGAAAGGGTCGTTGAGCACGATTTCTTCAAGGTTGCGGGCGATATCCAGGAGTGGATCCTTGACGTTGAGTATGCCTAGGATGCCGTCGCAGGCATCTTTGATGATTGTTCCCCTGGGGTCAAAGGTCCGGTAGACTCGATGGCCGAATCCGGAGAGGCGGAAGGGGTCGTTTTTATCCTTGGCCTTGGCGATGTATTTTTTGTAATCGTTGTTGTCCTTGTGGATCGCCTCAAGCATTTGAATAACTGCTTCATTGGCACCCCCGTGGAGCGGCCCCCACAGGGCGTTGATGCCGGCCGAGATCGAGGAATACAAATTGCCGCCCGCACTGCCGACCAGCCGGACCGCGGAGGTCGAGCAGTTCTGCTCGTGGTCCGCGTGGAGGATGAGCAGTTTGTTAAGGGCTGCCACCACCTCAGGTAAAACAATATAAGGCCTGACCGGGGTGTTGAACATCATGTTGAGGAAATTGCCACAGTAGGACAGATCGTTGCGCGGATAGACCAGGGGCTGGCCGATGGATTTTTTGTACGAAAAGGCGGCAATGGTTCGGATCTTGGAAATGAGACGGCTGGCGGTCATGTCGATGTTTTCCAGCGGATCTGCACTCATTTCCGGATAAAAATTGTGCAGACTGTTGACCATCACCGAGAGGATTGACATCGGTGAGGCGTTGGGTGGAAACTTGTCGAAGAAATGGACCATGTCCTCGTGGATCAGGGCGTGGTGTTCGAGCAGGGTCCTGAAAGTTTCCAGTTCAACGCGGTTCGGCAGTTTATTGTGGAGAAGCAGATAGGCGACCTCGATGAACAGGCATTTCGACGCCAGGTCTTCTATGGGGTATCCCCGGTAACGCAGGATACCTTTCGTGCCATCGAGGAAGGTGATGGTGCTGCAGCAGGAGGCTGAGTTTTTGTAACCGGAATCAAAGACGGTGTAGCCGGTGTCACGGAGCAGGTCGCGAACATCGATCGATTTGTCGCCCTCGATCCCCTCGATGATGGGTAGGTGGTACGTGGTGCCGTTGATGGTCAATTCCGCGGTTTGGTCGAATGTGTCTTCAGGCATGAATGGCGTCCTCTTGTGCGGGAAGTTGGGCTGAGGTTATGCCGGATGGGGTCTCCGTGCATCGGCAGTTGGCGTCGAAACCGTTAAAAAACAATGCACGGATGGCGCTGTCTAAGTAGAGTGGTAGGAAAGGCGGCCTTCTGGCCTGTGCAGGACAATCGGAGACGGCAATGGAGCACATGTCCGGTGCCGACGCTTCCTCAATCCTTTCAAGGTGGTACCTTATCGTATTTACCGCTGAAATTCAAGCCAGGCTCGCATCGTTGAGGAATGGAGCTCACGATGACGGGATGAACGCTATGATCAACCGCAACACCAGCATGAGGTAGAGAAAGAAAATCGATGTTAGAAAGTTTGGAAGAGCAAAGAAAAATCATTCAAGAGGCTTTGGAGTCCACCGTGCCCGAAACCAATCGGGCGGAGGCCGAGGATTTGCTTGAGATATATCGCGATGACCGGATCGGGCTCACCCTGTTGCGGGAATTTTATACCTATCTGCCCGAGGCGCGGGAAGATTGGATTCGGGAGATTCGGGTGCTCAATCGCCATCAAGGTATTTTTTTGCTGGCGGCGTTTACTCCCCTGGAAAGATACCTCTATCTTGTGTCCAGCGAGGGGCTGGAATTCCAGGGCAGCATGGCCGATGGCTATCTGGGCGAAGAACTGCTTGATTTTTTTGGTTACGAGAGCGCCGAGGCCTTCTCGAAGATCTGCGCTTCACCGGAAACCCTGCCCATTTATGAGCCCTTGCAAATGGAAGAGGATATCTGTCCAGCCTGCCATGCCGTTGCCGGTGAGTATCATGAACTGGGGTGTCCGGTGGAGCTCTGCCCCTGGTGCGGGGGGCAGCTCATTCATTGCGACTGCCGCTATGAACAGATGGGACTGGACGCGATTGCCTCAGAGGAGGAGCTACTGCAATTCGAGGCGATTCTGGAGGAACGGGGGAGAATTCCCTATTCCCGTGAGCAGCGGCCAAGCTTTGCCGACGACGACCCAGGCTTTGTGTTTGAATAATAAAAAGGAACCTGCTGGTTAGGGTGGAAACACCGCACCGCTTGGCCCGTTTCCATTGAAAGAGCCGGAGGCCTCAGGGCCCCCGGCTTTTTTATTGGGTGCAGAGAAGGGACGATGCTGTCTGGATTACTTTGGAGCCTTGCGGTCATCCAGATAGCGGAAAAGATCCGAATCAGCAGAGAGCACCAGCGAGGTATTCTTGTTGATAATGTTGCGGTAACTCTCAAGACTCTTCTGGAAGGCATAGAATTCAGCGTGACTTGAATAAGCCTTGCCGTAAATTTTTGTCGCCTCGGCATCGGCTTGGCCACGAACCTCGGTGGCCTCGCGTTTGGCGGTGGAAGTGATTTCCTGGAGTTCCCGGTCAACCCGGCCCAGTATTTCCGCCTTCCGGCCTTCGCCGGTCGAGCGCTTCTCTGCCGCTATTCGTTTTCGTTCCGAAATCATGCGGTCATACACCTTCAAGCGAACCGACTCGATGTAATTCACCCGTTTGAACATGACATCCAGCAGCTCGATGCCGTATTGCGGAGTGATTTTCGCGGCGGTTTCAAGCACCATCTGGCTGATTTTGTCCCGACCCAATTTAGGCGGCACGACTACCATGTCCCGTGTTTGGGCCGTAGCGGCCATGTAATCCGGCGACCAGTCGGAGCTGCGGATGATCTCGATCAGTTCATTTTTGTTGACCAGATCGCGGACCGTACCAGCAAGGATATCGTTGAGCAGGGAATTCGCCCGTTTCTCCGTGCCCACTGCCTGGAGAAAACGCAGGGGATCGATGATGCGCCAGCGGGCGGTGTTGTCCATGTAGATGAAGGTCTTGTCGTTGGTCGGAATCTGATTGGGGTCGCCGTCCCAGATGAGCACCCGTTTGTCAAAATATTGGACAACCTGAATGAAAGGCGTCTTGAATTTAAGACCGGACTTAGTCACTGGATCGCCTACCGGGCGACCAAACTGGGTTATGACAGCCTGCTGCCCCTCCGGGAGGATAAAAAAACCGTCCCAGACTGTGATGGTAACGCCAGCCAGAACAAACAAAAAAAAGATTCGAATGATTTTATTCATGAGGTCGTCTTCGTTAAAGTGGAAGAAAAGCTGTCGGCATCTGATAATGAATTATTTAGCCGGCGCAGGAGGCTGCTCTTTTGCCATTTTTCTGGTGAGGTCAAAGAGCGGCAGAATGTTCTGCTGGCTTTTATCCATGACATAGACATGGTCTACCCGCGGCAGGATGTCTTCCATAGCTTCGAGGTACAACCGCTGCCGGGTCACCTCTTCCGCGCCCTGGTACTCTTTGACGATCGCCTTGAAGCGGTTAGTTTCACCATTCGCCCGGTTGACCCGCTCGGCGGCATAACCGTAAGCCTCCTCAACGATCTGCTTGGCGCTGCCGCGAGCCTTGGGAATGACCTTGTTATAGGTTTCTTCCGCCTCGTTGACCAGCCGTTTCATATCCTGGTCGGCCTCGTTGACCTCGTTGAACGCCGGTTTGACCTGTTCCGGCGGGTTGATGTCGAGTAATTGGAGGGTGACGATGCTGACACCGGCTTCCAGCCGGTCCATCTGGCTCTGCAGTTCTTGCTTGGCGTTGGCGGCCAACACCTCGCGATTGCCCAGGACATAGTCAAAATCCATGTTGCCGACGATGCGTCGGGTCACGGTTTCCGAGGCGTCGCGAACCGCTTGGGCGACATCTCGGACCTTAAACAGATAACTGACCGGGTCGCTGACCTTGTATTGCACGATCCAGGCCACCTCGATCACGTCTTTGTCGCCGGTAAGCATCAAGGCTTCCATGTCGTATCCTTTGCGGTCAAAGGCAGTGCTGGCGCCAGGGGTACGGGTGCGGAAACCGAATTCCTCTTTGCGCACACTTTCCACGTCTACCTTGGCGAGTTCATCCACATAGGGAATCTTGAAATTGAGACCGGGCAGGGTGGTGCGGGTGTATTGCCCGAAGCGGAGAATAACACCGACCTCACCAGGTTTGATGGTGAAAAAAGAGGAAAAAACCCCTTGGAGAACCAGGGCCGCCGCGACAATCGCCAACACCTTGCCCGCTCCGGCGAATACATTGGGTGGTGTCTCGGGAGGTTGGCCGCCTTGCTCGCTGTTCGGTGACGATCCTTCGCCTTTGCCGGCAAAGGCGTCTCGAATTTTTTGGATGAGCAGGGCAAGGAGATCTTCTGGCCCGGAGGGCTTCTTTTTTTTGCCCCAGGGCGGCTGTTCGTTCATCGGCATGGGTACGGCTCCATCGATAGGACTAAAAATGATTGATAAGTCGGCCACTAAAGAACGGGGGGTACGAAGGCCTGTTCGGCGTGACGAGGGGTAAACAGCGATTATAGTATGCACTCTCCTCGGCAAGGTCAAACAAGATCGGATGGGGCCGGTGTTTTTTGCTCCAGGCAGCAGAGCGTACGCGCATGATTTGGTTCAATGCAGCGCCCATATCCAAGCAAGGATGGGAAGAGCCAGTGCCATGAGTAAGAGAGAAACCTGGAGCGCCGGTGTTTGGAATCGTTCAACCAGGCCGGTCCGAGTGAACAGCCAGCCGCCACCGACGCCGTTGACGAAGCCGAAAAGATGCGCACCCAGATCGGTTCGTACCCCTTCGCTGCCAAGAAAAGCCAGGAGGCCTGCCCCAGCCCCTAAGGGTAAGAGCAACGCCTTGTAGGAGCGAGTCGCGGAGCGGCCGAGTTGCAGGCCGGTGAGCAGGCCAATGGCCGCGAAGACCGAGGTGGAAAATCCCACCGAGAGATGAGGCTGCTGCCGAAACGCGATATTGCAAAGGTTGCCGATTGAACCGGTGAGGAGCAAGAACAGCCAGGATTGCCCATAGCCAATCATCCTGCTGAGCAAATGGATGACCAGGCCGCCGATGAGGCAGTTGCCGAGAAGATGGGAGAGGTCGGCGTGAAGAGTGAGGGCCGTGATCAGACGCCACCATTCGCCGTGTTTGAGAATGGCCGCACTGTCAATTGCTCCCAGGGTGAACCACACATTCCCGGTTGACCACGGGCCGGTATGGGAGAAAAAGAGGGCAAACGAAATCATCACGAGCAGAGTGGGTTGGGATTGGGGCGAGAGAGGTTGATGGAGTGGCTTTGGCGGAGGCCAGTTGCGATTTTCCAGGTGATACTGGTTGAGGTGAAAGAGGGCGGCTGGCGCATCCTCATTGGCCACCAGCAACCGGCCAGACTCCTGATCATGCCAATGATCAATGCCAACGGCCGAGAGGACCAGAGACAAGGCATCCAGCTGATCGGATTCGTCATCCGCTATCGCAATCAGATCCGCTTCCTGGAAGTTTCTAAGATTCATGTGGCTGGTATTTCATAACTCATGCGATCCCAGTTGCTTGGGAGGGGATGGACATCATGCGCCAGTGTTGTCATCCGGAATGTCTTGACAATGGGGGCTCCGCCATTACAATGTTTACAATTTAGTGCGGACAGGGCTGCAGATGGATTGACAAGCCTTGTGTGTCCCGGTGAAAGTATTTTCACCTTAACTCCCAATGTATTAACGGAACAATCACTATGCTTGCAATTATGAAACGATGTACCCCTTTTCTGCTCGTTTTTTTCACGCTGGCCTTTATGGAGGCGGGGATAACAGCAGATTATGCTGATGCACGTTCCAAGTCCGGCGGGCGCTCGTTCAGCAGCCCATCCAGCCAGCCATCGCCCCAGTCGGCGCCCAGCCAGTTCGGGCAACAGCGGCAACAACAAACCCCGCAAGCTGGCGGTTTCGGTCGGGGACTCATGGGCGGTCTTCTTGGCGGCGCCATCGGTGGGATGCTCTTTGGCAGTCTTTTTGGAGCCAGCGGCAGCGGCATGGGGATTCTGCCGCTTTTGATCCTGGGCGGGGTTGGCTACTTCCTGTATAAGCGCTTTGTCAATCGACCGGCGGCGCCTTCCAACTCTGGCTACCAGCCACCGCCTGCCCCCAATATGTTTCAGGGAGGAACAGGTGGGTTTGGCGGCGGTTCAGTGCCTCCTGTGCCACCGGTTCCACCAGCGACCCCTCTGTACGCAGCCAACGCACTTGAACAGGGCCTGTCTGAGATTCGCCTGAACGACCCCGGGTTTGATGAAAAATATTTCCTCGAAGTGGCCTCCGATGTGTTTTTCAAGGTGCAGGCAGGATGGATGCGCAAAGATCTTTCTGCTTACCGCCATTTGCTCGGGAACCAATTGGCCGAGGAATATGACCGCCATTTTGCTAAAATGCAGGAGCTAGGACAGAGCAACAAGCTGGAGAGCATCGCAGTGCGCAAGGTAGAGATTGTGGCTGCCGGCAGCGATAAAGGCGAAGATTTTCTGACCGTGCTGTTTACCGCCAACCTGCTTGATTACACCGTTGATGACAAAACTGGCGCACTGGTGGAAGGCAGCATGACCGAACCGGTAAAATTCGCCGAAAAGTGGACCTGGGCCCGACCGGTCCGGACAGAAGACTGGAAGCTGGAAGGCATTGAGGTTGTCGAAGACTGACGCCTTTTTCTATAATTGAAAGACCGGATGAGCCGCTTCCCATTGGGAGGCGGCTCTTTTTTTTGAGAAGAAGTGCGGAAGTCTTGCGTGCGTGACTGCAAACCTGGCGCGAAGCAGCGAAATCATCGCCTTTTGGCAAACTATAACGGCGAGGAGGTTTTTTGCACCCCGGATCGATCGGTGCCGCCTGGTATCGCGAAATTGCTTTGAACAGGGTGAAGCGTCCGGGCGAAAATAAAAAACGCGCAGACTGGCAACAGTCTGCGCGTGGGGGTAACAAAAGGTGAGTGGAAAAGGGCCGCGCCTCTTAGCGTGCGTTGAGTTTTTCGGTCAGGACCGGTAGAAATTGTTTGAGGTCAGCCACTACCAGGACATTCGCCACTTCGCCAATGGGCGCGTCCTTGTCGGTGTTGATGGCCACGATGAAATCTGATTTCTTCATCCCTGCCAGGTGCTGGATCGCGCCGGAGATGCCGCAGGCCACATAGAGCCTGGGGGTCACTGTATTGCCGGTGGTGCCGACCTGGCGATTGTGCTCCACCCATCCGGCATCGACCACCGGCCGGCTGGCACCGTATTCGCCGCCCAAGGCCTTGGCCAAAGCCTGCACCATGGCAACGTTCTCGGGCTTGCCCACGCCGCGGCCTGCACTGACGATGACCTCTGCCTTGGTCAGGTCCACTCCTTCAAGTTTTGCCGCTTCATAACCGGTGCATTGCACCTTGCCACTGACGTTGGTGTCGATCGTGACCAAGGTTGGGGTGCCCGCAGGTTCTACATCCATGCCGAAGGCTCCCGCCTGGAGGGTCAGAACCGTCTGGGGAGTGGTGGCTTTCATCTTCCGCCGCAGCTTGGCGTTGCATACCGGCACCACCGGCAGGCCGTCTTCGATGGCAATAACCTCGGCTATCTGCGCCGCCTTGAGGGCCACAGCGATCCGAGGGGCGAGATCCCAGCCGTAGGACGAGTGCAGAAAAACAATCTGCTCCGGCTGTTCCTTGGCGATAACATCAAGAAGCAGTTGTTTATGCACCGTGGGGTTGTACTCGCCGTATTTGGCGACATCGGCCAGGTACAGCGTGCCATCGAAGCGCGGCAATTCATCTCCGGCACCGACCAGAAACATAACAGCCTCGGCCTGCTGTTGTTGGGCAAAGGCGATCAGCTGGGTGTATTCGGCACGCAGTTTTCCTTCCCGGAATTCCGCCACAAGTAAGGTCTTCATGGGTGTCTCCTAGGCCAAAATGCCGGTTTTATCTTTGAGGAGCTGGATAAGTTTGTCGGCCAGTTCAGGGACATCGCCCTCGAGCACTATGCCGCCGCCTTTTTTCTCTGGAAAATAGAAGGAGGCTGTTTCTTGACGAGGAACAATGCCACCGGTATCGGGGGCCATGGTCAGCAGCTCCTTCTTCTTGGCCTTCATGATGTTGGGCAGGGTGGGGTAGCGCGGTGTGTTCAGGCCCAGCTGGCAGGTAAGCACTACCGGTGTCGTCGCCGTCACCAGAGCCTTGCTGCCGCCCTCCAGTTCGCGTTTGATCTGTATCGTGCCGTTGTCGTAAGTAAAGCCGACTATCGTGGTAACCGCCGGAATGCCGAGCAGTTCGGCAACCATGACGCCCACCTGGGCGCTGCCGCGATCTTGCGACTGCATACCGGTGAAAATAATGTCGAAGTGCTTGTCCTTGGCAAAACCGGCGATCATCGAGGCGATTTCAATGGGCTCTCGTTTATAGGATTCGGCGTCGGCGATATGCACGCCCCGGTCGCAGCCCATAGCCAGGGCTTTTTTCATCGTCTCGGTTACTTGATCCGGTCCGATGCAGAGCACGGTCAGGTCGGCCTCCTTGACCTGTTCCTTCAAGCGTACCGCCTGTTCAACGGCATACTCGTCATACTCGTTCATGCGCCAAGCGAGGTCGGCCCGGTCATACCAGTTACCCTCGCCGTTGATTTTGAATTTCGATTCCATGTCCGGAACCTGTTTGATGCAGATCAGTATGTTCATCGCTCTCCTCCAGCAATCAGACTAGGTGATGGTTGTCTCTCTCAATAACGCGATAATTCACAGCCTTTCGGCAAGAATCTCGGCAATGTCCCTGGGCCGCAGCTGTTCCTCGACGTTGGCGCCCTTGACGCCGTCTTCGAACATGGTCAGGCAGAACGGGCAGTTGGCCAGCAATTGTCCGGCCCCGGTGGCTGCGGCCATCTGCACCCGCTTGATATTGATGCGTTCACCGAGTTTCTCTTCGGCCATGATCCGGCCGCCGCCGGCACTGCAGCAGAAGGCCTGGTCACGATTCTTGGCCATCTCGGTGATTTGGCCGCCCGCTGCCCGGATCAGGCTTCTCGGGGCATCGTAGATATCGTTATGGCGGCCCAAGTAGCAGGAATCGTGGTAGGTACAGGCGAATTCTTCGACTTTGACCTTCAACTTTCCGGACGACACCAGCTGCGCAAGAAAAACCGCATGGGGCTGGACCTCGATATCCAAATCGAAATCGCGGTAATCCTTGGTCAGGGTGTTGAAGCAGTGCGGACAGGTGGTAACGATTTTTTTGACGCCATACCCCTTGATGATCTCGACCGTTTCCATGGCCAGGGTCTGGTAGAGATATTCGTTGCCCATCTTACGCATCGGTTCGCCGCAGCATTTCTCCTCCTTGCCGAGAATGCCGACCTTAATGCCAGCGGCCTGACAGAGGGTGACAAAACTTTTGGCCACGGCAATGTTGCGCTTGTCGAACGAGGCGTAACAGCCGACAAAGTAGAGCACATCCACCGCGGCATCCTCGGCCAGGGGTTTGATACCCAAAGCCTCGGCCCAGTCGCCACGGGAGGCGTAGCCCATGCCCAGGGGATTACCATTGACCTCGGTCTGCTCCATGGCGGCCATGACCTCCTCGCCGGGGAACTCGCCTTCCATCAACACCAGGTTGCGCCGCATTTCGATGATCTTGCCTACGTGTTCGATTGAGGCGGGGCAGATGTCCTCACAGGCCCGGCAGGTCGTGCAGGCCCAGATAGCCTCGCGGCCAACCGTGTCGATCAGGTTGGCTTCCCGGTCGGTGAAGGCGACTTCTCCGATCTGGTTGACCACTTGCATCGGCGACAGCGGCTTGCCGGTGGTGTATGCCGGACAGCGATCCTGGCAGCGTTTGCACAGAGTGCAGGCGTCGGCATCGAAAATGTCCTTCCAGCGCAGATCGGTCAGCGCATTGGCCCCGAATTTTTCAGTGGTTTCGTCTTCCAGGTTGACCGTGGTCAGTTTACCGGTGGGGCCGCGATCGGCGAAAAAGGCGTTGGCGCTGGTGGTGATGATGTGACGGAATTTGCAATAAGGGATGACTGCGATAAAGCCGAGCGCCAGGAGGAGGTGGAACCACCAGAGACCGGTGTGCAGGGTGCGCAAGCCCGCCTCACCCATGCCTGTCAGCATCGTGGCGATCCCCCAACCGACCGGCGACCAGGCTGCGAGCGGCGTACCCATCTCGGTGACCGCCATCCGGACGCCCTCAATGAGAAAACCGGTGATCAGGATGGCGAACAGGAGCCCATGCATGAGGGCGTCATCGGCCTTGATTACCAGTCCTTGAGGCCGAATAAGATAGCGGCGGACCAGCAGGCCGGCCAACATGATGAGGGCTATCAGGCCAGCCAGGTCCAAGGTTAGGGAAAAGAGTTTGTAAAAGGTTCCTTTAAGGAACTTGATGCCGAAGAACAGGTCGGTGAAATCAGCCTGGGCAACAATCAGCGAAGTGCCGATAAAGAGGACAAAAAAACTCCAGAAAAAGAGGGCGTGGGCCGTTCCTGCACCTGGCACCCGGAATACTTTGGTCTGCAGGAGCACATTTTCCAGCAGATGTTTAATTCGCTCTCCCCGCTGGTCAGTGCGGTCTAACGATTGCCCCAGACGGTAGACCTTGATTCGTTTCACAAATCCAAACGCAAAGACGGCCAAAGCCACCAGTAGCAGGCCGTACATGGGTGCCAAGGTAGTGAACCCATGACCGACATTCCAATAAATTTCACGGGTAAACTCCATCCAGGCTTCCCCTCCCCTCACCAAAACAAATGTTTTATTCATGCTTGAAGAGAAGAAGAGCGGCGACTTGCGCCGCAACTCCTCTTCTCTTGTTTAGTGCATCTATCAGCAGCTAGCTCGCTCCCCAAACCGCATGGCGGTCTAGGGCGTATTATCAGCGGGTCAAGGCCGCGCCAATGACCACGCGCTGGACTTCGCTGGTGCCCTCGTAAATTTCGGTGATTTTGGCGTCGCGCATCATCCGTTCGACCGGGAATTCCCGTGTATAGCCGTAGCCGCCATGGAGCTGAACCGCCTGAGTCGTGACGCGCATGGCGGTCTCACTGGCAAAAAGTTTGGCCATGGCCGACTCCTGGGAATAGGAAAGACCGGCGCTGGCGCGATAGGCGGCGTTGTAGATCAGCAGGCGGGCGGCCTCGATCTGGGTGGCCATGTCCGCCAGTTGAAAGGAAACGCCTTGGAAGGCGGCAATCGGTTTGTTGAATTGCTCACGTTCCTTGGTGTAGGCAAGAGCGGCATCAAGAGCCCCCTGTGCAATACCGAGGGCCTGGGCGGCGATGCCGATGCGGCCGCCATCCAGGGTTTTCATCGCCACCTTGAATCCCTGGCCTTCCTGGCCCAGCAGATTGTCGCCGGGGATGCGGCAATTCTCGAATACCAGTTCCATGGTGGGGGAAGAGCGGATGCCCATTTTAGCTTCCTTTTTGCCGAAAGAGAAGCCTGGGGTACCCTTTTCAACGATATAGGCGCTGATTCCGCGATGCTTTTCCGCAGATTTGTCGCTTCGAGCCAGCACGACATAGGTCTCAGCGTCGCCGGCGTTGGTGATGAAGATTTTGGAACCATTGAGGATCCAGTCGTTGCCGTCGCGGGTAGCGGTGGTTTTGGTGCCGCCTGCATCGGAACCAGCGGAGGGCTCGGTCAGGCCGAAGGCGCCAAGTTTCTCACCCTTGGCCAGCGGGACCAGATATTTTTGTTTTTGGGCCTCGGTGCCGAACATGTAGATGGGATTGGCGCAAAGCGACAGATGAGCCGACAAGGTCACACCGGTTGAGCCGCAGACACGGGACAGTTCCTCAACAGCAATGGCATAGCTGATGTAATCGGCCCCGGCGCCGCCGTACTCTTCCGGAAAAACAATACCGGTCAGGCCCAGTTCGCCCAGCCGGTCGTACATCAGGGCCCGGTCAAAACGCTCTTCTTCATCCCGCTCGCGGGCGGAAGGTGCAACTTCAGTTTCGGCAAAGCTTCTCACCATATCACGAATAAGGTTTTGCTCTTCAGTCAATTCGAAATTCATGTGCGTTACTCCCTCAAGAGATGTTCTTGTGTTATCTTTATCTGCGCTTGACTCTGATCTGTCATGAAATAACAGGGTCCGATCAACGCCTCCATATCCAACCGCCAACCTGCCCAGATGAGCCGATGCCGGATTCCATCTTGTCGGTGCGTCGCGGGGAGTGCACCGTTTCTCCTTTTAATTACGTATTTTTTTATTGATCTTTTATCTGCACCATCACCACGGTAGCTGTGGCGCAGGTTGTACCGGCGGCGGTCACCGTCAGGCTGACGATGACTTTTCGGCCCTTGATTTCCACCACCTTGCCGCGAACCTCAAGTTCGGTGTTGATCGGGGTCGGCGTCAAAAAATCCACCTGCAATGAGGCGGTGACAAAACGCGAGATCGGTTTGCCGTCTTCTCTGGCCTTAGCCGCCGCTGCTGTCCCCGCGGCATGGCAGTCGATCATTGAGGCGATCATGCCGCCGTAGAGAAAGCCCGGGAACCCACCGGTATATTTGGGATCAGGGGTATGTCGGCACACTGTTTCTTCACCATCCCAATAGCTTTTCAGGTGGTGGCCTTGGACATTCAGCCGGCCGCAGCCGTAGCAGTAGGCGTAATCGTCGGGATACTGATCCTGAAACGCCGGTTCATTCATCACTCGTTGCTCCGGGGCAATGCTGCAGTCGAATCGGACTTATTCGTAGGAATAAAACCCCTTGCCGCTCTTGCGTCCTAACCAGCCGGCCTCGACATACTGCCGCAATAGCGGACATGGCCGGTACTTGGAATCGCCCAACCCTTGGTGCAGGGTGTTCATGATCGCCAGACAGGTATCCAACCCAATGAGGTCGGCCAGGGCCAACGGACCCATGGGATGGTTCATGCCCAGTTTCATCACCGTATCGATGTCTTCCTTGGTACCGACGCCGTGATAGAGACAGAAGACAGCCTCGTTGATCATCGGCAGGAGAATCCGGTTGGCAATGAATCCCGGGAAATCGTTGGACTGGGCCGGGGTTTTATCCATGCGTTTGGTCAGTTCCAGGGTGGTCTCCAGGGTCTCGGCTGAGGTGGCCAAACCGCAGATGACCTCGACCAGTTTCATCACCGGCACCGGGTTCATGAAATGCATGCCGATCACCTTGCCGGGTCGTTTGGTGTGGGAGGCGATCCGGCCGATGGGAATGGATGAGGTGTTGGAGGCAAGAATCGTATGGGGCGGACAAACCTCTTCCAAGGTCTCGAAAATCTTGAATTTAATGGCCTCGTTCTCGGAGGCGGCCTCGACCACGTAATCGGCAGCCGCCATGTCCTTGAGATCAATGGAGGTCTTGATCCGGCCCAGGATGGCGTCTTTGTCAGCAGCGTCCAGTTTGCCTTTGTCGACGTTACGCTGGATATTCTTGGCGATGTTGGCCAGACCGCGGTCAACGAACTCCTGCTTGATGTCATTCATAATGACGGCAAGACCACTTGCCGCTGCAACCTGGGCAATACCGTTGCCCATCTGGCCGGCGCCGATCACTCCGAACGTTTTTATTTCCATTGTTTCACTCCTTTCCCTGAAGATCAATTGAACCGGCCTGCTTGTCTAACCGGTGCCTGATTACTTGTTGCTGATCACCATGGCCATGCCCATGCCGCCGCCGATGCACATGCTGATCAGGCCGGTGGCATACTGCTTGCGCTGCATCTGGTACATGGCCGTCACCATTTGGCGGGCTCCGGTGCAGCCGATCGGGTGGCCCATGGAAATGCCGCTGCCCAGCTGGTTGGGCTTTTCCACATCGATGCCCAGCTCCAGCATGCAGCCGATGGCCTGGGAGGCGAAGGCCTCGTTGAGCTCGATCATGTCGATATCACCGATTTTTTTGCCGCACTGGGCCAGGGCTTTTTGAATCGCCGGCACCGGGCCCAGGCCCATGTAAGCCGGATCAAGGCCGCCGGAGGCAAAACTCTCGATGGTGACCAGGGGCTTGAGGCCCAACTGTTTGGCTTTGGCGGCGCTCATCATCAGAACCGCGGCGGCACCGTCATTAATCCCGGAAGCATTGCCGGCAGTCACCGTCCCATCATTGGCAAAAGCCGGCCGCAGTTTGGCCATCTTCTCCATGGAGGTTTCCATGGGGCGTTCATCCTGGGCGAACAGCACCTCCTGCTTGCCGGAGCGGACCGGAATCGGGACAATCTCGTCCTTGAATAAACCGTCCTTGATGCCCTGCATGGCTCTGGCATGGCTGAGTACAGCGAGGCGGTCCTGATCCTCACGGCTGATAGCGTACATCCGGGCGATATTTTCGGCCGTGACCCCCATGTGGTAGCCGTAGAAAATTTCATAGAGACCGTCATACACCATCAGGTCATAGACCTCACCGATGCCGGTGAGTTCCATGCGATGGCCCCAGCGGGCCTTGGGCAAGGCCATGGGCGCCATGGACATATTTTCCTGACCGCCGGCCATGACCACTTCGGCCTGCCCGGTCATGATTGATTGGGCGGCCAGGGCAATGGCCTTGAGGCCGGAGCCGCAGACCTTGTTGATGGTAAAGGCCGGGGTTTCCTTGGCCAAGCCCGCGCGGACCATGGCCTGGCGGGCTGGATTCTGTCCCTGGCCGGCTTGGAGAACGTTGCCCATGATCACTTCGTCGATCGTGATCTCGGTGGCCGCTCTGTCCCATTCACCACCTTTGGTTTCCAGATCAATCAAACCCTGTTCCTGCAGTTTGCCGGGAGCAAAGGTCAGCATTTCCTTGCCAGTCGTAGGGCGAAGACCCGCCTTACGCAAAGTTTCACGCATGACGCTGGCGCCAAGGCTGACCACGGAGGTGTCTTTCAGGCTGCCGCCAAAGCTGCCGACCGCAGTCCGGCTACCGCTCACAATCACTACTTCATTCATGTCGTGCTCCTCTTTTCTGTGACCGCGTGGCGCGGTTAGCTGTTCAAGCCGCCAGTGAAAACGGGTTTGCGTTTCTCCAGAAACGCACCGGTCCCTTCCTTGGCATCCGGGCTTGCAAGGCACAGAGCAAAGGCGTCACGTTCAATACAAAGCCCGGTGGCAAGATCAGCATTCAGCCCCTGGCTGATCGTTTGTTTGGCCGCACAAAGCGAGGCCTTGCCCTTGGTGGCGATGAGCTTGGCAACCTCTTGGACCGCCGGCAGGAGTTCTTCCGGGGCGAAGACCTTGTTCGCCAGGCCTATTTCCTTGGCTTCGGCAGCGGTCAGGTGCTTGCCGGTGAAGATCATTTCCTTGGCCCGGTTGGCGCCGATCAGGCGAGGCAGCCGCTGAGTACCGCCGAAACCGGGAATGACGCCGAGGGTGATTTCCGGCAGGCCAAACACGGCTTTTTCCGAGGCATAGATAAAATCGCAGGCCAGGGCCATTTCACAGCCGCCGCCCAAGGCATAGCCATTGACTGCGGCAATGACCGGAATGGCCAGCTCTTGCAGCGAGCTGATGACATCCTGGCCGTTTTGCGCAAATTTTTTCGCACCTAGCGGGCTCAGGGTGGCGATTTCAGTGATATCGGCTCCGGCAACAAAGGCCTTCTCACCCGCACCGGTCAGGATCAGCACCCGGATGGATTCGTCTTTCTTGATGCTGTTGAGGGCGTCGGTAAATTCTTCGAGCAGGGTGGTGTTGAGCGCGTTGAGGGCTTTGGGGCGATTGAAGGTCAAGGTTGCAATGCCGTCGCCGCAGCTGAGATCAATGGATGAGTAGGCCACCGTTTCCTCCTTTGAGTTGTAAGAAAGTGCATAAAAAAAGGGCACTAGGAGGCTGGTAGTCTTCAAACCCCCTTACCCGCATTGTTGGAAAGAGCGCAAATGCTGCCCCCCTTTATTTCCCTGGCAGAGGGGCGCTCGGCATCACGGTTTGAAAAGAAGGGTCGTAAAGTGCGTAATTTCTATTTCAAAAGTGTCGGGCTGTCAAACGTTTTTTAGATTTCTCCAGAGGCACAAGGGCCCTGTTCGACTGCGCAGTTCGGGTATTTTTTAGCCAAAGCGCGGGCTGTTGAGTGAATGCGGTTCGGCATCTTTGCTTGGCGCAACCGTGGTTGTTGCGATGCCGCTCCCATTGGGTGGTGCCACCGAGTGGCTATTTGGGAAGAGGTGCAAGGGTGGGCAATCACACATGCTGCTGTTGAGGATGATCAGCAATTGCAGGCCGGTCCAGGGAAAAAGCATTCACAGCATGGAGAAAAATCTCAAGGAGGCGGCGACGAATCCAGTCCGCTTATAGGGCAATAATCGCCTCTACCTCGATCGTCGCGCCCATGGGTAGTGCCGCTACCTGGACGGCACTACGGGCTGGGTAAGGCTCGGTGAAATATTGGGCATACACTGTATTCACCCGTTGGAAATGGGTGATGTCGGTCAGAAAGACCGTCACCTTGACGGCCTTGTCCAGCCTGGTTCCAGCCGCTTCGGCAATGGCACCCAGATTGCGGAAGACCAGGTGGGCATGGTTCTCGATGCTGCCTTCAGGAAGAGCGCCGGTCTGCGGGTCGATGGGGATGGAACCGGAAGTGAACAGCAGGGAATCGGTGACGATTGCCTGGGAATAGGGACCGATTGCGGCCGGAGCCTTGTCGGTTTTTACGGGGATTCGTCTCATGGATGGTGCTCCTTGTGGTGGTTGGCGATGATCGCCTTGGCCGAAATCAGGCCGGTAGCGGCTGCGGAAACGATGTTGCCCGCCACGCCGGGACCGTCGCCGGCCACAAAAAGACCCCGGATAGCGGTTTCCAGGTGGTGGTCTGTTTCCACTTGAGTGGCAAAGAATTTGATTTCCGGAGCGTAAAGCAGGGTTTCGTCGTTGGCGACGCCGGGGATAATCTGGTTGAGTTGTTCCAGGCCATCGACCAGGTTGGTGAGGATGCGTTCCGGCAAGGCCATGGCGATATCGCCGCAGACTACGTTTTTCAGGGTTGGCTCGATGGTGCTGTTATGGATGCGGTTCCAGGTGGAGCGCCGGCCGCGCTTGAGATCACCGTAGCGTTGCAGAATCGGCTTGCCGCCACCAATCAGGGTGGCCAGTTTGCCGATGGACTCGCCGTAGGCCTGGTTGTCCTCCACCGGGTCGGTGAGCACCACCTTGGAAAGAAAGGCGAAGTTGGCGTTCTCCGATTTGTGGTCCATCAAGGCGTGACCGTTGACGCAAACGAAATCCTGGTAGTTTTCCAGTGCGACGTAGCCGCCAAAATTGGTGCAGAAGGTGCGGGTCTGGTCATCGTATTTGGCGGTGCGGATGAAAAAGGTCGGGTCATAGATGACTCTGCAGAGATCTTGCATGATTTCATTGTGGACCTCCACCCGCACACCGACTTCGATGCCGCGCTGCGATACCCGGATGGCGTTGCGACCGGCTATCGCAGCCACCCATTCAGCGCCCACTCGACCAGGTGCGAGGATAATGTGGGCGGCCTGGTACGTGCCCCGCTCGGTGACCACCCCTGTCACCCGGCCTTTGCGAACAAGAATATCCCTGACTGTTTCGGAATGGTGAAAGGTTACCCCCCGGGCCTCGATGGTGCGGGCCATGGCGTCGATATGCCGGGGCAGGTTGTCGCTGCCGAGGTGCTTTTGGCGGATGAGCAGGAGATCGATGCCGCTTTTGCGCGCCTCCTTGCGGATGGCCCGGGCAGCCTCCATGTCCGTGGGGTAGACTTGACCGTCCATGCCGAAGCGATTGAAGATCGTTTCGGTTTCGTCGATCAAGGCGCAGGCCTCAGTCGTGCCGAGGAACTGGGTCAGATCGGTCTTGCCCAGTTTGTGGATGAAATTAAGCTTACCGTCGGAAAAAAGACCGGCGCCGCCGATGCCGCAGAGGATGTTGCAGGGCTGGCAATGGATGCAGCCCTTTTCACCGATCGGGCATGCGCGTTTCAGGGGGGCTTTGCCTTTTTCGATCAGCAATACCCGGAGCGAGGAATGCTCGCTCAGATAGTAGGCGGAAAAAAGCCCGGCTGGCCCTCCACCGACGATAATGACGTCATAGGTCTGCCCTTTGCTGGTCGTGGCCATAACGCTCCTCTTTTTGCAGGGGAAAAGCCGGTCAGTTTAGCTGGCCGGCCATCTGGTCGGCATCATGGGGAAGTATATGTGCCTCTATTCCGGTCAGTCGTTGACTCGTGAATAGTACTGCCATATTTCTCAAGGGCTGGCCACTGGATTTTCCTTAACCGGAGGAAGGAGAGGAGGGGTGGGCCGGCAGATTCGCCACCGCAAACAGGGACAGTGTCAATTGTTTTGCGCAGATGTTGAAAAGAACGAGGTTTTTTTCATCACCTCTTGCCTGGTTTTGGTGTATCTTTAAAAAAAAGTTGCATAATGATGGCGGTTGTGTGCCGTGTACCCTGGTTTTTTTAAGATTCCTCCTTTTCTGCCGGAGAAGAGCGCATGAAAACATATCATTTCACCGAACTCGGTCTGGTCAATACTGCCACTATGTTTCAGCAGGCCATGGCGGATCGGTTTGCGGTTCCAGCATATAATTTTAATAACATGGAGCAGTTACAGGCGATTATTGTCGGCTGCGCTCGTTCAGCATCGCCGGTGATTCTCCAGGTATCGGGCAGTGCCCGCAGTTATATCGGCAATGCTTTTTTGCCGCACATGGCCGCTGCTGCCGTAGAGCTGGCGCGAGAGACCGGTCTCGCCGTTCCCATCGCCCTCCATCTCGATCACGGCTCCAGTTTTGAACTGGCCAAAGAGTGCATTGATTCCGGCTTTTCCTCGGTGATGATTGACGCCTCCCATCACTCTTTTGCCGATAATGTAGCCCTCACCCGGCAGGTGGTAGAGTACGCCCATGCCCACCAGGTAACGGTTGAGGCCGAGCTTGGAGTGCTGGCCGGAATCGAGGACGAGGTCAATGCCGAGCACTCCTCTTATACCCGCCCCGAGGAGGTCGAGCGGTTTCTTGAGCAGACCGGGGTCGACAGTCTGGCTATTTCCATCGGCACCTCGCACGGGGCCTTTAAATTCAAGCTGCAACCCGGAGAGGAGCCGCCGCCCTTGCGCTTTGACATTCTGGAAGAAATCGAACGCCGGGTACCCGGATTCCCCATCGTGCTGCACGGCGCCTCCTCTGTCACCCGTAGCCATGTGGAAATGATCAACCAGTACGGCGGCCGGATGGACAACACTGCCGGTATTCCGGAGGAGCAGTTGCGCCGGGCCGCGGCTTCAGCCGTCTGCAAGGTGAATATCGACAGTGACGGCCGCCTGGCGATGACTGCCATTATTCGCAAGATTTTTGCCGAAAAGCCCGGCGAATTCGATCCCCGGAAATACCTCGGTCCGGCGCGTGACGAACTGATCGCCATGGTCATGCACAAGAACAGCGCGGTGCTGGGGAGCGCCGGCCGGATTAAATAGTGCGGACCGCCTTAAACGACGTGCGGCAGCAAGGCACCGGTCCGGCGTTCGTCGTGAAGACAGGAAAAAGTGTTGAACCGAGAAACAAGCTGTGGTCCAATGAAATAAAAGGAAAGAGCGCTGTCTGGTTCAATGGAGCTGAAAGGATCGGAATGCAATGAAAGATGACGGCAATCTGGTGTGGATTGATCTGGAAATGACCGGTTTGAATCCTTTTATCGACAAGATTCTGGAAGTGGCGACAGTGATCACCGATTCCCATCTGGAGATTCTTGCTGAGGGGCCGGTCCTCGCCATTCATCAGCCGGAAGAGGTCCTCGCCGCCATGGATCCCTGGAACCGGGAACATCACCGGAATTCGGGCCTGATCGATCGCGTCCGCCGGAGTGCCCATACCTGCCGTCAGGCCGAAGTAGAAACCTTGGATTTCATCAAGCAGTGGGTGGGGCAACGGGTTTCACCTATGTGCGGCAATTCGGTCTGGCACGACCGCCGTTTCCTCGCCCGCTTCATGCCGGAGCTGGAAAATTATTTTCATTACCGCAATATCGATGTCAGCACCCTCAAAGAACTAGCCTTGCGCTGGGCTCCGGACTTACCCAAGTTTAACAAGGAATGCCATCATCTGGCCCACGAGGACATCCGCGAGTCCATCGCCGAACTCAAGCACTACGGTGACTTTTTTATCAAAAAATGAGAGAAGGGCGTTCATGGTTTGGATGGTTGTCGTTCTGGCAACCCCAGGCCATTGCAGTGAACGGCCCGCACTCTCGCCCCTTGCTTTCCCTCACTCCCCGACCTTCACTCCCCAAATTTCTTCCGCGTACTCCCTGATTGTTCGGTCGCTGGAAAATTTGCCTATCCGCGCCACATTGAGGATCGAGCGTTTGGTCCAGGCCGTTCGGTCGGCATAGACCTCGCCCACCAGTTGCTGGCACTGGAGGTAGGATTCGAGATCGAGCAGCAAAAGATAGGGATCGTTTTCGCTGAGCAGGTCATTGACCAGCGGCCGGAACAGTTCGGTGTCGCCGTTGCTGAAGGCACCATTGGCAATCGTGTCGATGATGTCGCGCACCGCCGGATTGTTCTCGTAGATCTGATACGGTTTGCGCGATTTACACTTCTTCTCGTATTCAGCCTCTTCGGCGGTCATGCCGAAAATAAAGATGTTTTCCGCTCCCACCTCTTCCCGGATCTCAATGTTGGCTCCGTCCAGAGTGCCGATGGTCAGGGCACCGTTGAGGGCGAATTTCATGTTGCCGGTTCCCGAAGCCTCGGTGCCAGCGGTGGAAATTTGCTCGGAGAGATCCGCGCCGGGCATGATCCGCTCCGCCAGCGATACGTTGTAATTGGGGATGAACACCACTTTGAGCCGGTCGCCAACCCTCGGATCGTTGTTGACCACCGAGCCCACCGAGTTGATCAGCTTGATGATCAGTTTGGCCTTGTGGTACGAGGGGGCGGCCTTGCCGGCAAAAATAATGGTGCGCGGCGTTACCGGCTCGTCAGGCCGGGTGATCAGTCGTTGATAAAAATGGATAACGTGCAACACGTTGAGCAACTGTCGTTTGTACTCGTGGATCCGTTTTACCTGAATATCGAAGAGGCTGTTCGGATCCACGGTAACACCGCAGGTGTCGGCAATGATCTTGGCCAGTAGTTTTTTGTTGACCAGTTTCACCGCCTGCCAGCGCTGGTGAAAGGCCGGGTTGTCACTGTAGGGCTCCAGGCCACGCAGCTTGTCGAGGTTCACCACCCAGTCGTAGCCGATCTTTTCGCCGATCAGCTGGGCCAGGTCCTGGTTACACTTCAACAGCCAGCGGCGGGGGGTAATGCCGTTGGTCTTGGAGTTGATTTTGGTGGGGTACATCTCGTGGAAATTGCGGAACAGATAGTTTTTCAGCAGTTCACTGTGCAGGGCGGCGACACCGTTGACCGAATGGCTGCCGACAATGGCGAGGTTGGCCATGCGTACCCGCCGCACCGGCCCTTCGTCGATCAGCGACATCTCCTGCAACTTGCGCTGGTTGCCAGGGTAGCGGATGGCCACCTCTTCCAGAAAACGCCGGTTGATTTCGTAAATGATCTCCAGGTGGCGCGGCAATACCCGTCCGAGCATGTCCACAGGCCAGGTTTCCAAGGCCTCGGGCATCAGGGTGTGATTGGTGTAGGCAAACGTTTTGACGCAGATATCCCAGGACTGCTCCCAGCCCAGCCCCTCGAGGTCGAGCAGAATGCGCATCAGTTCCGGAATGGCGATAGCCGGATGGGTGTCATTGAGTTGCACCGCCACCTGGTTGGGAAAATCGTCAAAAGTCTTGTTGTCTTTGAGATAGCGGCGGAGGATATCCTGGAAGGTGGCGCATACGAAAAAATATTGCTGCTTGAGACGCAGTTCCTGGCCCTCGCTGATATCGTCGCTGGGATAGAGCACCTTGGAGATGGTCTCCGACTTGACCTTGCTTTCCACGGCATTGATGTAATCGCCAGCGTTGAACGAGTGCAGGTCCAGTTCGCGCGAGGCCTTGGCCCGCCACAAGCGCATGTTGATCACATGATCGTTGTTGAACCCCGGCACCAGCATGTCGCAGGCCATGGCCATGACGATCTGGGCCTCGGTCCATCGGGCCCGGTAGCGGCCGTGTTCATCGGTCGTGGAGGTGACGTGGCCATAAAACTGTACCGGATACATGAAGGAAGTGCGTTCGTACATCCAGGGCGAGCCCAGCCGCAGCCAGCTGTCCGGGGTTTCGACCTGATACCCGTCGACAATTTTCTGGTTGAACAGGCCGAAATCGTAGCGGATGCCGTAACCGTAGGCCGGGATCTTCATGGTGGCGATCGAATCCATGAAACAGGAAGCGAGCCGACCAAGTCCACCGTTCCCTAAGGCAGCATCTTCCTCACATTCTCGCAACGTCTCCAAATCATAGCCCAACTGCTCCAAGGCCTGGGTGATCTCGTCCATCAGTCCCATGTTGACGATGGCGTTGCCGAGCGAGCGGCCGACGAGGAATTCCAGCGAGAGGTAATAGACCCGTTTCATTTTGCCGGCATAAAAGGTCTTTTGCGTCTTGATCCATTTTTCCATCAGTACGTCGCGCAGGGCATAGGAAAGCGCCCGGTAGACGTCCTGGTCGCCGGCCCGTTCAGGGTCGCGGCCCTGGAAGCTCATAAGATGATGCTGGATGCATTTTTTGAAGTCTTCAACCCCGGTTCCCTGAAAGATGGAGGAGTAGGCGTGATTGTTGGCCGGGGTGACGGTCTGCTGGTTCATGGAACCCTCCGCTGTGTAGGAATATGCCTTGGGGAAGATGGATCAATGTTTTTATTGTAGCGGATAAATATTTGTCCGGCAAATAAGGTTTGTGTTATCGGGCGCGATTGTCGAGGGGGCGGGGGAAGGGAGGTGGGGAGAGTTACGGTCAATGTTTATGACTACATAATTTCAATCGGCAACCGTGATACCGTCGTGTGCTGAACGCCATGGCGCGACAACCGCGACCACTAAAAAAGAAAACCCGCAATCCGTGAAGATTGCGGGTGATTTCTTTTAATGGTGCCGAAGAGAAGACTCGAACTTCCACTGGGGAACCCCAACTAGACCCTGAACCTAGCTAATGTTTCATTTAACCAACTGATTTATTGTAAAAATAGCGACATGTTTTTTGCAAAAGCTCCATTTTTGCTCCATTTTTTCGAGGCAACGTTTAAGCATACGTTTTAGGGAAACGTAAACGAACTCTTTGCGTTTGTGAATTATTTCACGGTATCGATCAACTTGCTCCCTGACTTGAATTTACCCCCTGGCAAATTACAAAGACACAGCATCACACTCCCCACAAGGTCGATAACGGGGCTGCCCAGATTCCGTCTGCCAACGGCATAGTCTCAGTGCCGTCGTAGAGCAACACGCCCATCTTGAACTGCCTCACCGCGAGGCTGGCCATCTTCTTTAGGCCACGCAAGTCGCTTTCCTTGACGGTAGCTGCGGCTTTGACCTCGACTCCCACCAACTGTCCAGCGGCGTTTTCGATAACAACATCAACCTCGAACTTGTCCGCATCCCTGTAGTACATCAGGCGATAGTCGCCGTCTGCCGTGGTCGTGTGCTTGAGCAGCTCCCCAAAGACGAAGGTCTCCAGCACGTTGCCAAACCGCGTGCGATCCTGCTGAGTTTCATCAGCGGTCAAATCAAGGAGTGTTGCCAGCAGGCCGGAATCGAGGAACTGCAGCTTCGGGGTCTTGATCACACGGTTGAGCCTGTTTCGCGCCCAGACGTCAATCCGCTTGAGCAGGTACATCTGCTCGAAGACTCCGACATAGCGAGAAACTGTCTTGCCATCCAACCCCACTTGGCCACCCAGTTGGGTGTAGTTACACATCTGGCCAGCTGTCTGCGCCAGGGCTCGCAGGAATCGTGGTAGCTGGTTGAGCTTCTCGATACCTGCCACATCGCGGACATCCCGTTGAATAAGGGCGTCAATGTATTGCCGCGCCCACGCCACACGACGCTTGGCGGTCGCGCGCGAAATCGCTTCGGGGTAGCCTCCGCGCAGCACGCGATCGATCAGGTCACTCCCGACTGCGGGCTGATCTGCCTTGAGAATCCGACCCGCGAAAGCACTGTCGATCCAGTTTGCCGTACGCGACCCGATTTCGCTCTGCGACAAGGGCAGGAGAGACAGCGTCTCCATTCGTCCGGCCAGCGAGTCGGCTACGGTCGGCAGCGACATCAGGTTGGCCGAACCAGTGAGCAGAAAACGGCCGGGGCGACGATCCTCGTCCACGCTTTTCTTAATTGCCAGCAGCAACTGGGGAGCACGCTGGATTTCATCGATAACAGCCCGATCCAGGCTTCGGATCATGCCGACAGGGTCTTCCCTTGCCGACAGCAGTACCAGCTCATCGTCCATGGTCAGGTAGCGTAGCCCCTGCTGCTGTGCAATCTGGCGCACAAGCGTGGTCTTGCCCGCTTGGCGCGGACCTGCAAGCAACACGACCGGCGTGTCCAGTAAAGCTTGGGCGATGTGCGGTTCGATCAGGCGCGGGTATAGAGATGTCATGTTCATGCGCCTGTAGTAATGCAAAATCTGGAAACGATCAACGTGAATTTCGGAATGTTGTTCCGATTATTTCGGAATTAGGTTGCGTGAATCACGGAGTATGTGTGCCTGGTGACGTTCTCGCAAAGCAAAAAAACCCCAGCCCTACCACTCGTGAAGGCAGGAAAATCGGGGGATTTAGGTATCAGCTTGTCGAGCACTGGGCGGCCCTTGCAACTCGTCGAAACTACGCATCCCGGTGTAACCGAGGTGGCAGACACCGGATATTAGAACCTTGGCAGCAATACTAAGGCACAGCACGTTACAGATGGTTTTACGCTCCACCCCATCTCTTTGATGATCATAAATTAAAAGCGATTGACCGAATCGAACAGTTAGGCCGATAATTTCTATTTCACGGAATCGGTCAACTTGCTCCCCGCCTTGAACTTCACAACCTTCTTGGCGGGGATGTTGATCATTTCTCCCGATTTCGGATTGCGGCCTTCACGGGCGGCTCGCTCGGAGGTGGAGAAAGTACCAAATCCAACCAAGGTGACCTTATCGCCGGTTTTCATCGCCTCTGCGATGGCTGTAAAGACGCTGTTCACCACCTGCTCGGCGGCAGCCTTGCTCAAGGCACTTTCTTTGGCGACCTTGTCGATCAATTCGGTTTTGTTCATAGCTGCTCCATCGGAAGAGAAATTTTGTAAAATCTTATCATGGATTGCGAGATAGCAGACCTTGCTTGCCAAGACAAGGTATGATTGCGTTGGAGCGTATCACGAATCGCCCGAAACCGAACCCTTTTCGCCACGCGGATTTTTCTCTTTCTCTTCCTGGGCTTCAAGCAGTTTCAGATAGTCCTCTATCTCATGGGGTGCATAGTAGCGAAAATTGACCTTCCGGCTGAGCCTTGCGGTGAAATTAGAAAAGGCCATTACGATCTCCCGCCCTTCTTCCATCAAGGCAGCCCCTTCTTCGTAGGTGATGCCGCCCATCTCCCCCAAACGGCCCTTGAAATTGGCATAGGCCATGTCAAATTGCCGCAGGATACTGAACATGGTCGAGCCTATCGGCGAATTGACCCGCATGACCCGGGAGCCTTTTTCCTTCACCATATTGATTTTCTTCTCCTCAATCTCCTGCCAAGAGGGGCGCTGTTTTTTCTCTTCGTGTTCCATGGTTGAACCTCCATTGCTGGTTAGGCAGAAATACGTTGTATGTTGCGCTTGATCCGGTGGCGATGCCAGCAGTCAAGCAGATAGACCGATCCATAGGGAAACACCGCCGCCAGCACCATGAGCAGACTACTCTTGGTGGCCAGCGGCACCAGGTGTGGCTTGATGGCAAAGAAGCCGTGGTATATTTGTTGGGCCTTTGCACCAAACTGGCTGGCCAGCCGACCGATGTTCTCCGGGGTACTCAAGCGGAACAAGACCAGATAGATGACATAGACCAGGAAGGCCTTGAGCAGGAGGGAGAGTGCCCGCCCGGAGAGCAGGGAGTTGACCGCCTTGCGGGTGATGTTGCCGACAAAATAGCGGCTGATATAGCTGCACATGAGGGTGTTGATGATCAGGGGCAGATAGGGGATGCAGCCAAAAAGCAGATGGCTGAACCAGTCGAGATGGAGAAAGACAAAGGGGAACAGATAGAAGTGGAACACCGGAAACAGCAGCACCAGCGCAATACCCTCGTTGAACCCGCTCTTCAGGCCGATCTTGAAGAAATCGATGGTCCGTTCCAGGGTGAGGAACTCGGCCGGAATGTTCTGGCCCTTGCTCTCGATCACATAGAACTGCTGGATCTCGGATATGGCACTGAGCAGATTGACCGGCTTGTAGATCCGGCCAGCATCAGTGGTAATGATTTGGGCATTGGTGTCGTTTGCCCCTTTGGCTTCCCGTTCCTTGGCCATCAGCTCACCTGGTCACTGCCGGTATAGGGACTGACTTTGAGGATGTCGCGGAGCAGGTCCGGCTTGGCCCGTTCCATTTCAGCAATGGAACCGAAGGCCTCGGCATGGAAGGGGGTGTAGTATCCCCGCATCTCCTTGTTGAACTTCCTGGTTACCAGGAAGTAGCCGCCGAAATAGGACGCCTTGATCAAATGGGTGGCAATCACCTCATGCTCTCGGCGCAGATGCTGAACAACGCTGAACAGCACCTGGCGCATGGTGGAATCATCCTGTGCCATGGTGGCAATCTCCATGCAGCCGGCCTCTTGGGCCTGTTTGCGGGCTACCTCTTCCAAGACCTTGACCTGGAAATAGACCAGGCCATCGGCCGTGGAGAAGGCGAGGAACCGCCGGCGGTCAACCCGGTTGATGTAGGGCTTGAGCATGGCCAGATAGCCGGCGGCATCGAACCAGCTGGAGATGTCCATCCGCTGAGGCGGCGCAATCTCTTCCCGGCTTGGCGCAGGCTCAATGGACTCGCCGTAGATATCCGCCTGCACCCGTTGCACCGCTTCTCGGGATGATGGTTGCAGTGGCTTTTTTGGCGCTTTCTCTTCGTGTGACTCCTTGATTTCCTCGGTTGCCTCCACTCCCACCCAACGCTCCAGCTCCTGTTGCCGCGCCCGCTGATCGGCCTTCTTGAGGGTCTTGCCCAAAAGACCCTCGGGCATCTTGTGATGCATCTTGATGGCCCGAAGGATGTCCTCCTTGCGGGAGAGTTCTTTGAACCCGGGGATACCAGAGATAATGGCGCCGGCGGCCAGAGGATGCTCACCCAGGGCATAGAGCGAGCCTCGCGCTGATTTCAGTTTACCCAGGTCATGACCCAGGGCCGCCACCATGGTATCCGGGATTACATGCCAGGCCTGATTGTCGGAGAGCAGCTTGACTACCTGCTCGGCCACGTTGAGGGAATGATCAAGCAGGGTGGTCTTAGCCAGGATTCGATAGGTGTTCTGTTCCCAGGCGGCTTCCACATCGCCTTGGACATCGACCACCGAAGGGCACTGCCCTTCACGGTCGAGCAGGCGAACAATCTCCAGACAGACCGCACGCTGCCCGGGTGCCTGGTTGAAAAAGGGCCAGGTTCGCAACTGGCTGGCAAAGGAGCGGGAGCGTGGGAGTGTCAGTTCAACCTTCTCGATCCCTTCAGCAATGACCTGCTCATTCCGCCAGAGGTGGGCCAGCTCTGAGATATGCTTCACCCCCTCTATCCAGGTAGACTTTTTGGGACGGACCCACCGCTGCGAGAGGACACTCAGGGGCATCTGCTCCAGGAACGACGGCTCCTGCTCCTCACCCCGCAGCACCAGTATGCCGGCAAGGCCCACCAGCACCAATGCAACTCCCAGGATGATCGCCGGCCAGATGCCTAGCATCAACCGCTCTTCACTTGCTTTTTGATGATCGTCTCTCCGGCCAGATCCGGAAAGACCACTTTGAGCCTGCCTTCCTCAACCGTGGCGGTCACCCCTTTGTAGGTGCCGGAGTAGGTGATGAGGAAAAGTTCGCGGGGTTTCATCTTAAGGATTTCGCTCGGCTTGATCCGCACCTCTTCGGTCTCGCGGATGGCGACATTGCCGCCCAGGGATATGATGGGAGAAAACCGTTTCTCTTCCCCCAGGTGTTCGGAGACGTAATTGGCGGTGCTGGGATCCGGTACCCGCATGAACAGCTTGGTGTTGCAGTTGTCGAGGATGGTGTTGGCCCGATCCTCGCCCACCTCGGCGTACAGTTGGCTGATCGATTGACAGTAGCCGTGGATAAACACTCCAGCGCCACCGGCCTTGGCAAAGAGGTCCTCGATCCCCTGGTAGAGCACCGACTGAGCCTCGTCGATATGGAGTACCAGTGAAGGGGTCACATTCCTGCCCGAGGAATAGACCCGGCCAACAAAGGCCTGGATCATGGAGATAATCACCTTGCCGGCGGTATAAGCGGCCCGCTTGGTCAACAGTGAGCCCAACTGCACCACCAGAATGATGCCCTTACCTTCTTCCAGCCGTTGAATGAAACGATTCTCGTCGGCCTTGCCGATGATCTTGCCGACATTGCCCGAAGTCAGTTCGGTGAGTGCCACCCGCAGCGAACTGGCCACCTTGGAGTAGTAGTCCGCCGGAGTCGAGAGGATCTTCTGGATATCCAGGGAGAGCTGCTTGGCCTCCGGGCTGTCGATGTAATCGATCTTCTCCTTGAGCTGTTCCAGGTCCTGGTGGCTGATGTGGTTCTTGATGTCATTGAGGTTGAACGAAGGCTTTGTTCCGGCCTGCTCAGCCAGCATAATGAGCGCCTGAACCACCACCAGGCTGACCTCGTAGGCAACACCGAAGAAATACGGTTCCCGCCCGATAGCCACCCCGGCGGTGATATGGGCCACCAGTTCCTCGGGCATGTAGTAAGAGGACAAGGGATCGAGGATGGCGCTGTACTGGGGAAAGATCGGGGTAATCAGCATCAGGTCGTCGAGCCGGTCGGTCTCGTGGGCTAGTTGCGTGATCTTGGAGAATAGATCGATATCGCCCTTGGGATCGATGGCCACTACCGAATACCCCTTGCAGATATCCTGCTCGATGATGTGCTCCATAATCCGGGTCTTGCCGACCCGAGTCGTGCCAAAGCACCAGAAATGGCCCTTGCGATGACTATCGGGCAAACCCAGATCCATGACCGTTTGGGGATGATCGAGGTGCACGCCTTTGCCGATATGGGTCCAGGGAATGTTTGTCTCCGTCGGTTCTGGTGACTTCATGGCAAGGCCTTGACGATCCGGACCTCGATCCGTTCCTGAAGTTCCCGGTCCACGGCGATGATCACCTCACGCGACAGCCTTCTCGTGGCCAGGACAATGCTCTTGTGGCCGACGTAGCGTTTCAGGCAGCGCAATTGGAACCGATGAGCCGGATCGCCCAGGTGATGACGGAGCAGATTTTCAGTCAGGGTCTTGGAGACTCGGTCCAAAACAATCTTGGTGCGAGGGGTATCGTTCACCAGCACCGGTTCGATGCGGCGCAGATGGAAGGCTCGACGTTGGCCAGGCTGAAAACGGCCAGCATGGCGTTCATGCAGGCCGATCCGGTTGAGAGGGCAGATGGCTATGATCGGTTCGTCCGGGATGATCTCGGTTTCAACCATGAGATGGTCGCTGGTCCTGTTGCGGACGACCTCGCCCCAGAGCAGCCGCCGCTCAAACGATTTGAGCAGGTGAACCTGCTTGATGACTGCGGCCGTGGTCAGGTGGTTCTCCAGAATGGTCTTGAACTGATTGCGGGAGAGGACGGCGGGAAGATGGAGAATGTGCTGAACAGGGAGTCCGTTCAGTTTGCTGTAGGCCACAATCTCCAGGCGCAACCCTTCCTGGAAGAAGACCATAACCTCTTGCCGGTACCACCGGGTGAGGATCTGGGCAAATGCCGATTCGATTTCCTGGATGACTTCGGCGGTGGAAAGGGCATACCGACTGGCGAGTGACAAAATGATGGACTGCATGCGTGATCATCTCCCTGGTGAAGATAGAAAAGGCGACCGTTCCAATCGGTCTCTCTTCTTTTTTCAGGGGTGATGACATCGCACCAGTAGCATGACATAGTTTTGGGGGAATTTTAGGGGGAAAATGATGGGTGTTTCAGGGGAAGGTTGAAATAATATTCACCCGACAAAGGTGGGCGACAAGACGCTCAACGCATTGTATTTAAAGCGAATATACCATTGGCGTCCTCTGGGAAAAGTCTCCACCTGCAATGGCCTTCGTTTTTCCTAACAATGCGATTTGGTAAGAAAAAAAACTGTGGTTTGGAGATAAGCCGCTTTACTTTGATTCCTCCGAATATCCGGCTCCTGGCCGGTTGGCCAGTCTGGGGTTATACGTTGCTTTATCCGGTCAATCGTTTCGATGACCGATAATATTTTACTGAGGCGAGTTCCTTGACGGGCTTGATCGTTCTCCGCTCCGTTTCTTGTACCCAAGAAAACCGATTATCTTGAGCGGTATTCCACGAGCTGCTCGCACTGTTGCTCATTGAGCAACACCCCGTTGGTGATGGTTGTCATACCTATAAGTCCTCTCATATCTGTCTTGTCTTTCATGGTCACTCATATGATGCCATGGCCCTGCCCAATGGCACCCGCTAAGAGATAAAAGTATCGTCACCAGTACCAATCCTGGTATGATAATTCTCTTCATTGTGCGTTCCTTTGTCCTTTTTTGAAAATTAAGTTTCAATAAGTTAAACAGGTAATCATTTTGCTCAAAGCAATGGGACTCAGGACAGCGCTGCTCTTCTCGATCTGGTTCGTGAGTCCCAACACGGCCTGAGCTGTATTTTACCTTTGCAGTTCCCAATCTCCATACGAATTCCTACAGGCAGCGCTGTAGGTTCTTTGTGGTTTCCCGTCGATAATCGCGTTTATTTCGGCCTGCCTACATATTTGATTGGTATTGGGATTTTGGTACGCTGGTTGAGGGGTAATCGCATATTCGTTGCCAGAATCTGGATTTACCCACGATGATTGTTGATTTGAAGCACCGCTTTCATAGACATTGTTCAACCTGGAACGATCATACTTATCCATTTCGTTACCAACGATGTATCCCAATCCGGCACCCACCGCAGCGCCGATTAAGGTGGCACCGGTGCTGTGACCAATAGCTTGTCCGATAAGGGCTCCTCCCGCCGCACCCCCAAGCGCCCCAGTCTGCCCCTTGGTGGAACACGAGGAAAGTAGGGGGAGAAAAAGCAAGGCAATAACGATCAGGTGTTTCATGTGTGTCCTTATCCTGTGTAGTTTTAATGTTGCCATATTCGGTTATCTTACCCGTTCGGTAGCTGTTGTCAGAAGACATGCCGGCCAGAGTTTCCCTGTACCTGCTCTCATTCGCTTGAGATCGCAATTGACATGTCTTCAACCCTTGCCCCTTGGCTTTCTGTTGGAACAAGATGTGTTGATTTTAAAGGTATTCTCTGCAAGGGTGTCACCGCGGTCCGTTGAACAGTGACTATAAAGCAGGTTCTGTTCCACATGTAACAATTAAACAGTAATTGCTTGTAATTATTTGATTAGTATTGAGAAAAATAGGCGAGTAATTAAAAATTAAACGAAGGCAAAAGAGATTAAGATGCCGCAACAATGAAAACGTCTAAAAATCGGACAGTTCTCCATCGAAACTAATGTGTAACTACATGATACAAAAAGCTATTTTTGATAGTCGTCATCGTCCGAAAAACGGACAGTCAATATGTAATTTCTCGAAACTACTCAAGCCTTAACGGCATGATTATTGATAGCCTTATTGTTAGTAAAGTGAAAAGCTCGATCTTGTCGCAAGAGTAAGCTAAGTGGTGATTTCTTATCGAACGTCATCTTGAATTGGCCAACTTTCCAAACCAAAGTGATATTTTTCAGCTCGAGAATCAGATATGTTTGTTATCAGTAAAAAAATTTCACATCGTTTTTTCTTCTCAATCATACTGCTTGCACTCATCCCTATCGGGATAACGGGGTATGTGACGTATCTTCTCGCTGAGCGTGCCTTGACATCCACGGCATCTCAGCACATGACCACTATTGCCGAGGACCATGCCAGGCATCTGGATGCCTGGCTTCGAGAGCGTCTCGATGACTTAAGTATGTTGGCAAAATTGCCTTCTATTCGCGACGCTTGCCAGGATGCTTGTTGGCTCCAGGATTTACAGCAGTCTTCAGAGAATTATCTCTCACTGCTCAACGGTGGCATCACCTCCGTTCAAGCGCGATCACCGTCCTATAAGAGTGTTTTTATTGTTTCTCCTTCAAGAGAAATTCTAACTGCGGCACGCAGCAAAAATTCCGGTGTAGTACCGGATTTCAAGGGTACAACGGTTCTGGATCGGCTTCAGCAAGATCAAGATACTGCCTTTGGCCCCATTTATCCCGATGGCCACGAGAGTTGGACCATGGACATCGCTGCCAGAGTTCGTTCGGAAAATGGGGAAACAGTAGCTTTCATTGTTGCGGTCTTGAATCTTTCCCTAACCATTGATCCCATCATGACAGATCTGATTGGTTTAGGGCAGACCGGAGAAACATATCTGGTCAACAAAGACGGCCAAATGATATCCCCATCAAGATTTTTCAGTCGTGCAGATATTTTCACAAAAAATTTAAAGACTTATGGTGTGCGACAAGCTCTCGAAGGTAAAGCTGGAACAGCTATCTATGAAAACTATACTGAAAAAAAGGTAATGGGAGCGTTTCTCTGGCTTCCTTCATACGAATGGGGCATGTTAGCCGAAATGACCCTAGATGAGACATTATGGCCACTGAAATGGATCAAGACAGTAGCGTTGGCAACAGGTGCTCTCGTCATGCTTATCTGTGCCGTCTTGGCATACTTGACCAGTAAACGGGTAGTCAGACCTATAGTAGACATGGCATACGCTTCTCGTCGCATGGCCGAAGGGGAACTTGAACAGCGTGTAGCTTTTTCAAGCGAGGATGAAGTCGGCATTCTAGCAACAAACTTTAACCTGATGGCACAGCAACTTTCCCTGTCGGTCACCACTTTACGTCAGAAGGAGGATTCTCTTCAAAACGCTTACAACGATCTTATGGCGGCACAGGCTCAGCTTGTTCAATCAGAAAAAATGGCGGCTATTGGTGAGTTGGTAGCATGTGTGGCTCATGAAATGCGAAATCCTCTCACATCGGTGAAACTGAATATTCAAATTATTGGACGGTCGTTGAATCGACACTCGGCACTTTTCGAACACTATGAAATAGCAATAAATCAAGTTGCTCAACTGGAAAAAATGTTCAGCGATCTTTTAAATTATAGCCGCCCATTGATTCTGCAGAAAAGCTCTGTCTCTCTTGTTAATTTATTGAATAAATCTTTAGAGCAATTGAATGGGGAAATTTCATCACGAAATATAACTGTGCATCAGCATTGTTCACAGTCATTACCCAATGTGACGGTAGATCCGGATAAGATTGTGCAAGTGTTGAACAATGTACTGAAAAATGCAGTTGATGCTAGCCCCGATGGCGATTCAATTGATATTGTTTTCAATGTTTCGTTTTCAGGAGAACAAGCCGTTGTCAACGTTGCCATCATGGATCATGGTTCAGGCATTTCGTCTCGCCATAATCAGTCAATCTTTCAGCCTTTTTTTACTACTAAACAGAAAGGTACGGGGCTTGGGTTGAGTATCGTAAAAAAAATCATGGATGCCCATGGGGGCCGTATTTACTTGGCCAGCCAGGAGGGTGAGGGAACTTCATTCACTCTGGGATTTCAGGTGGACAAGGAGATGGCATGAAAAAAATTTTGGTCATAGACGACGACCCCTCTCTGGCGCGAACCCTAGAACTCTATTTTTTGGGTAAAGGCTACACCGTTGTTGTAGCCAATACCGGACGAAGCGGCCTGAAGCTTTGGCAGTCGGAGGAGCCTGATATGATTATTATGGACGTGCAGCTCCCGGACGTGGAAGGTCCTGAAGTGCTGGCCAGAGCCAAAGAGGAGAAGCTAACGGGCGATGCCATAATGATCACCGCTTTTCATGACACTGAGGCCACTCTCAAGGCAATTCGTTTAGGTGCTGTCGATTATCTCTACAAGCCCATTGATTTAGATGCGCTGGATCTTCTCCTGGAAAAGATGCAAGTGCAACGCAATCAGCAGGAACGTTTGGCTAAGTTGTGTTATGTCATCTCCGAATCCTACAAGCCAGATCAGATCATAGGGCGTAGTTCCAAAATGTTGGGAGTGCTCAAGGCTATAGCCCAGGTGGCCCAGAGCCGCACAAATATTTTTATTGAAGGGGAAACGGGCACAGGGAAAGAGCTTATTGCTCGCACTATCCACCATGCATCTACCCCCGAAGAACCCTTCATCGCTATTAATTGTGCTGCAATAGTTGGAACGCTCTTGGAAAGCGAACTTTTTGGCCATGAAAAAGGGGCCTTTACGGGAGCCGTACAACGTAAGATCGGCAAGTTGGAATATGCAGCGCAGGGAACTGTCTTTTTGGACGAGATAGGGGAGCTGCCCTTAGAGTTCCAGGCCAAACTACTACGAGTGCTGCAAGAGAGAGAAATTCAAAGGGTAGGAGGTGTGCAAACCATTTCCCTGCAGGCGAGAATCATAGCGGCTACCAATCGCGATCTGAGTGATATGGTAGAAAAAAATCAATTTCGTGAAGATCTCTATTTTCGCTTAAAGGTATTCTCAATACATATCCCGCCGTTACGTGAACGAGCAGAGGATTTAACCCCTCTTACAGAATATTTTTTAAATAGGTTAAATCAAGAAATGCACAAGCAGGTTCGACGAATACCTAACGAATACTTACAGGCCTTCCAAACATATGATTGGCCAGGCAATATTCGTGAATTGCAAAACGTCTTACATCGTGGGCTGATCCTTTCCTCTGGCGAAGTCCTTGAGCTTGACGAGAGCTGGCTTCAACTCAAAAAGGCACCTGTACAAGAGATTGTAAGTCAGAATGCGGCGACCGGGAAATTGCTTAGCCTTGAAGAAGTGGAACGGGATCACGTCAGTAAAGTCTTGCAATACACCAAGTGGAATTTTGGAGAGGCTTGCAAAATTCTTGGTATAAGCCGGCCAACATTACGAAAGAAAATAAATGATTACAGTCTTGTTACTGAGTTATGAGACTGAAAGATTTAATTTGGATAGCATAATGATTTGTGCAATAAAGTCTTCTGGCCATAGAATGGCCTATTTTCGCATGTTGCATGCCACAAATGTAATTGTGTAAAATTTATGAAAAGGTAGTTGATTGTCCTGCTTGATGGATATATTCAATCCCGTACAAAATCAACAAGATCCAGAAAAACCACATGATTTGTTGCAACGATCTGCGCACATGCCGAGGTCTCACCGGATAGGTATCAGGCTCAACCAATCGGAAAGTCCGAGGAATAAATCGAGGGACTCTGCTGGTGTACTCGAAATAGGCTTGCCCTAATTTTTCTTGCAAATTTTTCTCTTCAGCGAGAACCACGAGACGATAATATAGGAGGAACGTGAATAAGAGGGTGGACAAGATCAAAAGATTGTTGGTTACCAAACCCATGCCCATCGCACCTAAGAAACTGAAAGCATACAATGGATTCCGGATAATGGCATACGGCCCCTCGATAACAACTCGATCTTCTTTGTATCCACTGATGTAGAGAGTGCTCCAGATTCGCCCAAATGCAGCGACAACAATCAATACATATCCTAGGCCATCCATGATCGGTTTTAAAATACTCTTTTCTGGCCAAGAGTGGGGTGTAAGAAATAGCAGGAAGACACAAATAAGCGTGACGGCAATGGAAACAGGCTGCCGGTATTTTATGGCCCACTCGTAGGGGTTGGGCTCAGCGTTTCTGTCGTTTCTATGGATAACAAGATAATTGTTTTTCATTGATCTCGAATCAACTAAAATAATAACCGCATGAGGACTCATGTTTTTTAAGAGCCTTCACCCTCAACTAATTAATGATGTCCCACATTACTATTATGATGTGTCGATGTTGCTGGCTTGGATACAGGAGGCTTTGTCTTTACAGGGGTCGCTCTATTATGAACACCTGCAAAAGCACTCGTGGTGATAAATGAGGCTAAGGCAAGAATTCCTGTAATTGCGGCGATTTTTTTCATCATACAATACTCCTTAATAGGGTTACAACGGTTGCCTGGCCCATGCAGGCTGTTATCCTTAAGCAACACGCGTGCCAAAAAAATGATCATCAGGGGGAGCTTGTTACTCTCAAAAAGCTGAGAAATATCCAGTTTTTTTAGTGCTTGATAATGTTTTTCTATATTTTTTGTGCAGAACATACGACTTGTGACCAAAGACTCGCGGCAAGTATATGGTCCAAGTTTGATTGCCTAATATGTTGCTTTCCCGACCTTTGCCATTTTCTTAAAATATTTGCTTGTGAGTATGAAATGAATCCATTTCGTGAATTTTAATACTGTTGGTTCTTTTCTTCTCAACTTCTAGGTGAAACTTTTTTTCAAGTCATTGAAAGTTTCTTTCAGAACCATTCGTGATGGTTCTGGCGTTATGAATGCCCCCCACCCGTTTCGTCCAAACTCGACTTGCTCGTGTTGTATAAAATTTGACCAGCATACTGTTTTTCCGTCATTTTAGGCGTCCTGTCGACAAAAAGTCGAATTTTCCCCGTTTATTGTCATCGCATGGCGTAGCTTTTGCTAGGCATAGGTACCACTTTGACCATTTTTCATAAAATATAAGTGTGTGATAATCAGGGGAAACCAGATAACTGTTCAGGGAAACAAAAATTTATGCAGAAGAAACAATGTTTTTTGGGGATCTGTCTCGTGATGCTTCTTAGCGGGTGCGCCGGGGTAAAGCGATCATATGAGGTACCGGCATCTACACTGCCCCCTTTAGATAAAGGGCCGCAAGCAGCTGAGGCTGCGCCTGAAAAAAAACCAAACGTTCAAATCGCAAATGCTCAGCAAAATAACGCTATCCTGACGCTAGAGAAGGTCTTGGCTTTGACGCTGGCGAACAATCCGGAAATCGCCGGAAGTACCTGGGACAAAAAAATCGGTGACGCAAGAACACTCCAGGCAGGCCTTGGGCCCAATCCCGAGTTGAGTTTCAGCCTGAGTGATTTTGGTGGCACCGGCTATTATCGTGGTACGGATGTTTCAACCTCTGCCGTGCAGTTGGGACAACTGATTGAATTGGGGGGCAAGCGAACCAAGCGAACCCGGCTCGCCGCCTTGGAAAAAGATTTGGCTGGATGGGACTATGAAGCCAAGCGGCTCGATATGCTCGCGGAGGCTAATAAGAATTTTTTGGATGTCCTGGCAGTTCAGGAAAAAATCGGCGTTGTCGAAGAACTGGTCCGGCTTGCTACCCGAGCCCGTGAGACCGTTGCCGAGCGGGTCAAGGCCGGTAAAGTATCCCCTTTGGAAGAAACTAAAGCTGGGGTAGCGCTATCCCAAACCCGTATCCAGCTGGAACGCACCAAGACTGAACTCACAGCCGCACGTAAGCGATTGGCGGCTACCATGGGGATTGGCGACCCAGTTTTCCAGCGTGTTGAAGGAGACCTGAAGAAACTTTCTTCTATCCCCTCTTCTGATACGTTGAACGCTTACCTTGAGCAAAACCCAGATGTCGCTCGATGGGCCAAGGAAAAAGAACAGCGTGAGGCTTCCTTGGTTTTAGAGAAAGCAAAACAGATCCCGGATCTCACCCTGACCGGCGGAGTGCAATACGACGCTAGTGCTCGCGATTCCGCCTTGATGATCGGCGTTTCTTTTCCCCTGTCTTTTTTTGACCGCAATCAGGGGAATATCGCCGAAGCTGAGTACAAAATCGCTAAAGCTCGCGAAGAATCACGGGCGGCCCGCTCCAAGGCTGCTTCGACACTAGCTGGTGCGTATCAAGCCCTTGCTTCTTCATATGCAGAATCAAAAAGCCTGCAAGATGACATAGTACCGTCGGCTCAGAAGGTTTTTGAACTTACCCAAGAAGGGTTCCGGGAGGGAAAATTCGATTTTCTTGAACTGCTCGATGCCCAGCGAACTTTATTCGAGGCGAGAGGAAATTTTGTTGATTCCTTGTCTAATTATCACAAGGCTGTGGTTGACATTGAACGAATAACCGCAACCCCGCTAGCCGAGGTGTCCGGTACCCGTCAAAAAACGAAAGGAAATAATTGATGAAAATAGAAAAATTGTGGGTAGGGATGGCGGTTGTTTCGTTATTGAGTTTTCATTCAGGGTTGAGTCCGGATTTTTGGGCAACGGGTATCGCATACGGGAGTGAGTCTGAGGGTGAAAAACACCAGGAAGCTCAAAAATCGACATCTCACGGTGAACAAGAAGATGAAGCTGGTGAAGAGGGTGTCATTCGTCTCAGCGAGGAGGATCAGAAGCGGTTTGGAATCCAAGTTGCTAAAGTCGGTCCGGGTGCGCTCGCTAACTATCTAGAGCTTCCCGGCGAAGTGAGCATTAACAATGATCGCCTAGCACACGTTGTTCCCAGGTTATCCGGAATTGTCCGTGAGGTCCGGAAAAGCGTTGGAGACGCGGTTCACCAAGGGGAGGTCCTGGCAGTCATTGAAAGCCGCGAGCTGGCCGATGTTCAAGCTGAGTATCTCGCAGCCATCGAAAAAATGGGTTTAGCACAGGCAAAATTTGCGCGGGAGGAACGGCTTTGGCTCAAGAAGATATCCGCAGAGCAAGATTATCTCGACGCGAAGCAAGCTTTGGCCGAAGCAAATATCGCCACAAGAACTGCCAGACAAAAGTTGCATGCGCTTGGTTTTTCGGACGATTATGTACGAAAACTGCCAGGTCGCAGAGACGCTTCCTACACTCGTTATGAAATCGTCGCCCCTTTTAACGGAACGGTCATCGAGAAACACATTACCATGGGGGAAACTCTCAAAGAAGATACGGATGCATTCTTGGTGGCTGATCTCAACACCGTTTGGGTAAATTTTAATGTGTATCCCAAGGATCTCCCGCAGGTCCGTCAGGGGCAGGAAATTTTAATTGCCCCTGGGCAGGGTGCCCCTGACGTTCGTGATGTCATTGCTTACGTCTCTCCCGTTGTGAAAGAGGAAACACGGACTGCCATGGCCCGAGTTATCCTGCCGAACCCCGATGGAATTTGGCGTTCTGGGATGTTTGTGACCGGGCGAGTAGCAGTAGGTGAAGGAGAACCTGTTCCCTTAATAATACCAAAAACAGCCCTCCAGACCGTGGAGGAGAAGACCGTGGTGTTTGTGGAGACTCCCCACGGATTTGAGGCTAAGCCGGTGGTCATGGGGCGTTCCAATGAAACGCATGTGGAGATCATCGGCGGGCTCTCTTCCGGAGAGGCCTGCGCGGTTAATGGCACTTTCACCTTAAAAGCCCAGCTTTCCAAAGGCGCTTTTGGTGATGGACACGGCCATTAAGGAGAAACTCTATCATGAACCGACTCTTCCAATTCGTTCTCCTTAACCGACTGCTCGTAAGTGTACTCGGGGTTCTGGTTCTGGCTGCCGGTTATGCAAGTTATCTGCGGTTGCCTGTGGATGCTTTTCCCGATGTCACCCCTGTTCTGGTGCAAGTCTTTGCAGAAACCGAAGGACTGGCTCCCGAAGAAGTAGAAAAATTCGTTACCTACCCTGTGGAAGTGGCCATGAACGGCCTGCCGAATTTGAAAGAAATCCGTTCCATCTCCAACTTTGGCTTGTCTGTAACCAATATTTATTTCAAGGACGGGACCGATATCTACTTTGCCAGACAATTGGTGGGCGAACGGTTGCAGTTGGCCCGGGAAGAAATACCCAAAGGCTTTGGTGACCCGGAAATGGGGCCAATTTCCACAGGCCTCGGTCAGATTCTTTTTTATTTTGTTGAAGACGAGACTGGTAAGCGCACTCCCCAGGAGCTTCGGGAAATTCAGGACTGGCTGATTAAATTCAATCTGCAGACAGTTCCCGGCATCACGGAGGTACTTTCTCTCGGTGGCGAGGTCAAGCAGTATCAAATCAAGATACGTCCGGCTGAACTACTCCGCTACAAGCTCTCCCTTAACGAAGTGATCACCGCTATCAAGACCAACAACTCAAACGTGGGGGCTCAATACATTGTAAAAAATGCGGAGCAGTACTTGGTGCGATCCGTGGGGCTGGCCAAAGATATAGCCGACCTCAAGGATATAGTGCTCAAGACGGCGGATGGGGCTCCTGTTTACCTGCATCAGGTTGCCGATGTGGAAATAGGCGGGGAACTGCGTCAAGGTCTCTCCACGAGAGACGGCAAGGGCGAGGCGGTGGTTGGCATGGTGCTGAAGCTTATCGGGACCAACACCTCCGAGGTTATCGAGAAAACCAAACAGCGCCTTGTGGAGATCAATAAGGTGCTCCCCCCAGGAATTAAAGTTGTCCCCTATTATGATCAAGCCACTTTGGTGGCCAAGTGTATTAAAACCGTTACCGACGCTCTTTTGGAGGGTGTCGTTTTGGTAACCTTGATCATCCTTTTGTTTCTCGGTGGAATTCGTCCCAGCCTGGTGGTGACACTCTCCATACCGTTCTCCATTCTTTTCACGTTTATCTTGATGTATTTGTTCGGGATATCCGCCAACCTCATGTCTATGGGCGGGCTTGCTATCGCGATCGGGATGCTGGTGGATGGAACGATCGTCATGGTGGAAAATGTGGATCGTATGTTGCGAGAAGCAGATCCTTCAGAATCACGTTTACACATTGTGATGCGAGCCTGTTCTGAAGTCGGTCGTCCCATCTTTTTCTCGATCCTTATCATCATCATCGTCTTTTTGCCCCTGTTTACCCTGCAAGGAGTGGAGGGTAAAACATTTCGGCCGCTGGCCACCACGCTGGCAATCGCTATGCTGGGTTCACTTATTTTTGCTCTTTTTCTCGCCCCTGTCGCTGCCCACATCCTTATGCGGCGCCCCAAAAGCAGCAAGACTTTGGGAGAAACTCACGAACCGATCATCATTCGTTATTGTCTCAAAGTATATGAGCCTATGGTGCAGTTCTTTGTGGGGCGTCGTCGCCTGGCTGTAGCTTTGGCTGTGGGTATTCTTTTCATCGGTGCGCTGATTTTCCCACGCTTAGGCTCCGAGTTCGTTCCTCGACTCAACGAAGGAGATCTCTTGGTTCGGGCTACCATGGCCCCATCAATATCACTTGAGGAAGCGCGTGACACCATGACTCGGTTTGAAAACCAGCTTATGAAAAAATTTCCCGAAGTGGTGCGTATCGTGACGCGGGTTGGCCGTGGTGAGGTCGGGGCTCATGCTGACCCAGTTAATAGCGCCGAAGCTTTTGTGGGGTTAAAGCCCCAAAAAGAGTGGGTGACCGCCAAAAATCCGGATGATTTATACGCCGAGATGAGCGAGGCCTTCGAAAATTTTCCCGGCGTGCAATTCAACTTCACCCAACCCATTGCTGCTGCTGTCGATGAACTCCTGACAGGCACCAAGGCTGAACTGGCTATCAAAATATTTGGGCCTGATGCGGAAGTGCTCAAGGAAAAAGCGGCGGAAGTGGAAAAAGTTATCAGGACGGTGAAAGGTGCCGCTGATGTGCAAAAGGACCAAACCACCGGAACGCCTCAGGTGCGAATCTCAATGAAACATCAAGCCTTGGCCCGTTACGGTGTAAACGTGGCAGATGTGCAGGAAGTAATTCGCACAGCGGTGGGCGGGGAAAAGGCAGGACAGATATTCGAGGATATCCGCCGATTCGATATTCTTGTTTGGTATGAACCCAAAAGCAGGGACAGCGTGGATGCTATTCGCCGCATAGTCGTGAAATCATCTGCAGGTCTTAACATCCCCTTGGCAGAACTAGCCGATGTCGAAGAAATTGTTGGACCACGTCAGGTGACACGTGAGAATAATCAACGATTCATTACAGTGCAATGTAACGTGCGTGGTCGAGATATGGGGTCATTTGTCCAGGATGCCCAAACTGCCATTGAGACTCAGGTAAAGTTTCCCCCAGGTTACATTACCAGTTGGGGAGGGCAATTCGAGTTGCAACAGGAGGCCAACAAACGTCTGGCTGTGGTGGTCCCTGTCACTATTTTCATTGTTTCGCTCTTATTATTCAGCAGTTTCAATTCCCTGAAAAACACGGTTCTCATTCTTCTCAATATCCCCTTGGGTTTGGTGGGAGGGGTTGCCGGGTTATGGGTGTCTGGCCAGAATTTATCCGTCCCGGCATCTGTCGGTTTTATCGCCCTCTTTGGTATCGTGTTGGCCAATGGCATGGTGCTCGTTACTTACCTGAACCAATTGGTAAAAGACGGCGTTCCCATTGATGAAGCCTCCGTGAGAGGAGCCTGCCTACGATTGCGACCTGTGCTCATGACCGCTCTCTGCGCCAGCCTCGGACTTATCCCCCTTCTCTTCTCAAATGGTACCGGAAGTGAGGTGCAACGTCCTTTGGCAACGGTGGTGATTGGGGGTTTGGTTACATCCACTGTGCTTACGTTGTTGGTTATTCCGGCTATTTACAAATGGTTTGCTGTCAAGGTGGAACGAGAAACTCCCGCTTCCAGAGGAACTGGGCACCATTAAGATAAAGTTGTAACTCTACAGGAAATGTCATCATGAAGGAAATCAAAGCATATATTAAACGGCATAAACTCTCGAAAGTAACGCTTGCTTTGCAGAAAATCGATGGCCTAACAGGCATGAGTGTCTCAGACATTTATGGCTTTGGACGAGGAAGGGCTCGTGATGAGCCTGATAAAGTTACCGAGGATCTGGTGGATTTTATTCCCCAGGTAAAGATAGAAATCATTTGCCGAGATGACTTAGCGGAAACTGTCATTTCTACTATAGAGAATGCAGCGCGAACTGGTTTGCGTGGGGATGGAAAAATTTATATCGTACCCATTGACACGGCTGTTCGTATCAGCACCGGAGAACGGGGCGATATGGCAATTTAAATTTAATGATGATTTAAAAGGATAGCTCATGTTGAATTAGTGATTTTGCTAATACAATCATTTGATTACAATATAACTTAAAATTTTTTTGATAAATTTTATCATTTGAGGCGTGTATGAAATTGTTTAAACTAACAAAAGTTATTGCAATTGTATTTGCTTGTGCTGTTTTTTCGTCAAGTCATTTGTCAGCTTCAGCTATCACAAACGATTATGGACAAATAAATACAATAGTTCAAACAAGAACAATAGATGCGCAGATTATCAAGACATCTGCTAGGCAAGATGGTGAAAACGTTATTGTGGAAGGATTGGTCCGGAGGCAAAAGGAGGGAAAGATCCCTCTTCCGAATGGCTGTGTCGATATAACGGTGCTAGATCAGCAAGGAAAGATTGTTGATAAAATTTTCACAAAAACCCTGTCATCAGGAACATATAATGGCGGTTATTTTGAAACTCCTTTTATAACTCAAATACCTATGATTGCTCCCCTTGGGAGTCTTGTTAGCATTAAGTTTCATAATAGCCCTCATCATGGTTGATAAATTCAATTCGAAGTTTTTGGAAATTATTTTTTTAAAAGAATAAGATACTCGTCGCAACCAAGGTGGAAATGGTGAGATTTCATATTCACGCCATCAATAATTTATGGAGAGTCCGATGAAATTGATAAAAACATTACCTGTAACAATTTTGGCAATGATCGGCTGTTTTCCTTTAATGGCCTGCGCATCAACCAAAACGTTGCCGTCAGATGGATTGGCAATAGTAGTCTTGCCAGCGGCTGACGTGCAAATAGTCCAAAGGTCTGCTCGGCAAGAGGGGGGAGGTGTGGCTGTAGATGGCCAGATAAGGCGAAAAATCACCGGTGGGCGAGGTGTTGTAAAAGGCCATGTCGACATAAAATTGCTTGACAGGAAAGGGGAAACGATTCGCGAGGTCTTCGCTAGTTGCTCGCCACGTATAATCCCCAATCGAGGCACGTTGACATCCTCCTTTAGTGCCCGAATCCCAATAGTAGCGTCGCCGGAGAGCGTTATCAGTTTACGATTTCACAACGGGCATCATGAAGGTTAGCGCTGGCCTTATGACCGTTCCGTGGAGCCGATCTCCTGATCGGTCTAATTGGGCCAGGTTGTGGTCGCCATAATGGCGCCACAGCTCCCCTTTTCGCTTCTTGAACTTTTCGACAAACGGGTTACCCTCTTCGTTTGCCGGACAACTTAAAGCCAATGAGCTGCGAAGTCTTGGTGCCACGCGCGGCTGGCATATTCCCGCCCACACCCTAACCACAGAGGCCGAGCTGGCGAAGGAGCTCGATACGGCACCGAAGCGGACAGGGCGTTGCTCGCTGCTGTCCCCTTACCGGGCCCAGGTGTCGTCGCTTGGGCCGCCGGCGGTTGACAACACGGCGCCATTCACTGTCCACCGCGCCCTGGTGCCCAGCCATGGCTTCATCGGCAGCCATTCTGCTAATGCCCTGTGCATTGTGCATAAAAAAGTGGGATAATTGCAGTTCGTTATCCCACTTTTTGCTTGATTCTATTTATTTTTGTTTTTTTCGACCAAGATAACGGTCGGGTCTTTTTGTCTGGATTGGTGCAATTTACCAACCAACTCTATTGATGATCAATTCCGTTAATCCAAAATTGCCTTGCGGTAAAGCCGCTCGTAAATTTTATGATTTGCGAGGGTAAGGAATGGCCGCTCCTTGCAGGCTTTTTTCAGGATCCTTCTCTAAACGGTCAGCCCCTTGCATTACTCATGCACCACTGTGCCATGCCCCATATTCATCTGGCCGCCGCCCTGCAAATTCGTCTGGTTGTCCATTTGTCTGCTTGCATTCATGTCTCTGTTCGTGTTCGCGGCAAAGGCGCTCGAAGAAAAAATTGCAGCAAAGATGAAAATTCATGATGTTGAGATAATTTTTTTCATGATGTTTTATCCATTGGTTAAGATTATTAAAAAGTGCCTACCTGAATTGAAGCAGTTTTTGTGCCATGTCCATGTTCATCGATATAATGTACTGTAATACACTGATTGTAATAATGAAAAATTGAATTTCAATGCAATTCATTGGTGAGTCTAGGCAGAGATAAAAATGATTTCACGCGAGATAGGAGGGGAACGTCTGAAAATCAGACAGCGGTGCAATGAAATAAAAATGCAAATGACTGATAAAATTATAATTCCTTGCAACGTCTGTTGTCTTGAAAACGGACACCTTCTCGCTGCAAGAGAGGTTGGCACTGTATCACTAGGATGAAATATTGTTTTTTTCATTTCTTGACAAATAAAAGACCTGGCATTGTACAGTCATGAAGACTGTTCAGCTAATTGCCAACATGATCACTGTAAGGTTGTCACGCCCCCCTGCCTCATTGGCGTTTTGAACGAGTTGTTCCACCGTCTTTCCCAAATCACCCAAACCGGTTTCGATGATTTCCATAATTTTCATTTCCGGTAACATGTTCGATAATCCATCGGTGCATAGCAAGAGGATATCTCCTGGGTGTATAATTCGAAACTGCACCGTGGGTGTAATGGCGGCCTCGGCACCGATGGCTCGGGTAATGATATGACGTTGTGGTGAATGTTCGGCCTGAAATGCCGTCAGCATTCCTTTTAGAAACAATTCATTGACCAAAGAATGGTCACTTGTCATCCTGCTGAGCACGCCAGCACGCCAATGATAGACCCTGCTGTCACCCACATGAGCGACCGCGACCATCTCATCACAAAGTTGTACCATTGCCAAAGTGGTAGCCATATTCTTCCCCGAAGCTATTTTTTGTTGATAGATCCTGGTGTTGATAGCCACGATCATTTCTTCGAGCTGAAGAGGCCCCTTGGTTATGGGATGAGTTGAGCATAGTTTGGACGGAGTAGGCAGCAGTGAACAGAGATCTTTCAGATACTGTAGGGCCGTCCTGCTGGCAATATCGCCCGCATCCAGACCGCCCACGCCATCGGCGACGGCAAAAAGGCCGGTGTCAGCCAGAATGAGCAGAGCATCTTCATTAGACGGGCGTGTACGACCCGCATCAGAGATACCAGCAAACAGTATCGAATAACCTAAATATTGGCATTTTCCCTGGATAAGGCGCATCCTGTCAATCGTCGCTCCAGGAAATTCGCCAAGCTAAGACAGCGAAATGGTCGATTTTCATAGCACTGTAAAAGAACGCTGCGTACGCCGGGTCAGTCCGTGGGCGCTAAGTTCTTGGGTGATGGTGTATTTCCCGGATGTTGCCGAGTCGGGTACTGCAAAAGTTAAAGTGTTTTCCCATGTGCCATTCTCTTTAGTTGTCGATTTATCATCGAGAACCATCAATTCCTTACCCTCGGTGGAAAGTGTGCTTTTCCCTGCAACCATCACTCCTTCGGCTGGCGCCCCCATGATGACGTATCGCAGAACAAGCCTGATTTCCTCTCCTTTTTTAACCGTATCCGATGTAATAGAAGCATTTTGAAAAGTTAAAACGAATCTGGATGGAAAATTTTGGCTTATTTGCTTCCCAACCGGTTTTTCAACGACATTTTTTTTGACCGGTTTTTCACCAGCAATTCTCCTGACCGGTTTTTCGTAGGTAATTTCCTCGGTCGGTTGTTCTCCTGATTGTTTTTCGACCGGTTGTTTGCTGTCAATCTCCTCGGTCGGTTGTTCATCAGAAATTCTTTGGGTTGTTTGCTTGATTGATTTATCGAGATCCTGGAGAAATTTTTCGAACTTCTGCCTCGGTTCTTCCTGAGTGGCCAGATAGCCTGCTGCGCCTGTTGCGAGCAACAAAGGGGCGGCGGCGCAACCGGTCAAAAACAGATGTGCGGCGATGAGCAGCACGATGAACAATCTGGTGTGTTTCAAGATAGAAGTTGGATTAGTGAATTTTTCGGGAGTGGTTTTCTATAACCCGCCACTCTTGTTTATCAGCGGTGCCGGTACTCTTTTGGTCTATAGGAAGCTCGGATTCGACAATTTTAGGTTGCCGTGCACCTTCTACTGCCTGCAAAGCTGATGATAGCTTTTCTGCCATCTGGTTGTCAGACGATTGTTCGATCGCGGGTGCTGTTATTGCAGGCGCTGCCACAGGTGCTAAGATATTGGTGGAGGGATGCACAGATTGCGAAACTGGCAAATTGATAAAACGGTTACTCAGGAAGTATCCGGCAAGCACTACCACCAGTATGGCAAAACTATACAGCCACTTGCGATTGAACACCGGCAAGGTTTTGCTCCTGCCAATGTTCGGATTTAGTATGGTCGCTTCATAAGGGGCAATAACAGCACACTTGTTCTCCGGGACAAGAAGAGTCGCCTCCTGTACGCCGCCCGGGAAGGGGAATAATTTTGCCCCCGAGTCTGTCACTGCCAATGCATCAAGGAAGGAAGCGGCATCTAGATACCGGTCCACCGGCTTCTTGGCCAGGACTTTGTTGAGCACCGCTTTCACCTCGGCAGTGATGCCAGGCGGCAATTCATCCCAAGCGGGCTGTTGAATGAGGTGGCCAGAAAAAATTTCGGTTATCGCTCCCTTGAACGGGGGGGCTCCTGTCAACAGTTCATACAGGATAATACCAACCGCATAGAGATCGGTTGCCGGACAGATTTCGCCAAAAGTCTGCGGGTCGATCCTTTCCGGCGCCATGTACACTGGGGTGCCGGGGCCCTGGGTGCCGAGGGAGGTTAGACGCGTCACGTTGTCCGGTTCCGTTCCAGCCCTAGCAATGCCGAAATCGGTCAGCTTAGCCAAACACTGGCCATTCTCCTGAAACTGCAAGAGAATATTCGAAGTTTTGATATCGCGATGAACAATACCTCTGTCATGGATGCACTTAAGTGCCTGCAATAGCTGCCGGATGATACCCAGAGCCTGATCCAGAGGCATGCAGGAGGAGCCGTCTGCGGCAGAAAGCCGACGGCTCAGAGTTTCACCAGCAAAATATTCCATAACCAGATAGATATGCCCATATTCCTCCACAGTATCATAAAGTGTAATTATATGGGGATGGACACCGATAGCGGCATGCATGCGGTATTCGCGCTTGATCCTGGAGCGGACCTCCATATTGCCGCTCAGCTCCGGGCGGATCGTTTTCACCGCCACAGGTCGCGCCAGTAGCACATCGTCCGCTAAATAGACATTGCCCATGCCTCCTGCACCCAGAGGCCTTACAAATCGATAACGTCCGGAAACAAGGTCACTGTCACCTGAAACAACAGGTGTTGATTCCTCTCTATTGCCGCTATCAACGAGTGTTTCCATGGCGTTCAATGTTAACGAATGGCCAAGCATCTCAAGCAGCGTGCCAGGGAGGATTGGATACTAACTATTGACAATTCCAGTATTGAAATAGTCCCCGCTGCCGTAAAAATAGAAGTTTCCTCATGGTTCATGGTGCTGAAATATTGTATTTTTTCATCTTTATATACAGGGTGGACCGGGCAATCCCCACCAGCCCGGCAGCATCTAAAATATTGCCACCAACGCGATCCAGAGCCGCCTGGATGTGGTTTTTCTCCACCTCTTCCAGGCTGGGGAATATGTCGACTTTGGCCGCTTCTGCTGAGCCGAATCCCTCGGAAAGGGCAAAGATTTCTTTCTCGGTGATTACCTTGCCTTGGGACTGGACAGCTAACCTGAGAACGACATTACGCAATTGACGGATATTTCCTGGCCAGTGGTACTGGCAAAGAACCTGCATTCCGTTATCGGAGATCCGGGGCTCCTTCCAATTATATTCTGCGGAAAATTTCTTAAGAAAATAAAGAGCTAAAGGTTCGATGTCATCCACGCGCTCACGGAGCGGTGGCACCTTCAGAGTAAAACAGGAAAGGCGTTGGAACAGATCGTCGCGGAAAGTATTCTCCTGGATCATGGCGGCTACATTCCTGTTGGTGGCAGTCACCACCCGCACCTCAAGCTTCTTTGCCCGAGTGTCGCCTAAGCGGCTGATTTCACCATTCTCGAGAAAACGGAGCAGTTTGGGCTGTAAGACGAGCGACATATCGGCCACCTCGTCGAGAAAGAGAGTTCCGCCATCAGCGAGTTCAAGCTTGCCGGGTTTATCCACGGCCTCATGAAAGGCCCCTTTTTTTGAGCCAAAGAGTTCACTTTCAAAAAGAGCATCTGGAATGGCAGAGCAATTCAGCGGGGTATAGGCTCCCTTCCGTTTGGAAAAACTGTGGAGGGCAGCGGCAATATGCTCCTTACCGGTACCAGCCTCACCGGAAATAAAGACAGGAACGTTAATTGGAGCGATGGTGCGGATGTCTTCATAAAGTTTGACCATTTTTTCACTACGAATGATGGTCTCGTTCTTGGTGGCCAAGCGCGCTTTTAAGGCTTCCTGTTCCTGGTACATTCTTTTGCGGTTTGTCAGATTGTCGAGGAGCACGGCCCCATATAACACCAGGATTTCGAGAGCTCCGAGGGCGTTCTCGCTGAAAAAATCCTTAGGACCACGGTCAAGATACAGGCAGCCGATCGCCCGGTCCTCACGCAGTAAGGGTGCACAGAGCACCAGCCGTTCCCGATCGTATCCAGCCTTGCGAGTTCCTGTGCGGCTGCGCTCCATAACCCGCTGCACGATATCCTGACGAATGTCTTGATTTTCCTGGTGCGGATCAAAGCAATGGGTGTGGGCATAAATGAGTTCATTTTTTTCGTTAAGCAGTGCGAGGAAACCTCGCTTCGCCCGGAAAAGCTCCACCGCAACGGCAAGGAGCCGTTCTGACAGTACACTTTCTGTATCGATCTCATGCAACTCCAAAAAAAAACGACCGAGTGAAGCTATGTTAGCGTCATCTTCGGATTGAATCTGGATCATTGGCCCCAGCGGGGTGTCAACGAAATCCTGCTCTAGGTTAAAAAGAATGGTGGTTGAGTTTACGGATACTTTCCCCTCCGCAGGGATTACGCCTTGACAGGCAAAGACGTGTGACGGGCAACTGTTATTACGCTCTTCAATGAACGTGAATAAATAATCTACAATGCGGAAGCTTTTGCCGTGGACCAGCCGGATGCCATTGACTCTTTTGCCTTCCATCCATACCGCGTTGGTGCTTTGGTGATCAAAGAGCATGTAGCCGTCGTCCTGTAGACAGATGGAGGCATGGTGACGAGATACCAGAGGTGAAAGGAGAGTGATATCGTTATCTTCTTCTCTGCCGATAGTGATCGATGAGGCAAATTCCACCACTCGATAATCTTGCGCATCTTGACAAATAATTAATTTAGGCATTGTGAATGGTCCTACGGCTCATGTCAGTCTTATATAATTCGACCGCCATTCCTCTATTCATTCGCCACGCAGGCTTGGGATATTTGAATGATTGCTTTTATGATGTACGCACCTGATACATAGCGCGCGATTGAAATCACGAAATATGATGGAATCATAGGTGAAAACAATATGCTTCGTGGAGTGGATAACCCTTTGACGGCTTCGTGCATTATCAGGCGTTGCTTTGGGCGCCATGATCGTTGAAATTGGGATGCTGTGGATTAAAGGAAAATGATATTTTTTGCACTTGGTACCCACAAATATCTTTTAACAATGCATTAATGCAGATGATTCCATCAATGTATTCCAGCGACTCTTGATCAACGTCAGCAAACATAATTCCGGTTATGTAACTGTCTCCTTTTTTGCAAATATGCTTGATTTGAGATTTTATAATAATATTTCTTTTTCCGAGAAAGAAACTGGTACAGAGAGGTATATTAATGGCAATCAAAGCAGGAAGCTCTACAGACACTCCTCTAGCGCTGATATTGACTAGGCTTCCGATGAAAGTTTTTTTGTCCGTAGCTATTGCAACCAAAATCTCTTTCATGTCAAACATCGCAGCGATGTCGTCTCCTTTAATGCGAGGGCAGTGTCTGCTGTCCATAATATTGCCAATTGTACATTCTTCATCCATATCCAAGTTATCCGAAATGGACCATTCGTCATTATGCTTGCTTTTCATAATTTTTTGGCAGACTGGTGAAATTCTTTCATCTTTTACCTCCCGTAATATCCACTCGTCGCACTCGTGGGATGGAAGTTTTCTCGATGATCGGGATCATTCCGTAGACATTGGAAGCAAGGGCATGGTAACCATAACCGCCTTTGTAAGGGGCGGTGTGTAGTAAGGGCAGTAGCCTACTCAACCTGACAAAATCACCGCTGCAATACCGACAGCAACCAATAAAATTCTTTTTTTGAGTAGGTGCATGCCTGACAATATCGATTTCAATCGAATTTTCCGTGATATGCTACAGGTGTGCCGCCTCAAATCTTTGGTCGCTTTAAAAAATTCAAGAAGCATCTGTTTTATTTTTTTTCAACTTTCAACTTGAAAGTTTTTTTCAGGTTGTTGAAAGTTTCTTTCAACTCCAGTCTTTTTAAAATTTGCTCATCGGAAAATTTCTCGTAGCAACTGTTGCCGTGATTCCACCCAGATTCCATCGTTCGGCCAGACCCACTGCCCAACCGGCATCCGCAAAGGTCGACAATCGGACCAAAACAAAATGGCGCGTATCGTCATCTCCCCATTATTCCGTTACATTGTCGCCACCAGAACAGTTCGCTGGTTTTATCAGCGGCTATTGCCCCAAAACGGGCGCGTTCCTGTTGTCTTGCGGCGTTGTGAAATTAATAAGGCAATATTAATGCCAAGGGCAGCACTACAGATCAAACAGCGAGTAACAATCTAATATTGTTTAATTAGTCGACTTATTTTCTGCTTAACGGCGTGATGCCAGCAAGGGGGGAGAGGGAGATGTGTTGCAAAAATACTCACCCGCTTCGTGGGTAAAGTATGATGTGGGGAGAAATGGGGCAGCGCTGATTAATCTCTAAGTGTGTTGAATGGTGTATTGTTCAGAGATTCATCAGCATGTGGCTGGCGCCAGTTTGCATATTCCGGAAAACAGATTCAATCTATTCCATATTCTTTCAATTTTTTATGAAGGGTCTTGCGGTTAATGCCGAGCTTGCGGGCAGTTTCGCTTTTATTGCCGCCGCTGTCTTCAAGTGTAGCCAAGATCGCCTCCTTTTCAATCTCCTCCAGCGGCCGGTTAGCTGCAACTGCAACCGGTGGCGTCACTAGCCAATCGCTTTTCTCGGCATAGGCTTCCGTGATGGTGGAGGGTAGTTCTTTTTCGGTTACATGTTCGTCCGGCAGGAAAATGACAGCTCGCTCGATGGTGTTTTCGAGTTCCCTGACATTACCGGGCCAAGTGTATTTAAGCAGCATGTCCATCGCCAATGGAGAAAAGCCTTTGCCCTGCTTATGATTTTTTTTTGCGTATTTTTCCAGGAAATGCTGGGCGAGTAGCGGAATGTCATCTTGGCGCTCGCGCAGGGACGGGATGCGGAGGCTAACGACGTTCAGTCGGTAAAAAAGATCCTGACGGAATTTTCCGTTCTTAACCTCCTCCTCCAGGTTTCGATTGGTTGCGGCTAAAATTCGCACGTCAATGCTTAGAGTCGCTTCGCCGCCGACCCGCTGGATTTCTCTTTCCTGAATGACTCGCAACAATTTAGCCTGCATCGCCGGGGAGGTTTCCCCGATTTCATCCAGAAAAATGGTCCCCGTGTCGGCCTGCATAAAGCGCCCTTCACGCCGCTTGTCCGCCCCGGTGAACGATCCTTTTTCATGGCCGAAGAGTTCCGATTCCAGCAAGGTTTCGGTGACTGCGGCACAATTGACCACAACCAAGGGGTGACCTTTGCGACGGCTGTTATAATGGATGGATTTGGCAATCAACTCTTTTCCTGTCCCGCTTTCTCCGGTGATCAACACGGTTGCCTCCGAAGGCGCGACCATGGCAAGCATCTCGATCAGTTTTTTCATCGGACTGCTTTTGCCGATGATATTCTCCAATTCGTATTCAGCGTCCAGTTTCGATTTCAAGGCGGCAATCTCGGCCTTCAGGCCAGAATGCTCAAGGGCGCGCGACAAGCTGATTTTAAGTGCTTCAAAGTCCAGCGGCTTGATTAAATAGTCATACGCCCCGGCCTTGAGTGCTTCCACCGCCGAATCGACCGAGGAATAGGCCGTCATGATGAGAATCGGAATGGCCGGATTGTATTGCTTGATGAGCATAAGGGCCTCGATGCCGCTCATCTGGGCCATGCGGACATCCATCAGAATCAAGGCGAACGGCCTTTCCTTGACACATTCAACCGCTTTGGTGCCATTGTCGACCACGGTGACCTCGTAGCCCCAACTTCTGACAATGGTTTGGAGAGTTTTCAAATGGTTCGGATCGTCATCAACGATCAAGATGTGAGCAGGATTTCGTGTCGTCATAATTACCTCATTTCTCGATTTTCAATGGCAAAATTATGGAAAATTCCGTTCCCTGGCCGATAATGCTGCGCGCTTTAATTTGTCCCTGATGCGCTTCGATAATCTTGTGCACTATCGCCAGCCCCAATCCGGTACCCTTCGGTTTGGTTGTAAAATAGGGGTCAAATATTTTACTCAAATCATCTGCCAATATGCCTGAACCGTTATCTTTGATGTTGATCGAAATGCTGCCGTCAACCCTGGTGGCACTGGCAATAGCCAATTGACCGCCGCTTTTCATGGCTTGTAACGCATTCAAGTACAAATTCAAAAAACACTGGGTCAACCGATCCGGATCAACCTCGGCCTCCACTGCATCCGAGGTGAGATTTAAATGAATTTGGATGTTTTTAGCTGTTGCTTCCTGTTGAATGAGCCGGGCCGAATGTTTCAGGAGTTCTTTCAGATCCGACAGCTTCAGGTTAAGCTTCGATGGTCTTGCGAACTCCAGGAGTTCGCTGATGACGCGGTTCAAGCGATCCGTCTCTTCGATCATGACCCCGGCCATCTCCCTATCCTCGCTGCCGTCTGCAAATTTTGCTTTAAAATAGGAGGCGATACCTTTGATGGAACTCAGCGGGTTCCTGATTTCATGAGCCACGCCGGCGGCAAGGTCGCCAATGGCCGCCAATTTTTCTTTGCGGCGAATTTCATCCTGGAGGCGGCGAACCTCGGCGAGGTCGCGGAGTATGAATACTCGACCTACAAACGCCCCTTCTTCATTTATAATTTCTGAGGCGCTGACGCTGACGGATACAACTTTTTTCAGGGTAAATTCACACTCCATTTCTTTTTCGGATACCGATTCGCCTAGATCCAACTGCTTATTTAATGCACAAAAATTGCTAGGGAGAATACTTTCAGGTTCCTTTCCCAGCACCTGAGCCAGATTGATCCCGGTGATACGCTCCGCGGCACTGTTACTCAGCGCGAGTTTCCCAGTTTTATCTGTGGCGATTAAGCCGACGGGGAGGCTGGTCACCACCTGGTCCTTGATTGCACTGGTGTCTTGCAGGGACCGTTTAGTTGCACGATAGCTTTGCATCCAGAACATGGAGACAAAACCGGCCAGTCCCAAGAGTACCAAGACGCCTGAGATGATCGCGGTGTTGCGAATATCTTCTCTTCGTGCTTCCTGAAAGGGTTTGGGGTCCAGCCCTACCAGTATGATTTGTTCTTCGCCGGGTTTTGCCTGGGGCCAACACCAGTCGTCGCATGGCTCCATCATCATGCTTCTTCGATCTCCCCCTTCATCGTGACTGGAAATCGGTTTGAAAATTTTCAAGACTTCAAACGATTGTCGTTGGCTGTCAGTGTTTTTCAAATGCCCTTTGATTGCCTCGGATGCCTTGAGGTCAATTTCATAGGGGCCAGCGTTCGTCTGAGTGCCGATCACTTCACGATTGCTGCTGGCCAAAATGAGGCCATCGCGATTTACTACCGTGATATAGAGCACATCAGGCAATTGAGCGGTTTCCTCGATCAATGTTTGAATCTGCTGGCCACCCCACATCATCCCCATCATGCCTGTCCGGGCTCCAGCTTCCACCGCCTTGACAATGACAGCGCCCTTCTCGCTTAAAATCTGCGACATATATTTTTTTTCGCGGCTGTAGTTTTGCGCCGCCAATACCACCACGACAATCAGCAGAATTCCCACCGATCCAATAATAATCCAAGGTGAGGTGGGCAATTGCCACCGGCTGCCGCGACTTGTCTTTGGAATCATGATGCCCTCACGTAATCATTCATTTCTTTTATCTTACTATACACGGGGTGGGTATTTTGGCAACAATCAATGTCGATGACGCTAACACTGGGTAATTAAGCCCCATATTGCGTGAGGCCTAACATTGAAATGCTCAAACGATTCGACAAAAAAAAATGTATAAATACTATAATATCAATTTGTTATATGCATGGTTGAATTTATGGCACGCAATTTGAAATGAATCATGCAAACGGCAACCATGGCGCCATGGGCCTCTTCCGTAAAACACAAAAAATAGGAGAAATAACCATGAAAAAATCGATACTCGTCCTCGCAGCGGCAGCAACTTTCACACTGATCGGCACACAGGCTATTGCCTGCTACTGGGATGGATACTGGGGTGGCCCCATGGGCGGACCGACGGCAGAGTTTAAAGGCAATAGCAAATATCAGGACTTTTATGAAAAAACGGCTTCGCTCCGGCAGGATCTTGCCGGGAAACAGGGTGAATACAACGCGCTCATGGCCACTTCCACTCCCGACCCCAACCGCGCCGCAGAACTCAACAGGGAAATCACCACCCTGCACGATCAGCTGAGCGCCAAGGCCCGTTCGTTTAAACTGCCGGTTCCCAATATGGGGCATCATGCCGGAATGAGTGGGTATGGTGGGTGTGGATGCTGGTAGAGCACAGATAAGAAAAACGACACGGCTGGATACGGCAGCCGTGTCGTCATTTTTTGCAGGGAGCGTTCATTATGTGGGGTTGCGATTACACATCGATGTCAAGAGGCTTGGAGGGCGTTTTTTCCCCCTGGGGTTTTCTGTCGCTCCTGGTATGGGGCGTTGTCATCTTGCTGATAGCCTATCTCTTTATCCGGGACTTTAAAACTCAGGAGCATAGCTTGCAAGGGTCAGCTCGGGATCGCATTGATTCCTTGGCCATTTTAAAAGCACGTTTTGCCAGTGGAGAAATTTCAGAGGAACAATTTGTCAAAATGAAAGAGATGCTTTCCGGGTCATAACGGCATATCATTTGCATTACCTAATGAGGGTGGTACCATGTAACTACAAAATTTTCGCTCTTCCCAAAGAAGGCTCCAGATCGAATGGTGCGAAAATGGCAATGGCTGAAAGATTCCTTGCCGAGAGGTCCAGATCGGACCAGCCCCGCCACCAACACTGCGACGACCGACAACCACAAACAACCTCAACGAATCGGCACCATAAATCAATCCACCGACTAGGACGATGGTTGCAGACCAGTCGCGGCAAAGCTAAGCCGGAGCTGATCGGAAAAGCGCTCAAGGGGTGGAAAGGGACGAAATGACAACGCTATCTAAAACCATGCTCAAGATCGGTGACGTGCTTAACAACAAATGGGTGATTCTTGACTTCATCGATAAGGGAGGAATGGGTGAAGTCTATCGGGCACACCAGACCAACTTGAATCGCGATGTTGCGATCAAGGTTGTCTCGCGGGAATGGCTTGAGTCCTTTGACGAGGGGAGCGGAGAGGCCGAAACAATGGCCCAGCGATTCAGGCGGGAAGTGCAGGCCATGGCCCAGATTAGCCACCCCAATGTGTTGCAGGTTTTTGACTACGATGCCATCATCGTAAAAAGGGGTGATCAAGACATCTCCATTGAATATTTCGCCATGGAATATATCCCCGGCGGCTCCCTGTGGGTCACCATGTCGGAAGAAGGTTTTTACCCGGATGAAGCTGCCGTCTATAAATGGATAAGACTATATTTCATGCCGGTGCTTGCCGGGGTGAAGGCTTTGCACGATAACGGCATCGTGCATCGTGATCTCAAGCCTGAAAACATTTTTATGGACCAGGACGCCCCAAAGATCGCCGACTTCGGCCTGGTGCGTTCTTGTAGCCTGAAGCCGGTAACGCAATCCATCGACGTCAAAGGGTCCCCGCCCTATATGTCTCCGGAACATTACTTCGATTTCAAAAGGGCTGATCAACGCGCCGATATCTATTCCCTCGGTAAAATTCTTTTTGAAGCTGTCGATGGCAAAATCAAACCCGTAACTATTCCATTTAGAACGGCTAAACTGGCCGAAGCTGAAACCCCTTTTTTTCAGGAACTGGACCAAATTATTCAAACGGCCACGGCGGAGAGCAGAGACGAGCGGACGAAATCCGTTCAGGAGTTAATCGATCAACTCGAACGCGTTATTCATGCGTCGGAGATGCGCAACAAGGCCGAGAAATCACCCCGCCCGCATGCCGCCTCCCAACTTTTGCGATCTGAATGGATGTGGGGAGGTCTATTTGTCGTGGCAATGTCGATATTATTGATAACCGTTTGGCATTTCACGAGTGACCACGGATTTGATTTGCTGAAGAGCAATATATCGACAGGATCAAGCCAAGAAAAACTTCAAGCTAAGCCAGATAACGTAACAGTCACCAAAACGCCAGATACAGGAAACGTTTCGTTTGCGTCTGAGCATATTGGAAAGAATCATATTATTAATGGAGGGGAATTCACGGTTCCAGCAATTTCATCTGAAATCAAAGAGCAAACGGTGCAGGTCACCCCTTTTTACATGGATGAGTTTTTCGTCACTAACCAACAATTCGTCGATTTCTTGAATCACAATCTTTCACAGATCATCATAGAAAGCGGGGCGGTGAAAGGAGGGGGCGCAAACTGGTTCTTGTTGGGCGAAGTACGCGCGGGATATGAACCGATTGTCTACCGAAACAACGAATTTCATGTCAACGATCCCTCCCATGCCTCGAATCCCGTTTTGCGAGTTACCGGCTATGGCGCTTCAGCTTTTGCAAATTACTACGGCAGACGACTACCGACAGAGATGGAGATGCTGTATGTGATATTCAAGGGCGCAGATAGCACGAAAATGAATAATGAGCTTTCAGAAATTGTGAGAGGAGATCCCAGCGAGCGAAATTTGAGCGCTGACATTAGAGCCGCATCACAATCTTCCATTTTTCTCCTGTCGGCAGCATCGTTCTCTCCGAATTTGCTGGGTATCAAAGGGTTAAATCATGACATCGGTGAGTGGATCTATCGAGAGCAAGCCTATGCCGCCACAGATCCGTCGAAAACGAATCGTTATGCGGTCGTTGGTGGTGTCGAAGGGGAGGCGAAAAATAATAGCTCCTTGCCCTCGATCGTTAATCGTTTCCCCTGGGAAGGATTCGAAGAGATTGGTTTCAGAACAGTGAAAAGCACCGCCGCCAGCAATTCAGCGAGATAGACGAGAATGAGAATAGCGGTGATGTCGGATATTCATGGCAATTTTGAAGCGTTTACCCGTTGCTTGCACGATACCGAGCAGTCAGGTGTAGACCGAATTGTCAATCTTGGCGACGCTATAGGGTATGGCCCGCAACCAGAAGAAGTTATTGGCCTATTGGAAAAAAGAGGCATCCCGAATATTTTGGGCAATCATGAGTTGGCTGTAGTCGATAAGGATGCTCGCGGCGATCTTTCGCCACTTGCGGCCAGATCATTGGAGCAGACACTGAAATATCTGTCGGCCGCATCTCTATTGTATATTAAAAATCTTCCATCCGTTCGAGAAATGGAAGGAGCGCTGTTGGTACATGGCTGTCCGCCCGATTCACCGACGACCTATTTGCATCATATGCATTTGTCTGAAATTCGAGAAATCTTTGCGGCAACTCAATTTGATATCGCCTTTGCGGGGCATTCCCACCGCTTGATGCTTATGCGCTATGACGAAAAACTTGAGTTTGCCTCGTTGCGGCAAGAGATTATTCAGCTCAGGCCGGGTTGTCGACATATCGTCAATGTTGGCTCGGTCGGCCAACCCCGGGACGGTGATCCGCATGCAAAATACGTTATATGGGACAGCTTTCGCAACACGTTGGAGATTAGGCGAATTGCTTATGACATAGCCCGGACAGCGCTCTTGATCAGGGAGCGCGGTTTTCTCCAAAGGGATGCGGAAAGGCTCTTTTCCGGCACCTGCTCAGACTAAAATTTGTCAACAAACGTTGCGTGACAAAAGATCGAGGAGAGCGACTATATGGTATCTGTTCAGGAAAAAAGATTTCGAGTTCAAGGTCTGGATTGCGCCGCCTGTGCCGCCAAGATCGAGCGGGAGTTGCGGCAAACTGAAGGGGTTGAAGAGGCGGTTCTTGATTTTGCCACCCTCACCCTTCATCTGAAGGCCACCGATATCCCGAAAGCCCTGGCTGCGGTCGCACGCATTGAACCTGATGTAAAGATCGTGCCCACAACCCAAAATTCGGACGTCCATACCCACAAACCAGATGAGTCCAGCAGTTATCGAAAGCAGATTGCGGTTATTGTCGCCGCAGGCGTTGTCTTCGCCGGCCAACTAATTTTTGAAAGCCGGTTACACCATTCACCATGGGCCTGGTTTGAATACCCCATGATGATTACCGCATACCTGCTTGCCGGATGGAGTGTTTTGGCCGGTGCGCTACGAACAGTGTGGCGGAAACAGTTTTTCGATGAAAATGTGCTCATGGTTATTGCCACGGTTGGCGCCATGGCGATACACGCCCTGTCTGAAGCGGTTGGTGTCATGCTGTTTTTCAAAATAGGTGAACTGCTTCAGGACATGGCGGTATCCAAGTCACGGCGGTCGATCCGTGGACTGCTAGCGGCACGGCCTAACCGGGCCCTACTGAAGACCGAAGCCGGTTTGGAGGAAACGACGCCTGAACAAATCAAGGTGGGCGAAATCATCTTGGTCAAGCCCGGTGAAAAAGTAGCCCTGGACGGAGAGGTGATTGAAGGAACCTCTCAGATAGACACCTCGCCATTGACCGGTGAACCGATTCCTGTCCAAGCGCGTCCTGGCGATACCGTAATGGCTGGTTGTATCAACACGGCATCGGCGCTATCGGTACGAGTCACCCGACCCTTTGAGGCGTCTTCCATTGCACGGGTACTGGAATTGGTTGAAAGCGCTGCGGCCCGCAAGGCAGATACCGAAAAATTTATCACCACCTTTGCCCGCTATTACACACCTGCGGTCGTGGCCGTCGCGGGAGCCATTGCCTTGGTTCCGCCGCTGCTCATGGAAGATGCCAGCTTTTCGACCTGGATTTATCGGGCGCTGGTACTTTTAGTTATCTCCTGTCCCTGTGCCTTGGTGGTCAGCATCCCGTTGGGCTATTTCGGTGGGATTGGCCGGGCTTCACGGAGCGGAATCCTGATCAAGGGGTCTATGTTTATCGATGCCCTTGCAAAGGTCAAAACTGTGGTTTTCGATAAAACCGGCACCTTGACGCGAGGTGTTTTCACGGTGGATCAAGTCGTGACCGACAATGGATTTTCGGCAGATCAGGTGCTGCAAATGGCCGCAGCAGCGGAGCTGCACTCCGATCATCCCATCGGGAAATCCATCATTGCGGCGATGAAGGACAAAGGATTGACCGTTGACGAATCATTGGTGAGCGACCACGTCGCCATTTCTGGCATGGGGGTTAAGGCCTCCTATGACGGCAAGATCATCGAGGTCGGCAACGACGCCTTTTTACATAAACGACGGATCGTTCATGAACAATGCGTCTTTGCGGGAACGGTAGTTCATGTGGTGGTGGATGACCGGTATGCTGGTTACATTCTCATCGGCGACCAACTCAAACCGGATGCCGGGTTAGCCGTGGAGCGGCTCCGGGCAAACGGAGTTTCGAAACTTGTGATGCTGACGGGCGACAACGAGCTTTCTGCCGCTGGCTTCGCTAAGGCCCTCAATCTGGATCTCTTTTATGCCGAATTACTGCCGGAAGACAAGGTCCGTATTTTCGAGCAAATCAGCGCGGAAGCCAAAAAAGGGACAAAGATTGCCTTTGTGGGAGATGGCATCAATGATGCTCCGGTCTTGGCGCGGGCCGATGTTGGAGTGGCCATGGGGGCTCTCGGTTCGGATGCTGCCATCGAAACCGCCGATGTGGTGCTGATGACCGATGCGCCATCAAAGGTGGCTGAAGCAATCGGTATCGCTAGGCACACTCGGCTAATCGTTTTGCAAAACATCACATTAGCGCTTGTCGTTAAAGGGATCTTTATAGTGTTTGGTTCCTTCGGTTTGGCTTCTATGTGGGAAGCTGTATTCGCTGATATGGGCACAGCTCTACTCGCATTACTCAACGCAACACGTGCGTTCAGTGCACGTAACAAACTCTGACGGGGAACTCAGTATTAAATTTAATCCTTTCATCGTCCTGATGACAGATGTTGATATTGGCCTCGATATTAATCAGATCAAGGTATGCGAATGTCATACTGGATTACTGTTTTTGGGTATTTTTCTGTTGCTTTTTTTGCTACGGTATCTAGAATTGATTCAATTATTCCGGCTCATTTTCAATGAGATATCCCTTTCCAGGGCTTAGCTGAGCACGGTTTTCGTGTTCTTGAATTCCAGGTACCACGGCTGCGAAGCCTTTCCCCGGCCAGAGACGTTTAATCGCAGAGGCGAACGTCTATTTTGACGCGGGAGAGCTGCGCACGCACACCTTCAAAACGAATCATTCGATTCGTTCCCCCTTCGTTCTTTTTTTCCTTTTGAACCGATAGCTCTTTCTCTGTCTTTGCGAAGCCGCATTCTCTCTGCGCGTTCTCGTAAAAGCTGAATCTATCGTTCTCTCACAATATTCCATCCCACCCATCCATCGGGAGCTGTTACGTCATGCTCCCGGCGGAGCCATGTCGTCGTGCTCCCCAAATTTATAGGAGGCAACACCATGGCACCATTGCAGGAACAGATCCAGTCTATCAACGAACGCTTGCGAGCATTTGGCATCGAGGCGATTCAGGAAGTCAAGATGACCGACAAGGGAGGTAACGTGATCGGTCAGATCAAGTACGGCTTTCGGCCCCAGTACGTCTTTGACAGCGTCAATGAGGTGCTTGGTCCGGAGAACTGGCGGTACGAACTGACCAAGGAGGAGATTTTCGAGTCCCAGGCGGTCGCCGAGGTTCGATTGTTTGTGAAGATCGACGGTGACTGGCTCTGCAAGGGCTCGCACAAGGGACAGATGCAGATCGTCAAAGGCAATGTCGGCGATGCCCAGAAAGGGGCCATCACCGATGCTATCCAGAAATGCATGTCACTGTTGTCCATCGGCAGCGATGCCTACAAGGGACTGTTAAAAAACGTCTACCTTCAAGGAACGCAACGAACTCAGCCACCCGCTCCCCAACCAAAAACCAAACCCGCATCCAAAACCAGCCAACCCGTTGAGCCGCCTGCCAATCAAGGCGATACGCCGGCAACCTTGCCCAAAATCGCCGGCGTTACCTTCGAGAACCGTCAAGGCGTGATCATCGCTATCGGCGAACACCTCTTCGACAAGAAGGAACTGCTCAAGGCCGCAGGCTTTCAATGGGATAAAACCGGCAAGACCTGGATGAAGCAAGCAGCTTAACCAGCTCAACCCTACTCAACCCAACCCAACTAAAGGGGGAGTGATACCATTCCCTCGGCGGGAATCCGTGTGCCCTCCCTCATTTCTTTTTAGGAGGATACCACCATGTCAGACCAGTTAATGCTCACCTTGCAGGCCGCTCTCCAGCAGCTTGCCATCCAACAGACCGAGGAAACGCTCGGTGATCGAAGCACCTATCTCGGGGCTTCCGACATCGGCGCCTGCCCACGCAAGACCATTCTCAGAAAACTCCATGCCCCCGAGGCCGACCTCGTCACCCTGCTGCGGCAGCGACGCGGTCACATGGCCGAGGAAGTGGTTGCCGCCGCCTTCATGGTTGCCGGTTTCAGTAACTTCCAGCGGCAAACCGAGGTTCGATATGCGGGCGCTGTCCCGGTCATGGCCCATCTCGATTTTGTTTTCATCTCGGAGGTGCGCAAGACCATGGCAGTTTTGGAGGTGAAGGCACCGGAGAATATCCCGGAGCACCCCTACGGCGCATGGGAGACCCAACTCTATCTGCAGATGGGACTACTGGCCGACAGCTTCCCCGATTACACCGTGGAGAAAGGCGCCATTCTGGCGGTCAATTTCGGTGATCAGGGGATGCGGCTCTTTGGCGGTTACACGCCCCAGGACACCATCTATCACGGCCTGATCGACCGGGCCGCCACCATCTGGAACCAATACCAAGCCTACAGTGCAGGTGATCTTGCCACTCCTTTCATGGAAGTGGGACCACTCTGCGGCTACTGCCCCTTCCTCATGGATTGCCCCAAATTCGAGGCCGAGGAGGTGCGGGAGCTGACCGAGAGTGTCGAGATCCTGCTGGAACTGCAACACCAACAAAAGGATTTGGATACAGAGATCGGCATGCGCAAGAGCAACCTGCTGGCCATCGTGGCCCAGCGTGGTCCGCTCAAGGCCTTTGGCCATCTGCTACGCAAGGCGGTTCGAACCAGAAAATCCTTGGACACGGACCAACTCAACCAGTTCCTCCAGGGTTATGGCCATTCGCTGACTGATTTCCAGAAGAGCGGCTCCTACGCCTTCCTGGAAATTAAGAAAGCGGCTTGAACCCATTCTTCCCATCCATATTGCACCCAATTCTCTCCCCATGGTGGGGAGAGCAA
>Ga0074197_1000162_pt1 | contig 98887 bp, 85 predicted proteins | sample EPASupsiteSAE305_FD_64526 | JGI IMG/M metagenome (GOLD analysis project Ga0074197, IMG submission 64526) | Bioremediated contaminated groundwater microbial communities from EPA Superfund site, New Mexico - SAE3-05 reassembly with SPADES | ecosystem: Environmental > Aquatic > Deep subsurface >... | reverse complement strand
CTGATGTCGGCATCCCGCAAATCCGCACCGATCAGATCAGTTCCGCTAAGCTCTGCTCCCCTCAGGTCTGCCGCAATCAGCAAGGCTCCCCGCAAGTTGGCTCCACACAGGTCAACTTTTCTTAGGTCGCAAGCCACAAGGTCAGCCCCCCGAGCCAGCTTTTTCTGCAGCGGCGAATTAGTCTTGTTGGTGCTACCGGCTTCGGCACGTACAAGTTCGCTGGTCTTAAGGAGCAATTCATTGACCGCCTCCCTGTGGGCAGCCACATCAATTTTTAGCAAAGCGTCGGGGCCGAGATAAGTAAGGCGTTCTGTATCCTCGAGCATGGATTGGAGCTGCTCCTGGATAGGAGAGGCCGCAGGTAGCCTCACCGCTTCCGTCAGATACCAGAGCATTTCCTGAAGCTGGCGCATAATCTGGAAAACAGCAAACATTTGCCGGGCCAAAGTTTGATCTTTGCGCCAATCTTGCCCAGCAAAACTGACTTGAGCAACTTTTGGCCCCGCACCAAAGCAGTCAAAGGCAAGACACCCTTTCAGGCCCTTCTCATCTAAGCTATCATGTACACAGCAGCGGAAATCCGCTTGCAGATTGGGACAAGGTTTGCCGGCTTTCTTATCGACTGGGAAACCTGCCGATTTAGGGAAGTATAAGGCGACACAGCACAAGCCAAAACAATTCTCACAGTCTGGCCGCAAACTGCTGCGACTTAAAAATTTCAATCCCTTCACCTCTTGCTTATATCTAATATTAACAACATCTATATGTTAAAAGTCTGCCCCTTTTTTGGTTATATTAAGTATAACAGATTATACGCAAAGGGGAGGTATTTACTTGAAAAAATTGCTTATTGGTGCAATAGCCGTAATTATTTTTACTATAGGGCTTACTGCCGGTTCTTTTGCCGCCGGACCGATTAAAATTTTCATAGACGGCGTGAACATCAAAACAGATGTTAGTCCCCAAATCTACCAAAGCAGGACCTTAATTCCTATTAGGGTAGTTGCTGAAAACTTAGGGGCAGAAGTTCATTGGGATAGCGCCAACCAAAGCGTCTTGATCGATACTTCAAGCAATATCTGGTTTGAAGAATTTAATCCCTGGCAAAACCTCTCGGACTATCGGGCAGTCTATGTAGTTAATGAATACCTGGCCTTGCTACAGGGGGCTGTTTGGGGAGGAGACCTCTCCAATTTCCCCTTCCTTTTCTCCCAAAGAGTGCGGGAGTCTGCCGAACCCTGGAATGAAGTTTGGCAGCCATCCATGTCCGGGATGACCGGCAGCTCGGTCTGCCGCCTAAAGTTTAAGGTACTTGATGGTCGGGCAACAGCTGAAGTTGTAAGTGGCAACCCGGTTTATCAAATCGCCGCCCAGGTACAAAGTTACGACCCGAGGGCCGGAGAACCGGCCTATACCGACTGGATCAAAATATATAGAGTAATCTCCGAAGTAAGTACTGATGAAAACGGCAATCAGTCCCAGCATATGGTCATTGACGGAGAAAGCACTTTAAAAACAGTCAAAATGGATTCTTCCCAAATGCCTGATTTTTGATAAGCGTCTAAAAATTAAAATAGCCGGTAATGGTTGCAACCATTACCGGCTATTTTTTTAGCTAATTAATTGAGGCGGCTTCATTATATTCTTCGATCAAAGTATCTACCAGTTCTTTGACCGAAACTATCTTTTCTGCACGGTAAGCGTTAGCTCCCGCAAAAGCAAAGCCCTCGTCCATCTTGCCTAATTTAGCATTGATCAAGGCCAAGGCGATACAATAAGGACTGTCTTTATAATCACAAGGGATGATGCAATGATATGGGCATTTATATGGTTTTTTGATGCCCGCGTTGACATCTTTTAAATATTGATTGATGATCGCTCTTCCCGGCATGCCCAACGGGCTTTTAATGATTTCCAGGTTTTCCTTTTTACAACTAAGATAGGCTTTTTTAAATTCTATATCAGCATCACATTCATCGGTAGTAACAAAACGCGTAGCCATTTGTACGCCCGCAGCCCCCATTTGCAAAAATTTATAGATATCAGCGCCGGTATATATGCCACCCGCAGCGATAACCGGTACGGTCTTCCCTGCTTTGTCTGCAATATTCTTGGCTTCATTAATTACCTGAGGAAGGAGCTTTTCTAATTGATAGTCGGGGTCATCGATCTGTTCTGGTTTAAATCCCAAGTGCCCGCCGGCCAGAGGCCCTTCCACAACTATCGCGTCAGGAGCATATTGATGCTTGTCCATCCATACCTTGGCGATAAGCTTGGCTGCCCTAGAGGATGAAACGACAGGCACTAGTTTTGGCTTTTTAGAGCCTTTTAAAAATTCCGGAAGATTAAGAGGCAAACCAGCCCCGGAAAAAATTATATCAATACCTTCATCTATAGCGGTGTTCACCATTTCCGAAAAAATCGACTGGGCAACCATGATATTTAATCCCAAGAGACCTTTACCCTTGCTCAATGCGCGGGCTTTTCTGATCTCATTTTTGAGGGCTCTGACATTAGCCTCCAGATAATTACTCGTAAAATCTTTTTCTAGCATGCCGATGCCCGCTGTGGAGATAACTCCGATACCCCCAACATTAGCTACCGCCCCTGCAAGCCCACTCAAGGAGACACCTATGCCCATGCCACCTTGAATGATCGGCAAACTAGCTTTTAAATCACCGATAATCAAGCTTTTTCCTTTCCATGCAACCATTAAAATATTCTCCTTTATATATGTAAAAAACTTAAAGCTAAATCATAAATCAAACTATTTCTTATTATAACAATCTAATGACAATAACACAAATCATATTAATAAAAAAGCTGGTAAAATCAGGATAATAAAATCACTTAAACATCACATAAACAAGTCAAGCCATGACTTTCATCCTGGCTAGGATTTGAGCTTAGGGGATTTATGTTTTTAAAATATCTAATCGCTATCTAATCACTTATAAATAAGCTATGCAATAAAAGAAAAAGAATAGTGCATAATCCAAGAAAATTAAATAAAAAACCAAGATAGATTTTCTCGATGTTTTCTTACGGCTTTTATTCCCATAATAAAAGAAATGATACTAACAAGAAAAACAAGTACCGTCACATCCCACCAACGGTCATTGAAACTGAGGATACCGAGCCCTTTCACCAAAATAAAAGAAACAGCAATTACTACTATAAAAAAGGCCTGCAAAACTACCGACCATTTTCCTAAACTTGTTTTGGGCTTTATGCTAAATTTGATCCTCGCATCCTCCTAGTCAGGAGTATAAACATTTCTCATATGCTCGGATAGTTCGGTCAATTCTCTTACATAGGCGATATCTTTGGGGGTAATGCCTATCTCCGATGTGGCCTCTGCAATATCTGTATCCGACCAACCTTTTTCTATAGCCAGGAGAATCAGGTCTAATTTTTCATAGGTAAGTCCTATGGCTCTTTCATCCACAAGCCCGGAAATGATATCGGGCGAAGGTGCTTTATTGATGATCTGCTCAGGCACTTCAAGATATCTGGCTAATTCCCTGATCTGGCTTTTGTATAGACCCATGATCGGCATGATATCTGTCGCCGCGTCAATGCCATGCTTGACGAAATAACCTATTTTGTATTCCGTCTTGTTGGCGGCCCCTACCATCAGCCGGTTATCCCGCTCACCATAGAGATATAAAAGCAGCATCCGCATCCTATGCTTGGAGCGGTAATAAGCAAATGATCTATTCACTATCGAACCGACCAGCCCCGGGTCGGAACCAATTAATGTTCGGGAAAAGTAAGGGATGCCGGTTTTCTTTTCATAATATTGATAGGACTTGTCCACCAGTTTGTCCCGGCATGGTTTAGGAATGAGTGTATCAAATGGAAAAATGTGATAGATGCCTATCTCTTTGAGATATCTGGTAATATCAATAAGTTTACTTTTAATTCCCAGCTTCTTAGCCAGTTGCCTGGCATCCTCTATATGCTCTTTTTTGGAATCCCTCTCGGGCATCAGCAAAGCCAGAACCTTATCCGGGCCAACTGCCTTGACACAGAGCACGGCTAAGACGGCTGAGTCCAGTCCGCCTGAAAGGCCAAAAATCAACCCTTCCCTATTTAGCTTTTTCTGATATTCGCTGATAAAAGCCACCAGTTTGGCAGTCAGCAGCTCAGGCTCTATCACCAGTTCTTGCTTTAGATATGCCAGACTTTTTTCTTTGCTACCATCCTTTTCATCTTCCATTTTTTTACACCCCCTTTATCTACATATTAACACCAAAATTACAAATTATATACCTCCCCTACCCAAATATTATTACTTTCTATATCAATTATATATTAGTCAATATATTTGTTTTTAGGGTTTTCCTCATTTATCACGACCGCCAACAGAGTCCAGCCGGGGACATATGATCCCCAGATGATATTTTCCGACCATGGCAAGAAAGAGGGATATGGAGGATAAAAGATAGATATGACGACGAACATATCACAAACGAGCATCAAAATCGCAGCAATAGCAATCAGGCAGGCGGTTTTGTGAGTATAATAATTCCGAAATATAGCGCAGATGGCTGCCCAGGCCATATAACAAAGAACAGCCGTAAAAATAAATATGCCGATGGAGAAGAGCAAGCCGAGATATGGTTGCAGTAATAAAAAGATGCCAAGAAAAATTATCGCTATCGGAATAGCTGTGATGATCTCCGCCTTGCCGAGTTTAAAATTCTTTTGCAAGACGGGAATCAGACATAAGTAAGCCAGCAGAAACCCCACACCACCCAAACCTTCCAGATAGAGATTTAAATCATCAAAAGTGGTGAGAAAGACCATGAAAAAGTCGGCAATCACTAAGAAAAAATAAGCCCGAGTCATTAGCTTTTGCTCACGGGTATTTTTACGGACTATAGTTACGGACAAAAAGAGAGTGAACATGGTAGTAAATTTAAGGTAGCTAACCGCATCAGAGACTGGATAGAGATTATCAAAAGTCAGGATAAGAAATGTCAGCGGTAAATAAATGGCAAGTAATATCCTTTGGGCATTATTCATCATAGGCACTTCCTGTTGATGTCAAAAATCTTTCTTAATAGTATGTGCCATCGGGCCGATTTTTAATTATTAGACATTGTTTGTAGTCTCTGGCTTGAGGCAAAAAAGACACCCCATATTAATTTTTCCCTTGCGTTCCTGCTAGATTAGCTATATAATGAAAAATATAATAACGAATTATCTATTTACTATTAGCGCAAGCGGAGACGGGGGCGTTTTTATGTTAATTTCCTTTAATGAGAACTATGAATGTCTGATCAATGGTACTAGCAAGATACGGCTCGGAGATATGCTTTGCGAGCTATTAAATTATGACGCTGAAAGCATCATCCAGATTCATAGTGAGATGGGTTCATTGTTGCATAGCCTTGATCCCACAAGCGACGATATCTATGAAGGTACCGTTTACCATTACGCCGCCCTGATGAAAGAAAAGCTTTTCATGATTAAGATTTATCGTATGCAAATGAAAAAACTCCCTTTTTATCGTTTTAATCAGGACAACAATAATGATCTTGACGCTGCCTTTTCCCCATTCGATAATTTCATGGACGATATGTATAGTCAATTATCTCAACAAGAGCCGGATATCCTTATACCTGATGCGGACATCTCCTATTCTCCCGATTCTTATCATGAGGCGACGGCTAGTATTAACAACTTTCTCAGCATTGTTTACCGCACGCAGGAATGTTTCCGCCAGATCGTTGACACCTGCCTTCTCTATGATGCCGAGCCGGTGGGCACGAGACCACTCAATAAACTTATGGCCTATGGTTTGGATAAATTCAATAAGCAGGTAATCCCCTTAGTCAATAACACCCATGCAGCAAGCTTCCCTCCTCTTTCCCTAACTTATGAAATTGCTGGGGATGATGAGAACCAACTTCTTTTGCCCTGTTTTGATTTTGCGTCTCTGCCCCAGTATCTTTATCATGAATTTATGAAGATGGTAGCCGGCAATCTCTATGTGCGACGTTGCAAGAACTGCGGTCAATATTTCGTCATCTACGGCGAGCGCATCTTAGAATACTGCAACAATATCCCCCAAGGAAGCACCAAACCCTGCTCCGCTATCGGCCCTAGCAAGCTTTATAATCAGAAGGTCAAAGATGACCCCATCCTGGAAGTTTATACCCGCGCTTATAAAAAATACGTTGCCAGAAAACGCTCAGGCAGCCTTTCGGAAAAAGATTTCAAAGCTTGGACGGTCAAAGCTCGTCGCTTAAGAGAGACGGCTTATAAAATGAAAATAACACCGGAAATATTTGCCGGTTGGCTGCAATAAGAGAGTAAAATAAAAACACCCGAATTAATATCTCGGGTGTTTTTAAGTCATGGGAAATCTATCTACCTTTAGTAGATGTAATTCTTTTATCGATAAAATAACCTATACCAGTAACGATCAGGGCACTTATAGTATTAACTATCAAGTCACTCATCGTATCCTGCAAGGCAGCATGCCCACTAAGTATAGTTCCGTCTGCCAGGCGAAATTTTTGCATATTAAGACCAAAGAGCCCATCACTGCTATATTCATATATTTCCCATAAGGAACCAACGGCAAGGGCAAATGATAAGGCAAATAAGAAAATAAAAAAGGGGCTTAATTGCACTTTGGTATTTTGGGAATCATTTAAAGCACTCACCAGCAAATGACCAAATGCTCCCAGCATAGCACCGCTGAAAGAATGAAGTACGATATCCCAATAAGGGATAAGATAATAAAAACTTCTTACTTCGCCAAGATATACAGCGCAAAATAGAAAGATAAAATACAGGACATACATGTATGTTGGGATATGTATGGACCAACTTTTTTCCAAGATTGATGGAAGAAAAACGACTAAAAGCCCGATACAGCACTGAATGAGCATTAAGATATAATCGCTCCGCAAAAGGATATAATCTTCAGTGCTCACAGGTACCGAAGGAGAAGTTATTACTTTATAAATTGAATAGGCAATAGAAAGCAGAAGAATCACTATCAGGATTATACTAACAACCTTTTTCCAGCCGTTTTTCTTTCCTTGCAGCAAATTCATCACCGCTTTTTTATTTTACTTTAGATTGTAGCAAGATTTTAAACAAGCAGTCCCCCTATACGATTACCCCCATATAAATCTGGCTTTTTAAGTATCAATATTATATATGTGATTTATCATTATATTATATCAAGTCGGGACTTACCCTATTTAACCATAAGAAGTGTATGCTTATATAATAATACTCCGTAATAAATTTGACATTTACTCCCTTGGGTCAAAGCACTCTTACGTTTTCTTTTTAAAAGTCGTATTACATTGGGGGCAGGTAATAGTGATTTTACCCTTTCCTTTAGGTAGCCGCAGTTTGGCCTTACAGTTAGGGCATTTATAAAACCGGTGCGTTTTTCTATCCTGAAATTGACCTCTTATTTTTAAAAATCTAGTGTAAATAGGGTTAATAAACATGAAAAAGCGATAGTTTTCCATGCTGCGCTTGGCGGTATTTCTGGACAGCATCCGATAAATACCGATACCAAAAATGATATAACCGATAAGCGTCAGCCAAAATATACCAGACAAACTGGCAATAAAGGAAAGGATAATGGACAAAAAGAGCAGGAACATGGTCAGATGATCCATACCATATCTGCCGATCATAAATCTTTTTAACCAATTCATTAATAAGACTCCGTTTCTAAAAAAGTTAAAGGCTACTTAGGTGTTTAAAATCCTTCACTTTTATCTTCTCTTCTATATTTATTGCTGCTTTTTTAAAACTTGATCGTCAAATTTATTTAACAAAAACTTGAGCTTTTCCATGGCATAGATGATAGCCGTAAAACTTTCATTTATTTCCTCATCATTCTCCTTTAAGATTTGCTCAAAAACCAGATCGATTTCTTCTACTATTTGACTACCTTGCGCGGTCAGCTCAATGCGTACCACCCTTTCATCAGCCAGGTCACGGACCCGCCGCAAAAGGCCCAGGCTTTCCAGTTTTTTGCACATTGTGGAAATATTCGTTCCGGCAACCATCACGCTATTAGCCAGACTGCCCACCGTATGGGAGCCATTTTGCTGGATTTCCATGAGAATGCGCAACTGCAATGCAGACAATCTATATTTTACTCCCCAGGCACTTAAGATAGCACTCATTTGTTCATTTATCTTCCTGCTATAATCCCATATTAGATATTTAAATTCTGATATATCCATGCGTTACCCCCATCATTTATATATAAACTATATTATATATAATTTATATATAATATGGTTTATTGATATATTTGTCAACGTTTATTTAAAATTCACAGATCTTGCATTATTAGCAAAAAGAAAGGCCTGTTATCTCGCAAGATAACAGGCCTTTCTTTAATATATATCCGAATCAACAACTATGGACAACATATTTTGGTATCTAAAAACCCAGGCATGATCTTCCTGCGCCGGGAGAAAGCATGCGCTCGGAACAGGAATACCATCAACTTTTATGCCCGCAAATACCGCTTTATTCTTGCCTGTATTATCATCAGAAACGACTGTTGATAAAAGCTTCCATTTATTTATCTCTTGGATATCGCAGCTATCTATAGTTTCGCATATCGTCACATTATGTGTGTCCTGTAAAGCAGTCCCGTAACGGGTCGGGCAAACGGTTGTGCCTTCAATAAGTAATCTTACTTTACCGCTACAATTGTACCAAAAGTAGATCAAAAGCGACGAGCCTGGCTTATAGCCATTATGCCATGTCCCTTCCATAAAATCAGCAAGAAACTTGATTCCATAGGTGCTCCAGGTGCTTGGGCTTGTTTTTTGTTTGAGAATCAGTATTGGTTTCCAGCCCCAGGCAGATAAATCTGGACCAAGATTATTATAAAGCTGCAGTCCCATATCCGCCGTCCAGGAGCCAATTCCATCCTGATAAGGGCTGCTATACTCAAAGCCCCCGTAATTATAAGGTATATACTTCGTCAGATCAGAACTTACCTGAAAACTCATCGGCAGCAGTAGATGAGCGCATAAATAACTTCCCGGAGCGCCTGTTTTGATAATGTATTGCCTCCCCCCGACACCATCTGTAATAAAATTTTTATTCATTATTATATTATTAGCATCCGGCGGCTTTTCTGTAGTTATTTTTTTATACGTTTTTATGTTTGTTTTCCCCTTTCATCATTGTGCATCAAACAATTTCTTGCTTATTTTTCGCTATCTGAATATGTGTATTTATATTTTTAGGATATTATAAGACTTGAAGGTTATGCCCTATTGTCATTCGTTTCGGAATTATTTTTATGTTATAAGGCTCAGTATTATGAACACTGGATTACTGTATTACAAAATAATATTGAATTTTTTATATATATTATCAATAAATACTCATTTCGGGCTATTTTTTTTGTCAAAGATCTAAATAAAATAGAATTGTGAAGTTAATATGAAGACAATTAATAATGTACGAAATTAAATTAAGATAGGTTAAATATAAGGAGAGTGGTATTTTTGAAAAAGACTATCTTTTTGTTAATAATGCTCATGGCTTTTATCTTTCCTTCCACCAATGCACTGGCCGGTGATGCTCCGACTCCGATCTATGTTGATGCCACAAACGGTATTGACACAAATACCGGCAGCAGCTCACTTGATGCGGTACAAACATTAGATAAGGCATTTAGCATCGTTACTGGCGCGGGTTCATCTTATCAGATCATCATGGCTGCGGGTAGCTATGCTTCTCCCGGAGAGGTAAACCTACCAGCTAACTCTTCTGTAGAGGTCGTCAATCAAGGCGATATAAACGATGTAATCATTTACAAAGACCCGTCATCACCTACCGATTATCTGTTTTATTCAAGTGAGGACGGATTCCTCTCTTTAGTTTTTAACAACCTCACCATAACAGGTGATGACCCGGAAACTGAAGATATTGTTGAAGATGCAGGCTACGGTATATATCTCGATAGCTGCGACCATGCATTGGGTAACAGTATCGAGATCAACAGTTGTACCCTGGAAAACCTGGAATACGGCATCAATGAAGAATACTGTGAGAATATCACGGTCACAGTTACCGACAGTTCTATTACAGCTTATTATCCAGTCTCTATGGATTATGGTCTAGCCATCAATGTAAGCAATTCTGAATTGACCATGGACGAAAGTGTCTACTATCACTCGGCTATTGAACTTAATAGAGGCAGCATAGTAGCAAGCATCACAAATAATACTATATCTTCATTGAACGGTACAGGAATAGGTATTTATGAGGATATTTATAGCGGCACTATTTCCGGCAATAGCTTCCTTAATCTTGATACCGCCTTGCAACTCAATGATATCCATGATCTCTCGGTAAGGGATAATTATGTTGAGGTCACCAATAATGGCTTCTACCTGGAAACTTACTTTGCAACTGCAGATATTGATGTCCTGGGAAATACGGTCATCAATAAAGGTACTAAATCAGATTATAAAAAAGGAATCGAAATATATCTGGATTATCATACCACAAACGGAGATTTTTGCGTCGCGGGAAATGAGATCGTTAATTTCGTCTTCGGATTCTATTATGACGGTTATGATACTGACAGAACCATTTCCATGAGCTTTTTCGGAGATGATGCAGGGGGCAATACTTTCCGTGGCAATATCATCAATATCGCCTTGGATGATTTGCGGACAGCCGGCAAGATCACGGCAACAGGTACCGATTGGGGCACAACGGATAGCGAGGAAGTGCTGGACAGAATATATGTAGACTATGTTATTCCGACCACTGCCCCAGAGGCATCGGAAGCGGGATCAGCAACAGATGTTTTTACTTTTGACGATACCTTTACAACAACTGCTCTTGATACGGTTTATGTTGATGATGATTATGAGGAAGCTGATGCCGGAAGCCACACCTATGGCCTTGATGCTTTTGCCACTATCCAGGAAGCCTTGCCTTATCTAGCAAGCGGCGGCACTGTAGAGGTTGAAGACGGAAACTATGAAGCTCCGATCTGGCTCGACCGTCCGGTCAATCTTATGGGCATAGGCGATGACGTGGTCATCGATAATGATGAAGATGACACAACCTCCATCACTGTAACAGCAGCTGATACCAATATCAGCGGACTTATTCTCAATGGCGGTTACAGAGGTGTTACTTTTAGTCAATACAACTTTGCTCCATATTACAGTTCCCGTCCCGAAACTTTCTCAGTCAGCGGTTGCGAGTTCAATGAGCAAACAGCCAATGCTTTATACATGGACAATAATGACCATTTTATGAATAGCGGTGAAATCATTATTGACGGCAACAGTTTTAACCGTTCTCCGGAGATCATCGGCGGGGGTGTCGCTATCTATATCGATAGCACCGCCGATGAATTAAATCTGAATAATAATTTGATAGACGGCTACACAGCGGGAACATATCTTTATTCAACCAAAGATATCACTGCCAGCGGTAATGAATTTACTTTGGAAAGGGGGTTTTCCGATAGCTCTCTTTATGTTTCAGCCGATGAAAACGTTTTGATCGAAGGAAATACGATCACGGTACCCGATTCTTATACCACTGATTGGTGGAATTCGGGTATATATTTAAACCTTACTTATACCGGCCTAGGCACAGGTCCTTATACAAAAGAGATCATTAGCAATAGTGTTAGCGGGTACAACTGGGGCGTATATATATACGGCGACGAGACGGATCATGAGGCCTTCGATATAGTCATCGGCGGTTCCGAAGATAATGCCAACAACCTGGACGGTAATGAATACGGTTTTCGTTCCCAGCTCTCCAATTTCGGTAGTGAAGCAACGGACGCTACCTATAATGTCTGGGGCAAAAGCGAAGATGAGATAGCCGCATATATTCAGGATAATAATGACAATGCCGCATTCGGATTAGTCGATTATTTGCCCTATGCCGTCCCCGACCTTGACAGCCTGACTATCGATTCCGGAAGTCTGACACCGGCCTTCGACTCCCAGATCTATGATTATTCTGTTTCCGTACCTAATGAAACAGCCGCTATAACACTTACCCCTACCGCTTCTTTTGGGGCTATTTTCATCAATGATCTTCTTCTGGATGAAACCCCTTCTGCGACTATCGATTTGGAAGAGGGCTTAAACGAAATCACTATCGAGGTTTTTGCCCCATTCGAAAACAGCGAAGACTCAACTACCTATACCCTTGATGTGACACGTGAAGAAAGCAGCAGCGGCGGTGGAGGCGATGGTAGTAGCTCCAATTCCCATATTGTCGTTAGCAGCGAAGAAATAGATAATATCATCATGACTAATACAGAGGTTTCGGCCACTACTTCGGACAGAAGCGCTACCGCCAATATCTCCGCAGCAGTAGTTGAAGCGCTGTTGGATAAGGCCGATGCCGAAAACGGTACTAGCAAAGGAGATATTATCGATATCGAAATCGATGCTCCCTCCAATATTGATCAGCTAGAAGTTATAATTCCTCAGACGAAACTGGCTGAAATAGCGGAGGATACAGATAGCAGCTTCAGAATCGTCTCTTCTTTAGTCTCAGTAACATTTGACGCCAAGGCCCTTGATACTATCTCCGGCGCAGACTCAGGAGGCAATATCGTGGTCAGCGCCAACATAGTCGACCCGGCGACCCTTTCCGAAAAAGACCGGGCTAAGGTTGCAGGCCGTCCTGTCTATGACTTAAGCATCACAAACGGCGATACGCAGGTTTCCGACTTCGGTGGCGGTAAAGCGACTATCAGTATACCTTATACTTTGGCGGAAGGCGAAAACCCCCAATCCGTAGTCATTTACTATCTCGCTAATGATGGCACCTTAAAGACGATTAGAGGACGCTATATCCCCGAAGAAAAGGCAGTAGTCTTTACAACCTCCCATTTCTCTAATTTCATCATCGGCTATAATTCCTTTTCATTTAATGATGTGGCAAGTAATGCCTGGTATAAGGATGCTGTTGATTTTATCGTTGCCCGCTCCATAACTACCGGTACTGGCAACAATAATTACAGCCCCAATGCCGATCTTACCCGAGGCCAATTCATCGTCATGCTACTGAAGGCTTATCAGATCGAGGCGGCAAACGATGCCGATATTCTGGCAGCAAACTTCTCTGATGCCGGAGACACCTACTATAGCGATTATTTAGCTGCCGCCAAGTCTCTAGGGATAGCGAAAGGTCTGGGCAATAACCTCTTCGCCCCGAATAAAGAGATCAGCAGACAAGAAATGTTTGTTCTGCTCTATAATACACTGGATATTCTGGATGAGCTTCCCGCCGCTTCCGGCAGTAATCAGCTTGCTGATTATGATGACGCAGATGACGTGGCCTCTTGGGCCAATGAAGCCTTGTCTACACTGATTAAGGCAGGTATAGTAAGCGGTAACAATAATAGGATCGACCCTCTCACAATTACTACCCGCGCTCAGATGGCGCAAGTCCTTTATAACCTTTTGTCTGATTAACCTATATTTAACCCCCTTAATATTAGTTAGCAAAAGCCGGCTGCCCTACAGCCGGCTTTTGCTAACTAATGTATTTAATACGAAATAAAATCCCATAATAAATAAAAATAAAGAATTTACGTTGTAAATAATACCGATTTTAAAGTAAGAATCTGCTATAAATGAGTTAAGCTATAAAAACTAATTGTTAATTGCTCCATAAAAAACCAAAGGAGAGATAAAATATGCATATGTTTTGTTATCAATGCCAGGAGACAAGCAACAGGAAAGGCTGCACAGAAACGGGTATCTGCGGCAAAACCGATGAAACTGCCAATCTCCAGGATCTTTTGATCTTTTGCCTTAAAGGTCTTGCTTTTTATGCCCGCCAACTTTCCGATGAAAAAGTAAAACGCGAAGCGGGAGTTTTGACCACAGAATGCCTCTATGCTACCGTCACCAACACCAACTTCGATTCTAAGAGGATCGTCGAGTATATCAAAAAAGTGCTGGCTGAGAGAAATAAGTTGAAGGGGCTGGTTACCCCAAGCGGTTTGGAAGAGACCGAAAACGCCCTCTGGGAGCCGGAAGATGATTCCGATCTTTTCAAAAAAAGTCTCATTGTCGGCGTTCTGGATATCAAAGACCCCGATGAAAGGTCTTTGAAAGAAACGGTCATTTATTGTCTGAAAGGTATATCTGCCTACGCCTATCATGCTTCTGTTTTGGGTTACCATGATGATACTATTTATGAGTTTATCTTTGAAGCATTATACAAGACTTCCATTCCGGCTAGCCTTGACGAATTGCTGGAATTAACCCTGAAAACCGGCGGCATGACTGTCACCACAATGGCGCTTTTAGACAAGGCCAACAGCGAAACATATGGCGCGCCCCAACCCGTGATGGTAAAAACAGGTGTGGGCCATAAACCTGGCATACTGGTCAGCGGCCATGAATTGAAAGATCTGGAATTACTCCTGGAACAAAGTAAGAATGAAGACATCGATATCTACACCAACGGAGAAATGATCCTTGCCCAGTCCCTGCCATACTTCAAAAAATATCCTCATCTGATGGGTAATTACGGTAATGCCTGGTGGCAGCAAACCGAAGATTTTGCAAGCTTCAACGGCCCTATCATAGTCACCAGCAACTGCATTGTACCTCCAACGGAAGAATATAAAAACAGGATATTCACAACCAGCGTAGCTGGCTTTCCTGGAGTGAAGCATATCCCGGAGGTCAAAGGCAAAAAAGATTTTTCCTATGTTATCGAAGCCGCTAAAAGCTGCGACCCACCGAAAGACCTCGGCGATACTGATTTTATGAGTGGTTTTGGTCATCAATTCCTGGAATCGGTCACAGATAAAGTAGTTGATGCCATAAAAGCGGGTAAGATAAAGAAATTCGTGGTCATGGCCGGCTGCGACGGCAGAGACGTGAGAAGAACTTATTACACCCAAAAAGCGCTTGAGCTACCCTACGACAATGTTATTCTCACCGCAGGCTGCGCCAAATACCGTTATATCAAAAAAGTAAAGGGAGATATCGACGGCATACCGCGGGTCATAGATGCCGGACAATGCAGCGACAGTTATTCCCTGGTCGCCTTTGCCCTGCATTTGATGAATGTATTTGGCGTAAAAAGTATTAACGATCTGCCCGTGGAATTCGATATCGCCTGGTATGACCAAAAGGCAATCGCTATCCTGATCGCCTTGGTGACTTTGGGAGTCAATAAGATCAAGATCGGCCCCACCCTGCCGGAATATTTCAATCAATATCTGGCGAAAAAGGTTGCGGATAGGACAGAAATCTCCACAGTATTTGATGAATAAGAGAATAAAGGAGCCGACATTTACATGTCGGCTCCTTTATTCTCACCTCTTTACTACTCCTCTCGAAACTATTTAAAAGGTATTGCTATTAGCAATACCTTTATTTTTTATATAGTAAATTTTAATCTACACGCTTGTCACCGTAGAAGAATAGTGCTACAGTTCCCGGTCCGGTATGTGCGCCAATTACGGCGCCAATACTGTTGATCAAAACCGGGCCGTTAAGATGAGGAAATTTTTCCTCGATCAGGTCAGCCAGCTGGCGGGCATCATCATAACATGCCGAATTGGAGATGAAGCACTTGCCGGAATAATCGGTACCGCTTAAGGCATGTTCCTCCATCTTCCGTAGCGTCTCAATGATCACCATCTTTTTACTGCGAATCTTCTCACGGACTATAAGTTTTCCTTCATTACTGATATTCAGAAGCGGACAAATTTTTAATATCGTCCCGACAAGCGCAGAAGCAGCGGAAATACGACCGCCCCGTTTATAATGGGTAAGGGTAGTGGAGAAAAACCAATGGTGGATATGGAGCTTGTTTTCCTCTAACCAAGCACAAACATCTTCTATTACCGCAACATTATCCCGCATATCGGCGGCCATATCGGTTAAGAGGCCATAACCGGATGAAGCCCCCAGTGAATCCACAATTAGAATCTTTCGTTCTGGATACTTCTCTAAAAGTTGCTCCCTCGCCACACAAGCCGAGTTATAGGCCCCGGATATGCCGGTGGAAAGGGTGATATGCAAAATATCCTTGCCATCTAATAAATATGGCTCAAAAAATTCTAAAAACTGCTCCACATTTACCTGTGAAGTACTGGGCATCGCTCCGGCGTCAATTCTGGCATAGAATTCTTCGAAAGGCATGGTATGACCTAAATCATCCGGATATTCTTTTCCATCCATATGATAATGAAAACAAACAAAAGGGATATTTCTTTTTTGAAAATACTCGTACGTCATATCCGCGGTGGAACAACAGGTTAGGAAATAATCCGCCATATTCAAAGCTCCTCGCATCATTATTTAGCTTAAATATATATGTTTATCTAAACCTAATAATTCTTTATTTCTGACATTTTAATACTTTTATTTCCATTATAACATGTGGAAAGAATAACACAATCACCCTGATAAATATGCTTAAAAATTTTATAATAATCAGCTTATGCTTACCTTTAATGATATAATGCTTTCGCCTTAGCTAATAAAATCCCCTTATCATTTGCAATTTCACCTTCCAGCACCATAGCCAATAATTTATTTAGAATCAACCCTATTTGCTCACCTTCGGGCATTCCTATTTGCAGAAGGTCATTGCCGTCAATAGTCAGATTCTGCAGCCGGAAACATTGCTCCTCCTGCAAAATTTGCGCAAGGCTTTGCCGAAGGATTGCCAATTTTTTTAGTTTTTCTCCCCTATATTTCTCATGCTGCGCCTTAGCGTCTGCTTCCTTAATTAATAATAATTGTTTTAAATTATCCACATCAAGCTTATTCAACCATTTTTTGAGAGATTTTTCTTTCGGCGCTATCTCGGAATCATGATGAAGGATAAGTTCAGATACCGTTTTGCTGGTCTTATTATCAAACTTGAGTCGTTTCATTATCGTCTTAGCCATGTTGCTGCTTACCTTGGGATGACCATAGAAGTGCCCGTTTCCCGCTTCATCCTCTGTATAGCATTCAGGCTTAGCAATATCATGAAAGAGCATGACCAATCTTAATATCAAATCAGCGTTGACTACGGCTACGGCTTTTATAGTATGCTCCCAGACATCCAAATAATGATAGCGGTTATTTTGCGCAAAATTCCACATGATCTTTATTTCAGGGATAAAAACAGCAATTACATCTGCATATTGGCGGAGAATATTTTCTACATTCTTGCCACAGAGCAAGCCGCATAGTTCAAAATTGATCCTTTCCGCCGAGATGTTTTGCAAAAGAGACTTATGCTGGTGAATGGCAAAAGCGGTTGACTCGCCTATTTGAAAGTCCAGAACTGCGGCAAATCGGAGCGCCCTCATCATCCTCAAAGAATCCTCCTGAAATCTTCTTTCAGGAACCCCAACACAGTTTATCTGCCTATTCGCTAAGTCAGCAAGACCATTAAAAAGGTCAATCAGACCAGAGGCGGGATTATAGGCCATAGCATTGATCGTAAAGTCCCGGCGGCTCAAATCCTCTTTGAGGGAGGGAGTAAAGGACACCTCATCGGGATGACGGTTGTCGGAATAGTCGCTATCTATCCGGAAGGTAGTCACCTCATAACCAATGCCGCCTTGCATGATCGTCACCGTGCCATGCTTCAGGCCCGTAGTAATTATTCTTTGCGTTGGAAAACAAGCCATGACCTGCTCTGGTATTGCACTAGTGGCAATATCCCAATCATGCGGGGCCTTGCCCATAAGGATATCGCGCAAAGAGCCACCAACTATATAGGCCTCATAGGCACTATCTTCCAACGACTTGATAATCTTTTTTACTTCTTTTGGTAATTCGACTATCATTCTAAAACCTCTTTTATTAATAATATAAATATTGTATCACTAAACTCAAAAAATATATCTCATAAACTTAAAAGGGTAGGCGTTTTTAACGCCTACCCTTTAGATATATTTATAATAAATTATTTTCCCTTGACCTCCGATAATTCAACTTCCTTTTGCCATTTTGTGACATAATATGCTAATTCATCTTCCATAACCGGTATCCTGGTTCCCATTGCGCCGCAATGAAGGCACTTATCATTTTTAAATCCTTGATCCGAACACTTATCCGTTACTTCCTGAGCGCAGCCATAATTACCACATGCCGAGCAGCGGAAAACCGGGTTTTTACATGGATGCCCACTTTTTATCCCCTTGCATTTAGCTACATGTTCTTTTTCTTCTTCCGTCATATCGATATGACGCTTTTGATTAAGGTGACCGCCCCGTTTCCAAAAAGTGTTATTTGGATTTACTTCTGGCATGATAATCCCTCCAATCAAATAGAAGCATTTTCAAAGATCTTGTACTCTTCTTATAACACAAATATTGGTATTTGACAACAGATAATAAATTTACTCCACCAGTCTGCTTATGGTAAGGGGTAAGCTATCATTAACCTGTGGGTCATAAACAATATTGATGCCCCCATTAGAGGCAACGACATTAGCAATAATGCTGCCATAAAAAATCCCATTGCCGCCATTCATGGTTATGGTACCGCTTGGCGCATAAAGAATGCCTCGGACATTTCCGTCACCACCATTAAAAGTGATGTTGCCATTCAAGGAAAAAAGGCATACCGAAGAGGAATCACCCATGCTGACATCGCCGCCATTAAAGGTTATATCACCTGTGACGATTAAATTTCCGCAGGAATTGACACCACTGCCGTTGATCGTCAGGTTACCGTCAATCATGATGGTGGTAGGATAGGCAGAAAGCAAATTATTGAGCTGACCGGCAGACATCGCATATTCATCTTTATTTGACGTATATGTTGCGCCGAAGACATTGACTAGGGTATATTGGTCAATTACGGTTGCCCTCCTTACAACATGAGAAATATCAGGCATAGAAATAGCCGGCACTCCTTCTGTTTTGGTGCCGGTAGCCGTTATCTTACAATCTATGTTGTTAACGGCGGTAACCGATCCATAAACTTGCGCATCATTTTTGATACTATTATTGGCATGGACATCGCCGGTAATAATATTTTGTCCTTTAAACTGTAGCAAGTCCATATCACTTCCGGAAAAAAGCGCATAATCATAAGGCTCAAAGACATTGGTAGTTTCTGCCGCTGCAGCTACATTTACGGTCTTACTGCTACCATTATTGAAGACATTGGCAAAAGTATAATCTACCGATTCCCTGGCAGTCAATCTGATCTGTTTATTAGCATTGAGAAATTCTATGTTTTGGATGTCCTCCCGAGGATACCCATTTTGTTCAAAGCAAAGCAATGCTTGCTCCTGGGCTGTTACCGTATTACCCGGCAGATCATTTACTCCGGCAAGGCATGCCGCGTCTAGCGCGTTTTGCAGGGACTGCCTCTCCAGGGCAATCCGTCCCACATCAACGGCCACTGCAGAAAAGCCCATCAGTACGGTTATGGTTATCGCCATAAGGATGGTCACTGAGCCCTTTTCTTTTAATAATACGCTAAGCATAAGCTTACCCATATTTTTCTCTTTTCGTTAATTTCTTATTTACTCCTTAATTGACTAGTTCTTTGATCTCTAATTTCTCGGATTCTACGATCTTTAATTCCTCCGCTTTGTTGTTCTTTTTCAGTTCCAGCTCCAGCATGGCAATTCTGGAATTTGCTTCATTAAGCCTGTGCAAGTAAACCAGCTTTTCGATCATTACATCCGATTTCTCGACGATCAGATCTACAGTCTTTTTATAGTCTTCCTGTAGTTTATCTGCTAAAGTCTTATTAGCAAACATCAACTTATCATCTTGCTTTTGGAGATTTTCCAAAGCTTTGTTGAGATCTTCTATCCTTTGCTTTTGCAGCTCGGTTTCTGAATTTAGATTTTCTATGGTCTTCTCTTTAAGGCTCACATCATTATTAAGTTTTTCCATGACCTCGGACTGGGTCATCAGTTGATTATTTAAGCTGCTGACCTTTGATGTCAGCTCTGCTATTTCACCTTCAGATTGCAGCGCCTTTAAATATTTGATCTCATCCATCTTTCCTTCAAGGGTAATAGATAATTCCAAGACCTGACGGCGCTGTTCTTTTGTTTCTTGTTTTTCAGCGATAATTATTTCTTTTGCGGCTGCTATCTCATATTCAGCATTTTTTATCTTTTCCATCAGGTCATTTATATAGAGATTAAGATTTTCGATCTTATTTTCTAGAGAAAACTTATTGTTTTTACTATTATTCAATTCCTCTTCCTGCGCAGCAATAGTGTTTTTCAATGAAATGATGTCCTCAACTGTATAATCTGAGTCTTTGATTTCAGTCATCATTGAAGACTTAAGGTTTTTATATTCTGACTCTATTTTTTTGATCTGGTATTGTAGCGCTTCATTATTTTTCTGGAGCGCAGATTTTTCTTCGTGTAGAGTCTGGAGATTCTGATAAAAAGTATCCGCAGTCGTCTGCTGCTGTTTGCGCAAAACGCTCAAATACTCCAAAACAGACTGCTTCGTATAGCCTCCCATTTTAGATTTTAAATATTGATCCATATCAAGCTCTTCCGTTTTTGAGCGCAGCGCTTCAACTACATTGATATCATCCGTCATAGTTTTCTTCCTCCTTTTGCCCTTCCTGCTATTTAATGAAAACAATTTTGTCCCCTGCTTTTACTTTGGAGGACGCCCCTTCCTTCAGTTCCAGAACATGCGCAGCCTCTTTAAAATGGCTGCCAATACTCCATGGTTTGAGGGTCGCTACCCCCACTATGCTCAAATCCCGGGAAATATATATCACATCAATCGGTATCTTCATAAAAAAGCAATGAATCGCCGAGCAATTCCAAAGTAAAAGGCCTTCCCCCTCATTAAGGTTTTTTTTGCCCATAAGACCAATCAAGCGCTTACCAAAATTGTCCGCCAGGCTGACATTATCCGCTATTAAATTGATATCACAGTAAACCATCATAGGCTTATACCAAATTGATCAATAATCCGCACAACGGCAGGACCCATCAAAACAATAAAGATGACCGGGAAAATAAAGATGATCATCGGCAAAAGTATTTTTGTAGAAATTTTATGGGCTTTTTCTTCTACCTTATTGCGCCTGCCCTGGCGCATAGTCACCGCTTGCGAGCAAAGAACATTTTTGATTGATATACCCAACTCTCCCGCCTGGATTATCGAACCCACAAAGGACTTGACTTCATTGATATCACAGCGGTCCCCTAAAAGCAAAAGAGCGTCACGCCTTTTTCTTCCCATAGACATTTCTCTGTAAGTTATGGTCAACTCGTCGATCAGCGGCCCCTCCAAGTGCTCTATAACATGTGATATAGCCTGCTCAAAGCCAAGGCCTGCCTCAACGTTAATGCTTAAGAGATCTAAGACCTCCGGTAATTGCTTTTCTATAGATTTGCGCCTTTCGCTTATGCGGGAGGAAAGTTGAAAACGCATTACGGCATAACCTGCATAAGCGCCAAATATTGGCGCAAGCAAACAGTACTGTATACTTTGCCTGGTAATTAAAGCTATGATAAAAACGATAATTGCCGCGCCTAAAATGACAAATACCCGGATGATCTGATATTCATGTACACCTATAGTAAGCCCCGCCTGATAGATACTCCTTTTAAGTTTTTCATTTTTAGGATTATCTAATTGTTTAGGCATATTGCGCAGATATATTTTTAATTTTTCTCCCAATGGTTTGATAACCAACTTCGAAAACCGCTGGGAAAAAGGCAAGCTCAATTCATCATCAGGCACATAGCCTTTGACAGAGGCATTAGAAATGCCAAGCAGCCGCCTTTGTAACGTATCGGCTCGCTCGCCTTTTTCTTGTAAGACTATAATCACACAACAAAAGATGCAGATGCCAGCGCATAGAGCAATATAATAGATCATAGCGTACCCCTAATACTCGATATTGACAATCTTATTGATAATTAAAAAACCAACAATTTCCAGAAATACCGAAGCGCCAATCATGATCTTACCGAGAAAGTTTTCGAAAAAGGAAGTAAAATAACCGGGATTTATCAGCATCAAAATAAGCAAGATAAAAATCGGGAGTAAAGCAATGATTATACCAGACATTCTTCCCTGCGCCGTAAGTACCCGTATCTCCTGCTTGATACGTATCCTGTCTTTGATAGTAGCTGAGATGATATCCAGCACCTCCGAGAGATTACCCCCGACCTGATCGGAAGTCATTACCGCCGAGACCAGTAAACTAAGATCATCATTTTTCATGCTCTCCGTCATATGGCGAAGTGCGTCATTTTTACTGACACCAAAATTGATTTCTCTAATGACCTTGGCAAATACGGTAGAAATTGGCGGTTGCATATCATTGGCAACACTCTCCATAGCTTGCTGAAAACTAAAGCCTGCTTTGATACAGTTACTCATGACCACCAGGGATTCTCCCAGTTGTTTATTGAATTCATTTTGCCGCTTTTTTTGCGCTCTTTTTACTAGAAAAGGGGGTATGGCAAAACCGATGATCGCCGCGGCAATACCGGAAACTACACTGCCACCAGCAAATAAAATTATCAGCATGGGAAGAAAGGTAATGGCGATCCAGATATAGATAAATTCGGAAGCCCTAAGTTTGATACCTGACATGGTTAGATAATTTTTTAATTCTTTGCTAGCAATCTGAAATTTTTGATTCTTATTTATTTTTAATTTCTCAAATTTTTCTTTAAAGACCTGGTCTTCTATTTCAGCAATGCTTTTGCTATTAAGATATTTGCCTATCCTTTCGCTGATGGTCTTTTTCAGCGAAGGCTTATCAAAAGAAATAATCAGCAAATATACGGTTATCGCGGCACATAATACTATTAAATAGATTTGCATGCTCCGACCTCATTTCGCAAACCAATCATCCCTTACCAGGATGCCATTGGAGACGATTTTTTCTATAAAAGCGGGGCGGATACCTGTGGAAACATAGCTACCCGTTATCCTGCCCATAGCATCCATGCCTTCCTGCTTGTAAACAAATAGGTCCTGAAGAGTGATAGTATCGCCTTCCATGCCCACGACCTCAGTTATCTTGATCACCTTGCGGGAGCCATCTTTAAGTCTGGCCTGGTGAACGATAAGGTCTAATGCCGATGATATTTGTTCTCTGATCGCTTTGATCGGTATTTCCATGCCTGACATCAAGACCATGGTCTCCAAGCGCGACATCAAGTCCCGGGGGGAATTAGAATGGGCTGTGGTCAGAGAACCGTCATGGCCGGTATTCATCGCCTGCAGCATATCCAGAGTTTCACCCGAGCGCACTTCACCAACGACTATCCGGTCAGGCCGCATCCTTAAAGCATTGCGAACCAATTCCCTGATGGCAATCTGTCCGGCGCCCTCCAGATTTGGCGGACGGCTTTCCAGCGAAACCACATGATCCTGGCGAAGCTGCAGCTCGGCAGCATCCTCAATGGTAATAATCCTGTCCGTATCCGGGATATAGCTGGACAAGACATTGAGGAAGGTGGTTTTCCCGCTACCCGTACCACCGGAAACGATGATATTTAGCTTCCCCTTGACGCAGACTTCCAGAAAGGACATCATCTTGGGAGATACAGCATTAAAACGTATCAAATCACTGGCGGTCAAAGGATTTTTGGCAAATTTACGGATGGTAACAGTAGGACCGTTAAGCACGATAGGAGGAATAACCGCATTGACGCGGGAACCATCCGCCAGTCTGGCGTCCACCATAGGGCTTGTCTCATCAATGCGCCTGCCCACGGAAGAAACGATGCGGTTAATCACATTCAGTAAATGATCAGTATCTTTAAAAACTGTATCGCTGTGACTAAGCTTGCCTTTGCGCTCTACATAAATGTTATATGGTCCGTTGATCATGATCTCACTGATATCAGGATCAGCCAGCAACGGCTCCAATGGCCCAAGACCGACAACATTGTTATATATCTCCCGTTGGATACGCGTACGTTCAGCCCTGGAAATACCTGTAGATTTGGAGTCGATAAGGAGCTCTATGGATTTTAGGATGTACTCTTCCTTATTGTCAATATCATTACCGCTGGCAGCCTCTTGATTAATCAGTTCAATGATCTCGTTATGGACATTTTCCTTTAAGCTGGAATAATCATCCACATAGGAATTATTTTTATGGGAATTGCGCGCAGGCTCAATGGTAGTCTCAATCTGTTGATTTTTTTGCTTTTCCAGTTTTTCTAGTAGACTCATATAGAAGACCTGCTTTCGGCTAATTCATCTTTAACTTACCTTTAAATAAACTAAAATGCTTGCCGTTTCCACTCTCTTTTTTGCTTTTGGAGGTTTTAAACTTCTTTGCTTTCGCGCTTTGCTGGATATCAAAATCTTCATTGCCGGAAATCAATAGTTTAGCAACAGAGGAAATCGACTGGGTAAGCTTGCTTTGGGGCACACCAATTACAAAGGGCACGCCACGATTAAGTGAGGTAACGGCTACATTATAGTCGCTGGGAATTTTGGCCCAGATAGGACAATGAATAATCTTTTGCACGTCTTCCACGGTGATGGAGCTGTTTTCCACAGCCCGGTTGACGATCATCCTCACCTTATCCATTTGCTGAAGCGAATCTAAGAGGGAAAGGCTGAGCTTGGAATTTTTGAGTATAGAGATGTCCAGACCTGTAATAAAAAGGATCGTGGAAGCCCCCTCCAGGGCAGTTATCGTCGCATCAGTGAAAAAGGGCGGCGTATCGATAACCACATAATCATAATAGGTGCGCAACACACTTAGTAGGCTTAGTACTTTTTCTGCGGTAATCAACTCGGAATATTCGGGGCTTTTGGGTGCGCATAAAACATGGACACCGCTGGAATGAACCGTCATATAGCTTCTTACAGAATCAATATTTGGCGAAAACACCTGCTCCACAAGCTCTGCTATGGTATCAGCCGGTTCTATATCTAAAAAGATGTGCACATCTCCAAATTGCAAATCAAGGTCGACAAGCGCTACTTTTTTATGACTTTGGGCCAGTTTAACCGCCAGATTGGTGGCAATCGTGGTCTTGCCCAGTCCACCTTTGGCGCCGAATACGGTTATGACCTTTGACATCCAGGCGATACTTTGATTATCGCTCAGGGATTTGATGCGAGTCATCTCATTATGATGAACCGATTTTATATAATCGGCAAACTCTTTGGGTGAATTGGGAAAAGCAATGATATTATGCGCTCCTGCCTTGATAGCGCTTTGCAAAATATCCACATCGATATACTCAGCAAGTAGTATCACTTGCGTCATAGGTCTATGAAGAATTATCCGTTCTGTCAGACTTAAAACATCCGTATCTCCGGAACCCAGGAACATGATAACCATCTCCGGCGAGGTATTGGCAATTTTATCTAAGGCCTGGGCTCCCCCGGGAGAATCGCCAATAACGATGATTTCCTCATCGTCAATCATCGATCTCATGGCGGTAATATTTTTTTCCTGTTTGCTGACCAGCAGAACATTTATCTTCATCTTAAAACTCCTTAATAAACATAATACCACTTAAAAGTGCTAATCGGTTCATATTACATAGTTATACTTGGCAGATTGGTCGTTTGATCATCCACAGGTGAGCGCAGTACTGGACAAAGTTGACCGGCAAATTCATAAAAGCTTATTTTCAGTGCTTGCGCCGGTGTGGTCTGCAGAGTTATGGTCGAGTAAGCTGCATTGACATCCTTTGTTCCACTTTGTTCCGACATCGTGGCATCCACCGCTAAGACAGTAACATCCTGCACTATAAGTTCAGCCTTGCTTTGGTTGCTGCTTTTTAAACTATACTGGGCAATGATGTCTACATGGTTACCAGGTTTGAGCATATAAGCGAGACCAGAAACCCCATCGACGGCAATGGTGATTGCCCGCATACCAGGCTTGACCGCATAACTTAAGGTAGTTTCGGTAGCATCCCCTGCCGTAACTAATTTAGCCCCGAGGATCTGCTCTCCGGCATATATTTTTGATGCCGCTACCTTTCCGACCACCAAAGAGGAATCTGAGATCGCACTTGCCGTGATGGCCTCGCTGGGCAGCTTGCTTAGCTTTATCATCGCATCAGTGATTTCTGTACCCGCGGAAATATCCTGGGTAGCCACAAGCACATCAGTCTTGACAACATCCGAGTTGTTATTCGTGGAACTGAGAAACATGAATAGCAAAAAAGCCGTCAAAACTGCTGTTACAAGCGCTAATATTTTTACCTTCTTCACGACTTCACTCCTCCAAAGTGGTCTTTTTAAAAACCGCAAGCTTCTTGCTTTATGTCCGTTTATAAAAATTGCTTAACCTAAATCCCAGCTATTCTATTCTCATAGTGCAATCGGACGAAAGATCAAAACAACCGGTCCCATCATCCAGAAAAGTGAAAAAGGGTGTAAGCAATGGAACTTCCCCTGTAAGGTTTACTTCAATTTCTTCTGACCTTGGCACAGTGACTTGCGCCGTAAAAGTATCTGAGTAATTTCCTACTATGGACGCTGTCTGCAACTCAACGGCAGGCAAACCATCATCTCTGTAATGGACGGCAGCATACCTGACTGCCTCCCGGCAAGCATTGTTGGCCAGAATTTGATGGGAAAAGATCCAGCCAAATTCACAGATCCCGCAGAGGAGCAATAAAAGAATAGGCAGCACCAGCGCAAATTCCACCATAGCCTGTCCCTTTTCCTTTTTGAAATACAAGGGCTCCACCGCCTCTCGCTAACGAAGAAATAATAATAGTGCTTACCGGGGTTAATGGCAGACCTAGTCTGTAGGGGACCAGGTCTGCCATTCTTCTATGAAGCAAAATGACTTTTAAAGAATTATAGGTGAGTACCAATTTCAGTAAATTTCGCGGCAATCAAACCGCCTAAAGGAGACAAAGCAGCAACAGCAACAATAGCTACTACAGCGATAATCAGACCATATTCCACCATACCTTGACCACTTTCTTCATTCTTAAGCCAGCTAAGTAAATTTTTCATATTAAATTCCCTCCATTTTAATTTTTATTTTTTAGTTTTTAGTTTAATTTTTTTTGATAAGTACTTATTTAGTTTTTTGCTTTTCTAATTCTCATATTTAGTTTTTTTAATTCTATTAGACCTAAAAAATTTGATTTGTAGGGTAACTTTTTAATTTTCTTTTTGTAATTAATTCAAACCATTTTTATCACCTCATTTGCGAACTTTAATCTCCTTAACTTACAAAAGGGAATAATCTATGAGATAAACGGGGAAATAGGTTAAAACGCTGCCATGATATAATTTTAAAACTTAAAATCATGCCTTGATGACTAGGTAAAGTAAAGCCGAGATAGTTCCTAACATCATAAAAGGAGCAAGAGCAAAGGTGCTGTGAATAGTAAGTTTTTTTATTAAAAGTCCGCTAAAACAGAAAGCAAGTAGGGCAATGCTCATAGCAATAAGCGCAATAGTTATGTTCGGGTATCCAAGGGTAAGTCCCATCACTGCGGCCAGTTTGACATCTCCCGCCCCGACCTGATTGAGGCCAACTAATCCGCCAACGATGATAAATATCCCCCCGACTACAACCATACAAATCAGCGCAGGGAGCAAGGCTGACCAACCATAATAAATTATTTGAAATGCCAGCCCCAAGCAAAACATGATCAGCACCAGTTCATTGGGAATCAGCCGTATCCGTAGATCGATAAGCAAAATTAGGATAGCAACCGTAAAAAGTAGCGATACTAAAAGGGCAATTAAGGTATTTTCCAATCCGAGTCCGGCAAATGCCCATAAAACGCCATTCACTAGAATGAAAAGGCTACTCATGATAGCCCCGTCAGAACGAATGCTGGCGATTTCAATGTTTTTTTTGCGATTTTTATAGGCAATGATCTTGTCGCAGATATGCGGGATATCAATCCCTAAACCAACACCTAAAATTGCCAATACAGTTGGAAAATAAAAATTCATTTGCTAACCCCCAAACGCTACTTGTTTGCTTAATAACTCTTTCCAAGGATGACCGACAAATAAAAAAGCACGTCCCTTGATTCTTGATACTAAAGGAGCGTGCAGCAAACCAAGCGTCACCAAACAACACATGGCAACCTTCTCGTTTTCTTATAAAATGTCTGCAACTGGCTGGCATAGTGAGGAATCACCTTAGCCCCTTTAGCTTTGCGTCATCGCCTTTCGACGATTATGCCTTTTAAAACATATGTAATTTTGACTTTTACCCAACTATAATTATCATTTTAATAAAAAGCACGCCACCCTAATAAGTTAAATCATTAAAGGGGCGTGCAGATACGTTAGCAATAAACACAGGGCAAAACCTTGTGTTCTATTATCTTATATTGTCTGCAACTGGCTGGCATAGTGATAATCACCTTAGCCCCTTTAGCTTTGCGTCATCGCCTTTCGACGATTATGCCATTTAAAACATATATAATTATAGTTTGTTAATTGGTCCTTTTAAAATTAAAAAACACACCCCCTCAATATGTTTCACTAAAGGGAGCGTGCAGTAAATACCGTCAGCAAATAAACACAATAAAAGCTCGTGTTATAGCTACAAATGCCTGCAACTGGCTGGCATAGTGATAATTCACCTTAGCCCCTTTAGCTTTGCGTCATCGCCTTTCGACGATTATGCCTTTTAAAAACATATGTAATTTGACTTTATGTTATTATAGATTTTTCGACTTGTCAATACACTTTCGACATAAAATGTAAATTTTTTTAGTAATAAATATGAATATCGGTAAAGAATTTACCAATATATTACATTAAAAAATTTTACAAATCTATCAATACAGCATTTTTATATGTTTAATATTTCCAATAAATTCCAAATAATAAACTAAAGCGTAGTTACAAATCTGACAGAATAAAGATCGCACATGATCCGGGCACGAGAGACATAGTCTTCCAATACGAAATAATTTATACCAACCTCTCTAAGTATACCTGTTTTATCCATAAATTGAGATGTACCAAGCAAAAATTCCGCTTTGACATTTTTGCCAATTAAACTTTTAAGGTAATAAGGAATATAGCCTGGGGTCGTAGACGGGGGTGGTCCTTGCTCAAATAGTTGACTTTGCTCCGTAGAGTTTCTTCTTGGAGTTGATTCCCCTATCTCCGACTCAGAGGAAGGGCGTTGGGCAGTCGTAATTGGGGTAGATTTGTTGGAACCCAAGACCTTATTACCTAACCAATTAAGATCTTTTTCTTTTTTACTCATAGCAAAACCACCTCTCTAATTTATGTCTGTGCATAAGCTGTTGTGGGATTAAAAAAACAATGCTGATTTATCCTTGTAAACCAATAGCCGGTTTTATTGTAGGGGAAGAAATTGGGGCACTGAGGATTAAAAGGATTCATATACCAAAGACTATCTGCACCCGTTCCAGTGTGTATGCCTCCACCCATAGCCCAATCGGCTACTTGGTAATGGATTTCTTCCGGCGTAGCTACCCAGACATTCTGGGTATTTTGTTCGCCGCCGATTATAGTCTTGAAACATGAGAATTGACAGATCTGTTCTAGTACTTTTCGCAAATCACCCTGATTTACTCTTTGATATTCCCCATAGTCGACCCGTACGCGGTTCATAACCACGGTAGCCACGGCTTTCATGCCGGCCTCGCCCTCGCCTCCCGCCTCACATCTAATCAACCTGGCAAATAATTCTCTCGTATCCACAGCCATCACCCCAATATCAATTTATTCACTATCTAAAAATTTGCTACAAAACAAAACTGGTAGACAAGTGAGAAAATAAAACAAAAAAGCTGACATCGTATAAAAAACGCTGTCAGCTTGTAATAGATTAAATAGTTTGTACAACAATTTATTTAGTATAAATTTTATTAATAGAATCTAAGAGCAAATTCATCCCTGTAGACTCAGAATCTTCATCCTCATCCGCTCCTATCTGAGAAAGCACCATACTTGATAACCTTAGCTGCGCTAACTGTAAATATTGTTCACTGGTAAGGGAATCACTACTAAGTGCTTTATCAACTGCAGATGTTGTCTGATTCTCGTTGGCAAAAAAAGTTGAACTCTGCGTATTTACATCCCCAGCGGGTGCGATAATATCTTCACCTAAGTAATCGCTTATTCTTTTGATATAATTCTGGGTTTCCTCAAAAGGTGGCACGCCATCATATTTTGCAACATTTCCTGGACCGGCATTATAAGCAGCCAGAGTCAGGCTGATATTCCCATCATATTTATTATATAAATATGAGAGATATCTGGCTCCTCCATAAATATTTTCTTCTGCATCATAAGGGTTATTGACATGAAGTGATTTTGCTGTTTCCGGCATGAGCTGCATTACCCCCATGGCACCGCAGCTAGAGACAGCATTGGGATCAAAATTTGATTCAGCTTTGGCTACTGCTTTGAGGAGATTTTCCGGTATGCCATATTTTGCCGAGGCCTCGGCAAATATCTGATTCATATCCTTTTTATTCATTTTTGCTTGCAATATGCCCGCAAAATTTGACTGCCCCGTTTGTGTACTACTTTGCGCGGCACTGTTATTATTTGTTGTGCTATTTTTTTGTGTTACGCCATTGATCATTTATTAATGATCCTTTCTTAAGAACTTTGAAGAAAGAACTAATTTGATAATACAATACTTTTTCTCGAAAATCAATTGACATAGCCAACCATCTAATTATACACAAATGCCCCCGAGCCTAAAGCCCGGGGGCACCTTTTTTATAGCTATTTCTTATTTATTTTGATCGCGCTCTCTGATTTCCACACGGCGGATCTTACCGTTGATGGTTTTGGGAAGCTCTTCCACAAATTCCACGACACGCGGGTATTTATAAGCCGCTGTGTTATGTTTGACATGATCCTGAAGCGTTTTAACCAGCTCGTCGGAAGGAGAATATCCTTGGCAAAGCACTATGGTTGCTTTGACATTGAAGCCCCTAACCGGATCAGGCACACCAGTAACGGCAACTTCCAGTACTGCCGGATGCTCCAGGAGCACACTTTCCACTTCAAAGGGGCCGATGCGGTAGCCGGAAGATTTGATAATATCGTCATTGCGGCCGATATACCAAAAGAAGCCCAATTCATCTCTATAGGCAGTGTCCCCAGTATGATAGTATCCATCATGCCAGGATTTATCTGTTGCCTCTTGGTTTCTATAATAACCGACATAAAGCCCTTTAGGCTTACTATGTAGGCCTTTGGCACGTATGCAAATCTCACCGGTAACACCAGGAGCTGTTTCGTTGCCGTTCTCATCAAGCACACGAAGATCATACCCGGGTGCGGGTAAACCCATGGTGCCTTGCCTTGGTTGCATCCAGGGATAAAGCGTCGCGCAACAAAGTGTTGTTTCCGTCTGACCGAAACCTTCAAAGATTTTAAGACCCGTCAACCTCTTCCACTTATTATATACTTCAGGTGAAAGGGCTTCTCCCGCCGTAGTGCAATGTTTCAGGGAAGAGAGATCATAATTTTCCACTTTCTCCTGTAAGATCAGTCGATACATGGTCGGCGGCGCACAGAAGGTAGTTACTTTATATTTTTCCAATTTGGCAAGGATATCAGCACCACTGAATTTATCAAAGTCATGTGTAAAAACAGCGCTTTCCCCCAACCATTGGCCATACATTTTACCCCAAAGAGATTTTAACCAACCGGTATCAGAAATAGTGAAATGCAATCCACCTTCCTCAACCCTATGCCAGAAGCAACCTGTCAGTAAATGACCTAATGGATAGGTGAAGTCATGGCTGACCATTTTGGGATAACCAGAGGTGCCGGAAGAAAAGGCCATTATCATAGTATCCGAAACCTTGGTGGCTTCTGCCCCTTGAGGACGAACCCAGACATCGGAAGCTGCTTCTAAACCTGCCTCAAAGTCGATCCAGCCTTCGCCTGCTTTTTTACCTTTGGTGACCGCTTTTAACTCCACCGTTTCGTAGCTGTCAAACCCTTCGTCAAAATGCTCGGTACAATTATCGTCGCCGGTAATAACAGCCATTTTGATGCCACCGGCATTGCAGCGGTAAATATAATCCTTAGCGCTAAGCATATTGGTGGCCTGAACGGCGACAGCTCCGAGCTTATGTAAACCCATCATGCAATACCAGAACAAATAACTGCGCTTTAATACCAAAAGCACAAAGTCGCCTTTTTTGATCCCCAGAGACTTAAAATAATTGGCAACCTTATTTGACCAAAGCATCATTTCCTTAAAGGTAATATATTTTTCCTCACCGTTGGCACCCACCCAGAGCATAGCTAATTGATCCGGCTTATTAGTACCCAAATAATCCAGAACATCATAAGCGAAATTAAAATCATCCTTGCAGGTTACCTTATAATTTCGCTGCAGGTCCTCAAAAGTGGCAAAATCGTCACGCGATCTGCCAACGTATTTTTCATATATCGGCATATTTTTTCTCCTTATTCTTCGGCTTTATTTTTCGCGTTAGGATTTTTAATAACAACCGCCAAGAACTTGGCAGGCCCACCACCCAAAGCCTTTACCGCATGCGGTATTCTAGCGTCAAAATAAATACTATCGCCCTCGTTTAAAATATAAACCTCATCACCGAGATGAAATTCCATGCTTCCCGAAACTAAATATTCAAATTCTTGCCCGTCATGGGTATGTTGTGCCGGAACCACAGGTGAATCATAAGAGTTTTCCGTGACCATAAATGGCTCGGCTAGCTTATCTTTGAAAGTAAAAGCAAGGTGTTTATAATCATAACCAGTATTCTTGGTTATTTTATAGCCCCCGCCCTTGCGGACAAGGCTACAAATGGTCAGCTTGGGAGCGTCTCCAGTAATAATTTCCACAACATCTACACCCAGAAGCGCCGCGGCATTACTCAAAAAGCTAAAGGAAAAATCCTCCTCACCTTTTTCGTATTTAAGGTATTCTTTGACATCCAGGTCCAATTTATCGGCCATGCTGTCAACCGATAAGCCGTTGACCTCTCTAAGCGATGTCAACCTCATTCCGATCTCCTTAAGTTGTTCTTCCATTTTTCAGCCTCCTTGCTTTATAAATTTTTAATCGTTTTTACTTATAGTTATATCCTAGTTCAATCATTTTCATGTTATAGGTAAACAAATCCGCTTTTGACGGCGAAACTATTTTCCCCAGAGCGTCGGCAACGCTTTCCAGCGGGAAAAGATTGCTGTTCTTAAGCATATTACCAATCATGATCATATTAGCCAAACCGTCGAGACTGTTCTCCTCGGCTATCTTGGTTGCCGGAACGTAAAATGCTTCTACGTCTGTACGCAAAACTTTGCGTTCTATCAGAGAGGAATTTATATAAATCTGACCTCCTGGTTTGACATCATTTTCATATTTGTCAAGCGAGGGCAGGTTCAAGACCGCAAGGATATCAGGCTTGGTAACTAGGGGAGAACCAATCTTCCCATCACTTAAAATTACGCTGCAATTAGCCGTGCCGCCTCTCATTTCCGGTCCGTAGGAAGGAAGCCAGGAAAGCGACATGCCAGCGATCAGACCTTCATAAGCTAAAAATTTCCCGGCAAACAATATACCCTGTCCGCCGAAACCGGCGATTAAAATCTGCTTCTCCATTATTCCGCACTCCCCTTTTCCTTATCTTTGTAAACGCCCAGGGGATAATATGGAATCATTTTTTCTTTCAGCCAGCCGATCGCCGCCACAGGGTCAAGACCCCAATTGGTAGGGCAGGTAGAAAGCAGTTCGACAATAGAAAAGCCTTTTTCGTCGATCTGATTTTGGAAAGCTTTAAGGATAGCTTTTTTAGCATTTCTCACGCCCTTGACACCGTCAATAGCTACCCGCTCGGCATAGCAAACGCCATCCAAAGTGGCAAGCATTTCGCACATCCTGATCGGGTAACCGGCTGTTTCCGTATTTCTGCCATAAGGACTGGTATGGGTGACTTGTCCCGGCATAGTAGTCGGAGCCATCTGCCCGCCTGTCATACCGTATACTGTATTATTGACGAAGATGACGGTGATGTTCTCGCCGCGCGCCGCAGCATGGACAGTTTCCGCCGTACCTATGGCCGCAAGGTCACCGTCTCCCTGATAAGTGAATACATAATGGTCGGGGTAAGCCCGCTTGATACCTGTCGCCACCGCGCAGGCACGACCGTGAGCAGCCTCAGCCATATCACAATTAAAGTAATTATACGCAAAAACGGCGCAGCCCACCGGGGCTATACCCACCGTTTTACCTTCTATACCCAGCTCGTCGATACATTCCGCTACCAGTCTATGGATTATGCCATGCGTGCAACCGGGGCAATAATGCATAACGGTATCGCACAAGGCCTTTGGTTTTTCAAATACTACTACCATTATTTTGCACCTCCCAGCTGCACTGCTTCCTCAATCTTTGCCAGAATATCTTCAGGTGTAGGCATCATGCCACCCGCTCTGCGGCAAAGCAGAACCGGACGGGAGCAACGGATGGCAAGCTCGACATCCTCGATCATCTGTCCCATACTCAATTCCACCGAGATAAAGGAGTTAACCTTTTCGGCTGTCTTTCTGAAAGCTTCCTTAGGGAAGGGCCAAAGGGTTATTGGTCTTAGCAAACCAACCTTGATTCCCTTGGCACGCGCTTCATCAATAGCATTTCTGGAAATACGTGCTGCCACACCGAATGCCGCTATGCAGATATCCGCGTCATCCAGCAAATATTCATCATACATTATTTCATGCTTCTCAACTTCGGCATATTTCTCATAACGTTCAAAGTTGAGTACTTCCAGTTCTTCAGCCTGGAGGTAGAGAGAATTAACTATATTGTGAGGACGTTTGCAGTCCGTACCGTAAAGCGCCCAAGTATGTTCTGGTAGAGGTTTATCGTAGGATTTAAGGGTAACCGGCTCCATCATCTGTCCCAAAGCGCCGTCGGCCAGGAGCATGCTGGTAATTCTATATTTATCGGCAAGGTCGAAGCCCTTATAAGTCAGATCAACCATTTCCTGAACGGATTCAGGTGCCAGAACTATCATTCTAAAATCCCCATGGCCACCTGCCTTAGTTGCCATAAAATAATCGGCCTGCGAAGGCTGAATACCGCCCAGACCGGGGCCACCCCTTTGAATATTGACGATTAGGGCCGGCAGATCGCAACCGGCTAGGTAAGAAAGGCCCTCGCTTTTTAAAGCTATACCGGGGCTGGAACTGGAAGTCATAGTCCTTTTTCCGGCAGCTGCCGTTCCATATACCATATTGATCGCGGAAACTTCGCTTTCCGCCTGGACAAAGGTGCCACCTACCTTGGGCATTCTCTTGGACATATAAGCGGAGATCTCATTTTGTGGTGTTATCGGGTAACCATAATAATGTCGGCAGCCTGCTATAATCGCGGCTTCGGCTATTGCTTCATTACCCTTCATCAGTACTTTGTCAGACATTTCTATCCCTCTTTGTTTATGTTTTTTCGGGGCTTAATAACGAATAGGTTTGTTAAAGCCTCATTTTTCAACCCGGATGACAACATCGGGGCACATCATAGCGCAAAACGCGCAGGCTATACATTTGCTTTGGTCGGTCATAGCCGCTGGGTGATAGCCCTTGGCATTGATCTCTTTTTCCGACATTACTAGAATCTTTTTCGGACACGCGTCTACACAAAGGCCGCAGCCCTTACATCTGTCGGTATCAAAGGTTACTTTCGACATTGCTAGTTGATCCTTCCTTTTGTGGTTTTATATCAGTTGGCTTTAAATACACCATTCCTGCTTTAAATAAATTTTCAGGGGCATAATGTCCGGCACAGTGCCTGCAAGTTCCGGATACAGGTCTTCCCTGACTGAGGTAAATTTCACGGGCAAACCGGTAAGACGGCTCGTCTCCTCGGCAAAGGTCAATGAATCCATGATATCCTGCGCCGTTGTCTCTTTGCCAAGATTGGAATTATTGACTATAGCGGAAAAGCGGACATGAGAAGCTCTTTCTATTTCCTCACGAATCTCGGCGACACTTGGAGCATCGCCGCTTAAGGGCCGGTATTTGTTGACTACCATCAACATCTCGCAGTCGTCTTTTCCATTGATAAAAGACGCATATCTGCCGAGGGCGAGGGCACCCCTGTCGTCTCCGCCGACGTCGAGTACTGAATATAGATTATCGTCATCAAAAACAGTTTTGGCGGCAGCCGGCATAGCGGGAACATCAGCGTTGGTATTAGAATAGTCCGAGGTTATCAGCCTGATTCCGGCAGCGGTTAAGATACCTTCGCTGTCTTTGGTACGAAAATAGGGATTGACAATGTCCAGGTCCGCAATCGCTACTCTGTCATGCAAGCCCCTCAAAAAAAAAGCAAAATTGACGGCCAGGTTCGTTTTACCGCTCCCGTAATGACCCGCGAATATCGTTATCCTTTTATGTTCCATATCTGCCTCTTAGAATTGCGGAAACTATATACGGTTATTTAACTAACTGCCGTATATAGTCGTTTGATATATCTATCATATTCTTTTATATTCTTTATATTTTACCAGATTGTATAGTTTAACGCAAATTTAATTCTTCTATAAATACCCTTCAATTATTCCATTGCCATTATATCAATTCCAGTTTGCTTTTTTTCTAGTAGTTCTTGGTAATAAATAGCGCCTGAGGAATATTTACCATATTCCTCAGGCGCTACAAAATCAGCCTTTTGTTTCGGATTCCTGGCAATCAGCAGAAAGCAAAACCTATGGTTGATCTATTTATTTGCCTGCTTATTCTGATATAACAAAACATCAATATGTTTTTGATATTCCTTAACATTCATGTGAGAATTATAATCATATATGGCATAACCCATACTAAAATCAAGTTTATAAGGCTGGCCACCGGACTCATTATAATTTTGGATGCAGCTTCTAATTTTGCCAATAATCTCTTCCAGAGCAAGCTTATCGGATTTATCTAGAATTATACAAAATTCATCTCCGCCAAATCGAGCAATAAAGTCATTTGGTTCAAGACAACTATTGAGTAGTTTTGCAGAAATCTGTAGTGCATTGTCCCCCATATCATGACCAAAGTTGTCATTGATAGATTTAAAGTCGTTAAAATCTATCATAATAGTAGAAAAAGTCTTATCCACAGTGCTTCTATTGATTTTTTGCTTTAAATAAATTTCAAATTTCTTGCGGTTATTTATTCCTGTCAAATAATCGGTGTACATGTCTCGATTCTGTATATTCAAAAATACTATCAACAAAGATAAAACCACGCCGCTTAACATCAGCGATATTCCATAATAGATGATTTGCAAAAGGATACACACAGACGGAGGAATCGCAAAAAAGGCCAATGCGAAGTAATGTTTCCTGGCAATTTTTTTACGATTTGCGATAATTAGAAAAAATGCCACAAGAACCAAAGCAATTGTAAACGAGGCCGAAAGTAAAAAAAGTGGTCCTCGGTGATAAATATTGCCTGCATCAATATAATAAAACCATCCGAAAAATTGCGTCAATATTACTAACACCGCATTTATCACATTAACAGCAATTAGCGGATAAATCAGCCGCTTCGTTTTCCTCTCTTCCTGAAATACCTGGTCATGAGCAAATAATAACCATAGTGACGGCAAGATAGGACTCAACAGGAAAATCAAAAAATTTCCCCAATGATTTATAAAGTCATAAACCGTACCTGGATTACCGTTAAATCTGCCGCATATATCCACAATCAGCATCACTATAGTTATTTGCAGCATCATCGCATATAGCTTATCCTGCAAAGATTCTTTCTCATTATGCTTTGCGGAGTAAAGGCAGATAACAAGCAAAAAGATGATCGAATATAAATTTATGAATATGTTATATTTTAAATCCATCTACCTCAACTCCTTATTATTAGTATATCACGATTTTACTAATATTTAAAAAGATATAAAGATCAGGCGCAGGCCAAGATACCGCAACTTATAGCAAATCATTAAAAATAATAGACTTAACTAATAAACAAAAAAGACCCTTGACTTTGGGTCTTTTTGTTTATTAATTATGATTTACATCTTATATTACTAATCCCCTAATTCTTTTAATTCATTTTCTGTTTTTACTATTTCATTACTGATTTCCTTGTTTCTGTCATATAGTTCATTAACTAGGGTATCAGCACGGTCCCGGTTTTCGGGACCATAATCCATGGCATCCATTTCTGAAAAAACAAATTGATAAGCATTAAAATTATATCTTTCTCTTTTTAACCTATTTAGCTTATCTTCTAAAGCTCTTTTTTCTGCTGAATTATTTTTGTTATCCACCATTTTTTATTACCTCGATAATATTTTGATTTAATCCTATCTTAGTATCAATTTAAATCAAAATATTATGCATTCAGTAAACCTATAATTTAGATTTCTAAACTAATATTAAACCGCCTAACATAACAAATAGGAAAACAAAGTTTAAGATAAAAAATGACTTTAAATACCTTCTGGCAGTAAATTCGCGGACATAAAGCTTATAAGAAATAAGGCTTGCTAAAGACGCAATTAGTGTACCAAGCCCGCCTACCGACACCCCATAAAAAAGCTCTTTATAATAAGGCGTAAAACCGGAAAGCAAAACAGCTGCAGGCACATTACTGATGATCTGAGAAACAGCCGCCGAAACTATCAGGACATTAAATCTTGAGCTTAATACGATGTCAAATAGATTTTGCACAGAAGAAATCGAGATCATACTATCAGCAAAAAGAAAAAATAAAGCAAAAGTTAAAAGTAATATGTAATCCACTTTTTTCAATAGGCAGGGGGCAAAAATTAGAAAAATTAATAATGCGCTAAACAAAGAAATCCGATAATCAATAATTCTTAATACAGCAAAAATATTAAATACAAAAACTATTATTGAACAAAATAGAAGTTTCTTATTACGAATATTAAATTTTTGTCTCTCTACTTGGTATTCTTCTCCCCTATTTAATACGAAAGTTAAAATAACTAAAAAAACCACACCTAGAATACAAAAAGGAAGCATGATCGAAAAAAATTCTCCGGCAGAGACATTATAGTAGGAATATAGATATAAATTCTGGGGATTACCAAATGGCGTAACTGCAGAAAAAATATTGGCTGATATTGTTTCTAAAATTACCAGTATATACGGGTCTTGCCCCGTGATTTTTGCCATTTTGATAGTCAGGGGCACTATCGTAAGTAAAGCTATATCATTTGTTATCAGCATTGCCAAAACACCTGTGATAATCACCATTGCCAATCCCAGCTTCTTGGGGGTCGCAAATCTACCAAGGGTGGATTCCGCTAAGGAAGTAAGCAGATGACAATCCTCAAAAGCCAGGCAAACCAGCATCTGTGAAAATAAAATAGCAATTACGTTCCACTGGATAGCAGATATATGGGGTTTAAAAAATAATGATACCAAAATAGTCGCTAAAAGAGTTACCAGGAAGAAAGGTTCTTTAAGCAATCTTGTAATGATATCCGAAATTATTATGTTTATTTTTTGCTTCATTAAATATATCTCCATAAAAAACATACGGATTGATTATAGCACAAATTTAATCAGCAAACATAAACAGATTAAGAATAAGCAAAATCCCCACTATTTTTATCAATAATAGAGTAAAAATTGAGCATTATTTAATTTTCTAGCTCAATTTTAATATTAATTAGAAAAGTTTAAAGTTAAAATACAGAGGGTTTAATGGAAAAATATAGAAGTTAACAATATACACACAAAGCTATTTAATATACAGTTAACAACGGGAGGGGCTAAAGAATGAAAATGTTTTTTCCAAAAGGGCTTTTAAGTGCAACTATAGCAATAGTCATCACTTGTTTTTTCCCAATCCTAGCCAATGCTTATCAAGTCCAGACGATGCCCAATGTAACGAATGATATGCTTGACGCTGATTATTGGATCAATAAGATGGACGACCCTGACAAGCTCATCATGAATATGGACCAAATCGCAGCCTTCAACCAGGAGATCATCGAAAAAATCCCTGGCACAGTCTACAATCTCGCCGATTATCCCACCTCGTTAACTAAAGAGCAATTAACCGCTTATATAGATATTGCCTTCCCCACCGATCCTGCTTATATAGGAACAAAATTAGTCAGCGACTCCTATTATCAAAAACTAGAACGCCTGCTGAATCTGGGGGGCATAAAAGATAAAAACCCTGTCAAATATGGCTTGTCGGTCAGGAGAAGCAATCTCAGAGTATTTCCTACCGCAGATACATTAAGTGATGATCCGGCCGACCCCGGCTATGATCTCTTTCAGAATAGCTCCCTCCTGGCAGCCGAACCGGTGGTGATCCTCCAGCAAAGTTCGGATAAAAAATGGTATTTCGTCCAGATGTATAATTGCTCCGGCTGGGTACCTGTCGCGGATATCGCCGTATGTGACCGTGATACCTGGCTAGATTATCAGAATGAAAGTGAATTTATCGTAGTAACCGGCAGTAGGATAACTTTGGATAATGAGCCTCTGCTTCCGGAAGTCTCGGAAATAGAATTTACCATGGGAACTAAATTGCCCTTGGTAGCGGAGAAAGATCTGCCGGATTCCCTGCGTGACCGTAGAGTTTACCAGAATTATGTGGTCAAATTCCCCCTGCGTGATGCCTCTGGCCAGTTGGAGTTTACTATGCTACCTATCCCCATATCTAATGATGTCACGGTAGGTTATCTACCTTATACGCGGTCCAATATCATCCGCCAGGTTATGAAGATGCAAGGTGAACGTTATTGTTGGGGCGGCATGTTAGATGGCCGCGATTGTTCGGCTATGGTCATGGAGCTATACCGCACTTTTGGTTTAACTCTGGCCAGGAATTCCAATTCTCAGGCAGCTTCCGCAGGTAAAACGCTGACCTTTAACGAAAGTTATAGCGTTGCCTACCGCGAAGATTTACTGCAAAACTTAAAGCCTGGCGCCATCCTTCATTTCCCCGGCCACGAAATGCTATACCTGGGAAAAGATTCCGGGAACTATTATGTAATCAGCGATCTGGGCTTTATCGCGGAAACTAAATCCGACGGCAGCGGTCTTCAAGGCGCAAGGGTAAGAAGCGTGACGATAAACGACCTTAATGTTTTAAGGTCTTCCGGCAAGACATGGGTAGAATGTCTGAGCGTCGGCAAACAACTGGAAGAAACTTCTTTCACCGACCTCGCTAATAACCCCAACCAGGAGATCATCGAAAACCTGGCAGATAATTATATCGTCCAAGGGGTAAGCGATAGCCAATTTAATCCTAATGGAAAAGTGACCAGGGCTGAATTTGCCGCCATGCTTTGCCGCATATTACAATTGGAACCTGATGAAGCTGCGGCAAAAGCAGCATTTAACGATGTTTCCGGCAAATGGTATTGCGGATACGTTGGCGCCTTAGTCAAGAACGGCTATTTTGCTGGTGGCGATAATGGCAAATTCAATCCCAATGCCAATCTTAACCGGGCCGAGGCAGCGGCAATTTTGGCGAGAATAATCAATACCACCGCACCCGTGACAACTGAAGACAAGCTGCAAAATTATAGTGATGCCGCTTCCGTTCCAACCTGGGCCAAATCAGCCATGAATACGGTTATCGCAAGTGGCGTCATGGAAGGTAAAACAGTAAATAAGCTCGCACCCCTTGATCTGGTTACCAGGGCAGAGGCAGCAGTGATGCTTGATGCCATATCCAATTTACCAGTTAATCCAGCATCATAATTGATTCATATAGCAACCTATTATCTCGTACAAAGAAGCTTTGGGAGGAAAGCTATGGAATTTCGACTAAAAAATGATCTTAATGAGATTCAGTTATTGGCGGAGGCAATAGAGCTTTTTGGCGAAGAAAACAATTTGCCGTCAAAAGACCTTTTTCAAGTCAACCTCGCCCTTGATGAATTACTGACCAATACCATCAGCTATGGTTATCCTGATACTAAAGAACATGAAATTCTAATAAAGTATACCATAGAAGATGCTAAAGACTTGGTCATTGAGGTTCGTGATGATGGTCTCCCCTTTGATCCTCTTGAGAGGGAAGACCCTGATATCACCCAGGATATTGATGAGCGTTCCATCGGCGGCTTAGGAATATATTTAGTTCGCCAGATGATGGATGATATCAATTATCGCTGGGAAGACGGATACAATGTTCTGTCGATGAGGAAAAATCTCAGGCTTTCATGATTAAGGAGGAAGTTTTGTGAATATCAAAGTAATAAAAAAAGATAAAGTGACTGTAGTTATGCTTGAAGGCAGACTTGATTCCACCAACTCCGGCGAATTGGAGAAAAAAATGCTCTCCCTACTGGAAACAGGAGAGAAAAATTTTCTAGTTGATTTTTCGGCTTTGGACTATATTAGTAGTGCTGGTCTGCGGGTCATGTTGATGGCTGCCAAAAAGAGCAAAACAGCAGGCGGCAAAGTAATCCTTGCCGCACTTACGGATAATGTTAAAGAAGTATTCGATATCGCCGGTTTTACCAGCATTTTTCCCATCTTCGCTAACCAGGAAGAAGCGATTCAATCCATCTAATTATTATTCTTTAAGACATACTGAGTTTGGAAGGTGATTAAGATCAGTGATATCATCGAACTATTTATTAATCTGATTAAGAATATGTCTGTCGTCATCGTGCTGTCTTATGTATTAACCAGGACGAAGATGTATTCTGCGATCATTAAAAAGCAAAAACTTACCGCACAGCAGCAGCTGGCTTTAATCATTGTTTTTGGCATCTTTTCCATCTATGGCACTTTAAGCGGTATCAATATCCTAGGTGCTATTGCCAATATCCGTGACCTCGGTCCAGCAATTGCTGGGCTTATCGGAGGTCCTCTGGTGGGTCTCGGCGCTGGATTGATCGGGGGGATTCACCGCTACAGCATGGGGGGGCTGACGGCCGTCCCATGTTCCATATCCACCATTCTCTCTGGCCTTGTAGGCGGCTTGATCTATTATTCCCGAAAAGATTCTCTCATTAATATCAAGATAGCAATCATCTTTATGGCTCTATTTGAAGTCTTTCATTTAGGATTGGCTCTCTTGATGGTCAATCCTTTTGACCAAATTTTTGCCATTGTTAAAAGTCTCAGTGTGCCTATGGTCCTTACCAATGCCCTGGGTATGGGTATCTATGTCTTTATCAGCAATAATCTGGTCAAGGAAAAAGAAACCCAAAAACAAAAGGAATTGATCGAGAGTGAATTAACAGTTGCCCGCGAGATACAGATGAGTATAGTACCCAAGACTTATCCGGCTTTCCCTGGTCGGCCAGAGTTTGATATCTATGCCGCTCTGGAACCAGCGAAGGAAATTGGCGGCGATCTCTATGACTATTTTCTGCTAGACGATGACCATCTCTGCTTTACCATAGGCGATGTCTCAGGTAAAGGCGTACCGGCTGCGCTATTTATGGCGGTTACCAAGACGCTGATCAAAGCTAAAACAGATATCAAACTTAGTCCCGATCAAATCCTCTATGCGGTAAACAATGAACTTTGTGAAGATAATGACTCCGGGATGTTCGTCACAGAATTCCTGGGGATATTGACCATCTCCAGCGGAGAAATCTCCTACAGCAATGGCGGTCACAATCTCCCCTATATACTTCGCAAGGACGGTTCTTTAGAAATGCTGCCCAGGATGGCCGGGATGGCCTTAGGAGTTATGGGGAATGTGTCTTATGTTTGCGCCAACATTGCTTTAGATTACGGAGACAGTCTGGTGATGTATACGGACGGTGTGACCGAGGCGATGAATAAAGCGGGAGAGCTTTTGAGTGAAGAAAGACTGGAAAAAACACTGACAGGAATTACCGGTCAAACTGCCCAAGAAGAGGTGGATGTTATTCTGCATTCTACCCGCGAATTTGCACATGGAGCCCAGCAGTCAGATGATATCACGATTGTCGTTCTGCAGTACTTAAATGACAACAAGCAAAAACAAAACAAGTAAATTCTTAAACCATAGTAATCAGCATCTGTTCAATTTTTCTTGCACGGATGCTGATTACTTTATGAAACAATTAGTAATACTGAAAGAATCAACATATTATGAATACTTTTATTAAAAAAGGAGGACTGATCATGAAGAAAATCGTATCACTGTTCATTGCCTTGGCTTTGGTGTTGTGTATAGCAGCGCCCTGCCTGGCAGCCGACTCGGGTGTAGCAGAATACCAGGCTAATCAGCTGAAAATCATGGGGCTTTTCCAGGGAGTATCGGATACCAACTTTGACCTTGACCGTGAGCCTACACGTACCGAAGCGCTGGTTATGCTTATTCGTCTGTTGGGCAAGGAAGATGAAGCCCTTGCCGGAAGCGATAACAATCCCTTTACAGACGTAGCAACCTGGGCAGACAAGTATGTCGGCTATGCTTATGAAAACGGGCTGACCAATGGTGTTTCCGCTACAAATTTTGGCGCAAAAGACACCGCAACTTCTAATATGTATTCAACCTTCGTGCTGCGTGCTTTGGGCTATGACGACAGTGCCGGCGATTTTTCCTGGAAGACTGCCAATGAATTAGCATCACAGTTAGGTATCTTGACTGATGATGTAGATACAGAAAGCTTCCTACGCGCGGATGCAGTCCTAGTCTCCTATGCCGCGCTGGATGCTCCACTCAAGGATGGTACGCAAACGCTGGGAGAAAAGCTCGATGTGCCTGATCTCTCTGAATATATTGGCACATATGATATGACCAAAGAAACCGAAGACGGTGTAGTTGTTACTGGTGCGGAAGGAGCGCTCTATTTGCATGCAGACGGCACCATGGCTTTATATGATGGAGATGATGAAATAGATTGGATTTACGGTACATGGACCATTAAAAACGGTATCCTTTATACTAACGACAGTACATACGGTACTGACAAAGGAACGCTTAATGGCAACTCCCTTACATTGACAAATGCTGGTTGGACAGGTTATCTGCAAAAGGTCGAGGCTGACAAAGATATTTCCAGCTACCCAGGAACATATAAAGTATCTTATCAATCAGCGGGAAGTAAAGAAGCTGCCAGCATTGATATGATGCTCTATTTGCATGCAGACGGTAGCATGATCTACACACTTCCTGAATATTCCACTTATGCAAATGGAACCTGGAGCGTCAAAGATGGTATCATTACTACCAAAGACGATTCCTATGGTGAATCAACAGGAACACTTGACGACGGTACTTTTAAATTGGATTCTACTCCAGTAGAGACCATCTACCAAAAGACCGCTGACAATGAATCTTCTTTTGCCGCCGATGCTGGGACATATAAGCTAACCCATCAAACAATCAATGGAAAAGAAACTGTGACGGGTGATCAGGAAAAAATCTACTTACATGCAGACGGTACTTCAGTTTCATTCACTCAACCTACTGTAGAATCTGAATTCAGATGGATCAACGGCACCTGGAGCCTTAAAGGCAATGTCATTACCACAAATAGTGATCTATACGGCACCTCTACAGGAACATTGGAAGGCAACTCCATAAGCATAATTGAATCTGAGGATTGTTGGCAGGGTTCCTATCAAAAAGCAACTGATGAGGCCGACCTTGCCGACTATGCTGGAACATATGAGCTAACCAGTCAGGAGATAGAAGGTCTTGTGAACGTCAAAACCGGCGAAATGCTCTATTTGCATGGTGACGGTACTCTGGCTTACACCTGGATACAGGAAAAATCCGAATTTGTTTGGGTCTATGGCACCTGGAGCGTTAAGAACGGTACTATTTATATCGAAGATGCAATGGGTGGTGCCTCTGAGGGAACGAGCAAGGACGGACTCCTCACATCTACTTACCATAATAGTCTGACCGGCAGCTACAAAAAGCTTGACGCGGCTGCTGAGAAATCCGAATATGTAGGAAAATATAAAATGACTTCGCAAGCATCCGATGGTGTAGAGGAAGAATACGACTATGAGGATATGCTTTATTTGATGGCAAACGGCACTATGGCCTATACTGTTACTTCCGATTCCGGATGCAGATGGATTTACGGCACTTGGAGCGTTGAAGATGGTGTAGTTTCCCTCATTGACGATACATATGGCCTCGGATTAGGAACGCTAGATGGCGATACTTTTGCCTGGAAAGACTATTGGACAGGATACTTCGATAAAGTTACCACGGCTACTAATCTTGCCGATTATGTGGGCACCTACGAGCTGAGCAAGGAAGTAAATAAGGGTACAGAGGTTACAACTACGGAAGGAGTGCTCTATTTACAAGAGGATGGTACATTTGCCTCCTACTATAAAGACGTACAAGATGCGGATGACGACAACTTGTGGCTGTCCGGCACCTGGGGTATTAAAAACGGTACTATTTATACCAATGATGATATCTATGGCTATGCTGAAATAACGATTGATAATGACAACCTTTGCTGGCTATTTGAAGAAAACTGGACAGGCTACTATCAAAAAACCGAGGATAAAGCCACTCTTGCCAAATATGTAGGAGCATATGAAATTACCAAGGAAGAAACAAACGGGCAAGTCACTGTAGCTAACGGAGAGATCGAGATGCTCTATTTGCATGGGGACGGTACTACTGCCTATACTTTTGCTAATAGTAGCGAGAAATCAGGATATAAATGGATTTATGGCACCTGGAGTATCAAGAACGGAGCCATATCTCTTTGGGATGATGCATATGGAGCCTCCACTGCGACAATTAGTGGTAATACTATTATCTGGGTAGATAATTGGATCTATTATTATCAAAAGCTAAATTAAGAAAAACTAATTATAAAATAAAAAGAGCTGGTTGTTGAAAACCCAACAACCAGCTCTTTTTATTGACATGATCTTTTTTATAATAATTTATTGACCAGATCGGTAATCACCGCGTCTTCATTATGATTTTTCTTGACTACATCAGTAACCGATTTATAACCCGAGCGGGCATTTAAAAGACTGCCACCTGATGTCACAACTAAATGTATCCTGTCTAAGTCTTTGTTTCTTAAAAAAGTATTAATCGCTGGAGCTATTTTTCCGGCCCATAATGGTGTGACTAAAACAAGCTCCCCAGTATCTGCAAAATCCTGCTTAATTTCAATTTTCACAGTCTTATTTCGGGAAGCATACATTCCCCCTTTAATAAACCCAAAAGGCCCTTTCCAATTCATATTATCCGTAATTTCTATAGCATCTGTTGAAAGTTTAGCAGCTATCTTTTGTGCCACTCTCTTGCTATTACCGCTCCTGGTAAAATAGAGAACTTGATAAGTCATAATATCATCTCCTTTAAATATTTAAAAAGCAACCTTAAAAGGTGCATACCTTGCCATAATTTTTTCTGCAGTTTTAATGCCGTCAACTGCCGAAGACATGATCCCTCCTGCATAACCCGCCCCTTCTCCCACTGGATACAGGCCGCTGATATTAGATATATGATCGTCATCCCTTTTTATCCTTACCGGCGAAGAACTCCTGGTCTCCACACCTGTCAAAATGCTCTCCGGCATGGCAAAGCCCTTGATCCTGCTATCAAAAGCAATAATGGCCTCTTTTAGCGTTTCGCTAACATAGTCCGGCAGACATTCTTTGAGCGGAGCAAAGACAACACCAGGTTTGTAAGTGGGCTCCACATTGCCCCATGTTTTACTGGTCCTATCAGCGAGAAAATCACCTGTCAGTTGGGCAGGGGCCTTGTAATCCCCGCCCCCCAGCTGATAAGCCAGACGCTCCCATTTCCTTTGGAATTCTATACCTGCCAAGGGATGGAGGCTTGCAAAATCATCAGGCTTGACGCCCACTAATAAAGCCGAATTAGCGTTTTTGCCATCCCTTTTATAGGCGCTCATGCCATTAGTGACAACGACTTTTTCCTCCGAGGCGGCGGCTACCACATAACCACCTGGGCACATACAAAAGGTATAAGCGGACCTGCCGTTTGGCGCATGATAGGCCAGCTTATAATCTGCTACGGGAAGCCCGGAAAACCCTGCGAAATCACCGTATTGCGATCTATCGATCAGCCCTTGCGGATGCTCTATTCGCAGACCTATTGAGAAGACCTTTTGCTCCATGTGTACTCCCTTGTTATGCAATACTGCAAAAGTATCCCGCGCGCTGTGGCCTATAGCTAATAAGATTGTATTGCAATCAATTTTTTCATTATCATTAACCACCAGAGCTTCAATTTTGCCGTCATTAATAATGAAATCAGTTACTTTGGCCTTAAACCTGACTTCTCCACCACAAGTAATAATCTCTTGCCTGATGCTTTTAACTGTTGACTTTAGCAGATCGGTCCCGATATGCGGTTTACTCATATAGAGTATCTCCTGGGGGGCGCCTGCTCTGATAAACTCCTCTAAAACAGCATGGCAGCGCCTGTCATTGATCAAGGTAGTAAGTTTGCCGTCAGAAAAAGTGCCCGCGCCACCTTCGCCAAATTGGACATTGCTCTCTGTATCTAATTGACTATCCTGCCAGAATTTATTTACCTTCGCCGTTCGGGCATCGACATCTTCTCCCCTTTCCAGGATGAGAGGGGAATAGCCGTTCCTAGCCAGCATCAATCCTGCAAAAAGACCTGCCGGTCCCATGCCGATTATCACCGGCCTCTCCGGCATGATTTCAGTTCCCGGCTCCAGTAGTTGGTAAGACAAGTCCGGCGTAGGCATTATCCCTTTGGTTTTGCCCTTGCTAAGTATCCGCTGTTCATTAGCGACTTTTATATCAACCGTATAGACATAAAATATCTGCTCTTTTTTTCTAGCGTCAACCGACTTCTTGAATATGACAAAATCTACTAGCTCCCGCTCATTAAGCTTGAGCTTAGAGAGTATTAATTGACGCAGGGCCAGTCTTTCCATATCCGGCTCTGCAGCTTTATCAATGCTTATTTTAATATCTGCTAGCCTGATCATAGAACCCTCCAAATTTACTATAATGCGGCATTCTGTCCCGCGATAAATCCTGACGACCAGGCCCACTGCAGATTAAAACCGCCACACTGCCCATCTATATCCATGATCTCACCGGCAAAAAACAAGCCTTTGACCAGTTTAGATTCCATGGTATTTTGCTCTATTTCTTCGGTATCAACACCACCCGCCGTTATCTGCGCGCTGGTCCATCCCTTGGTGCCTTTGATCTTAAATCTCCAATCAGTCAAAATAGCAACTATCGCTTCCCGCTCCTTAGCAGATATGTCCCCAGCGAGCATCTTGTAGTCCCTGATCCCCGCTTCCATCAGCAATACCGGAATCAACCTTTTATTGATCAAGCCCACCAAGCAAAAGTCCAGAGACTTATTGGCTCCCAGCTGAAGTCGTCTATTGATGCGCTGCAACAATTCTTCTTTAAACATCGTATCCATGATGCTTATTTTTAAATAAGCTTCTTTTCCGGCCTTTAATAATTCTTGCGCTTTTCTGCTAATCTGCAAAATAGGCGGCCCGGATACCCCATAATTGGCAAAGAGGATATCTCCCCTATCTTTGGCCAAGGATTTATTATCGTAGATGATTTCCGCCGTACCGACAAATTTGACCCCTTCGATACGTTTGAAAAAAGCCCCCTCCAACATCAATTGCACCAAAGCGGGGTAAATATCGCTGATAGTATGTCCCAGTTTTTTTGCCAGCTCATATCCCCTGCCGTCGGAACCGCTAGAGGGCATAGCTTTACCGCCTGTAGCAATGATTACCCGGTCCGAATGATATACCTGCCCGCTAGTTTCTACGATAAATTGATCATTTTTCTTTCTTATATCCTGGACGTCGGCATCACAAATTATCTTGACAGCAAGTTCATTTAATTCATACATCAAGACATCCAAAATGCTGGAAGCCTGATCGGACATGGGAAAAACTTTGCCCGCATCTTCCACTTTATGTTCAATGCCTAATTGCTCAAAAAAGTTAAGCGTATCTTCCACGCTAAAATTATCCAGCGCACTTTTGGCAAACTGAGGATTTTGACCATGGTAACAAGAAATTTCGGCATTGATATTAGTATAATTGCAGCGCCCATTACCCGTGGCCAGTATTTTTTTACCGACCCGCGGGTTTTTCTCTAAGATTGTAACATCAACGCCCTCTCTTGCGGCGGCAAGAGCCGCTACCATGCCGGAGGCGCCCCCGCCTACGATGATGATCTTTTTATTATCTTTCATTTTTTGTCCTCAATAGCGGTATTTGTTATACTAATTCACTAATACTATTACCAGTTCTCTTAATAATAAAACTTCAGCCCTAATTTGTTATCATTTAATCGTAGAGAAACTCTTGCCATTTTGCTAAATCCTTCTGACCTTGAGCATAACCTAGCTCATAACTTCCCAATAGCTTATTAAAATCAAGCTCCCGATTACTCACTGGCATAGATTCAGGATAAACAAGGAATGCTCTACCTTCACTTGCCAATTCCTCAAGCTCATCCAGTGTTTGATTGTAAATTATATGGCGTTTTAACATGGCTTCAATCACAGTAGGATACTTACGGTAATATGCTTTTATAGTTCCTTGAAATTTTTGTTTACTTTTCCTATATCCTTTTTCACGGCTAAGGATGACAAAGAATTTCTTCATACCATCCTTTTTTGCAATATCTAAAGCAATTCCGCCGCCTAAACCGCCATCTAAGTAACAGTGTTCCTTATAATCTGTCGGCGGCATAAAAATTGGCAAGGAAGAAGAAGAGCGGACAATTTTCATTAGATCATAAATCTCATGAACATCATCCTTTTGAAAATATCTTATTTCTCCGTTATCGCGTTCAAAAGCGCCGATGCGCATCCGTGCCGGGTTGTCCATGAATTTATGAAAATCGAAAGGCAATGCAGCATCAGGATAGTGGGTTTCTTCATAAATATATTTGGAGCGGAAAAAACCTTCTCCTTTAAAAAATGATTTCCAGCCACCAAATTTTGGATCTAAAACAAAATCAACAAAAGAGTGTTTGGCACGCAGTGCATCTCTGGACAGATAATTTACAGTATGGCTTGCACCGGCAGAAATACCCGCAACATAATCAAAGTATATTTCGTTTTCCAGCAGATTATTTAAAAAACCTGCCGTGTAACTAGCCCTCATCCCGCCCCCTTCAAAAATCAGAGCTGTATCTTTAATGTTGTTGATGATTTCCATGGTTTTACTCCTAAGCTGCAAAAAATAAAAGCCAAGCTTTATTATTAGTTTACCATATATTTTCCTTTATTCAAATCAAACAAATATTATAGGATTGCCAAGAAAGCAAAGCAAGAATCCCTGATGTCTTAATAGATATCAGGGATTCTTGCTTTTTATTATATAGTAAGCATATATACTCATCAGTTATTGCTTTTTATCTTCCATAAACTACTTTTCCACTTTTATATCCAGTAGAGTGGGTGTGTTGACATATTCCGGTAGATCCTGGGAGATTTTATTTGATTTATTACTTCCCCATGCCCAAATGCTTCCATCTTCCGCAAAAGCAAATGCATGCCCCTTTCCTGTGCTTATGCTCTTTACCTTATTATTGATAGGAATAATGACTGGAGTATAAATTATTTCTTTGTTAGAATTGATGCCTAAAGAACTTTTATTAGTTTCTTTACTATTATTATTATAACCCCATCCATATACAGTCTTATCTTCCATAATGGCATAGGCAAGAGACTGCCCAACTGCTATCGCTTTGACCTTGCCTGAGATATTGACTCTTACAGGCACGGAAGAATATTTTTTCTCTTTGTCGCCTATGCCTAATTCTCCCACAAAATTTGAACCCCATGCATAAAGATCTCCATCTTCTGCTAAGGCATAGCTTACATAATTTCCCGCGGCTACCGCGACAATTTTATCATCAATTTTTACTTCTCCTGGATATAATCGGGCACTAGGAGTAGCATCACCATCTGTAATCAGATCGAGTTCCACACCATTTCCCTGCTCTCCATAATCATTACTTCCCCATGTATAGACTTTGCCGTTCTTGCACAAGGCTATTAGATGAGTAGAATAACATGAAATATCTAATACCTCCGAAGGGATTTCTAATTTTTGAGGGGTCATGGAATTTTCTGTTTTACCGTTAGCTAAAAGTCCCTGATAATTCCAGCCCCAAATATAAAGGTTATTGCTGACATCTTTAGCAAGTCCTACCGCCCCATGCCCATTATAGATTTTAGTTATATTTTCCGGCATGCTTATCAAATGCGGTTTTGCCTGATATGTTCTACCTTCCCCTCCGTCATTACCAAAATTATCAACTCCCCATGTGTATATATTTCCTTCTTCTGTCAAGGCCACGGCAAATACTCCAGGGGCTATATCGACAACCTTTTCATCAATAGATAATTTCGTCGGCAATGTAACCGTGCCTTCACTACTCAATCCTAGAAAACCTTCATCATTTAATCCTCAGGCATATACCCCACCATTTTTTGTTATTCCAAATGAACCATATTTTCCAGCAATAAGCTTAGTAAATTCTAATATTGATATATCTTGAATAGATGTTTCTTCTGTTTGCGTTGAATATCCGGAAGAGTCAGGTGCCACTGCTGCTGTGTCCTGAGCAATACTTTGTTCTGTTCCCATCGTGCTATCGATGTTTTGGCATGTTGTGAAAATAAATAATATACATAATAAAGCAGACAATATCAAGTAGTATTTTCTCATACTGATATCTCCTTTTTAATACATTTTCATATAACATGCATTAGGTCATTACTCATTTTTATTTGTCGTTTGTAATTGGCTTCTGTACTCAGCCAAACATCATACAGCATTCTGCCTAATTTATTAAAGTTATTTTGGGCTGAGTTATTCCCTTGAAAAATAAATAAATCTTATTAAATACTTAATATATTCGAATACCATAGCCTATACACCTTTAAAACATATTCTTTTTTAAGAATAAAAAAGGACATTGTCACTTTTATGAAGTCTAAAAAATAGACCCTATAAAAGTAATAATGTCCCAATATTTATTGCCAAAATTTGATGATTAATGTAGTTTGTAATTTATTATCTGTTGTAAACCACAAAACCATCGGGGATATTACGCCCATCATCTTTGTCCCCCGAAGAAGACCTATTAATTACACGCCCATTGTAATACATAATGCTTGAGGAGCCACCGTCTAGGTTTATAGCTTGGTATGCCCCGTATCGTTCCATGATTTCGGCCAGTTCTCCCACCGTACAACCGATTGAATAGCCAGGTGAACGTCCGTCGATGATCAACAGGAGGACTTCGCCATTTTTCGTTTGCCCGATAGCTGAGCGTGGTTGTATGCCCCAGCCGGAGGAACCGCTGACCAAGACTTCTCCGTTAATGATCAGGGCAGGCTTGAATTCTACCGCATCACGGAAAGAATAATCCGCCCCATAACTACAAATATTCAATTTATCTTTTTTGCTGAATCCCACCACTTTATTATTACCGCCCAGGGGCTGGTTTAAGTATTTGCCATCTGAGATGACCAGGCCGAAAACATTACCGCCATTACCCTTCCCCGATGGGTCATAAAAACCGCTGGCATTGATTGCCAGGACTGCATTATTATACTCCGCTAAATCGGCAATCTGCGAACCCTTCTCGCCAAAATTTTCACTAAGGCCGATGCCGACACGGGAAGGGTCTTTAACTATAGCAAGCCTGCCGACATAACCGTTACCCTCGACCTTAATGATCGAGATGGCGTTCACGGTGTCGATGGCCAAGACCTCATCTCCGTAAATAGTTTCAATGCTAGTTCCGCCATCATCCATACCGGCCTCATCAATAACCAGATACTTATCTTCATTTAAGATTTTGTCAGGATGTTCAGCAATATATTCATTAAAGCTATCCTGATCGATCTCACTATAGACATCCACGAAATACTTTTGTTCCTTTTTCCAAGGGCGATAAAGCTCTCTTTCCGAATAAGTCGATATGCTCCAATCGCTTTGCAGGTCGTCCTGAACTGCCTCAGCATTGCTACGTTCCGCCAAAACCTTATCGATTACGGAATCAGGCAGAAAAGCCGTTGCCAGCCATTGATGGTCCATAGTACTCATGGCCGTTTCTATGTATACCGTCCGCCACTTAGCAATAAAGGGGATATTAGTAAAAACGACTACACAATATAAAATCGCTATTATTATGACCGGGACCAGAACTTTTTTTAATTTCTTATGGCCTTTGCTATTTTCTTCTTTTTTATTATCGTCTTTAGTCTCCTGCTCCGGATCATGAGAAAAATTGTTTTCTGCAGATCCCGCCTGGGTAGTCTTTTCAGATTTGCCGCAGTACTTCTCCCAGTTGCGCATAAATTCCTCATCGGATTGTTCCCGGCCAAGAGATTGATCATCAAAGACTGAACTGTCAAGAGATGGATCATCAAAGACAGACCTGACATTAGTCGTATTAACTCTGTCGTCTGGCTTATGGCTTATATTATTTTTGTCTTCTTCATATTTGCCATCATTTTTTGCAGGTCCCATGATGATCGCCTCCTTTCTAAATATTTATTATAACATACTAAATTTAAAATAGAGCCTGTATCTTTTTGGTAATAGCAGTATTACATATTGACCTTATTATCAAATTTGACGAAAACATTTTAGTTGATGTTTCATAATAAAAAAGAAGGGGTAACCCCTTCTTTTTTGTTTACTTAGACACCCTATTATATATATTTTTTAATGATGATTTATAACATATTCTCTATTTTTTATTTAAAAACATTTAAACTAACAACCAGCGCAAGAGAAGCCATAACCACCATAATTTACATTTGAGTTATTATCATCTGTCGATACGCTTATAGTTTGGCTTTGGCTTTTATCATCATTATTTGTCGACTGGTTATTCAAAGACGACTTTGCAAAATTTTTTAATTAAAAAATTTTTTTATGATGAAATCGATTTAGAATTGAAGTGCTATGGCTGTAAAAGCAATACAGTATTTATTAATTGCGAAAAGTCTCAAATGAGATATTACGCTATAAGCAAATGTAGAACATTGTTAAGAGTATAAGGATTTTCCCACTAAAGGCAGCCAGATGGGCTGGATGCCTTTGCTGCGCAGAAAGTCTTTCAGGGCGGTAGTTTTGCCATAGCCCATTGGAGATTCTAAATATATTTATTAAATCTTGTATTCCTATAATAAATATATTCTATGGTAATATTGTAATTATTTTCCAATAGGAATACAATATTATCATATTAATTATTGGAGGTAGTAAGATGAAAAGGAACCTGTTATTTAGTATTTTTATTGTGATATTTATACTTGTATTTTCCACATCAGCTTTTGCCGTAAGCAATATCAAGGTAAATATTAACGGTAGCAGCCTGTCTTTTGACAATCCTCCTGTAATCCAAAACAATACAGTCCTCGTGCCGATGAGGGCAATTTTTGAGGCATTGGGTGCCGATGTAACATGGGATAGCGCTAGTAAAACGATAACTGGTACAAATGGACAAACTACCATCTTTCTAACAATTAATAGTTCAAAAGCCTTAAAGGATGGGGAAGTTATTGAACTATCAGTACCCGCAAAAAGTATAAATAACAGCACAATGGTTCCTCTGAGATTTATTTCAGAAAGCTTTGATTGTGATGTTACCTGGGACAAATTGATACAGACTGTGAGTATTACCACTACTGATGGTACAGAAAGTTCATCAACTCAAACTGAAGAGGAGATTAGCGCCGATAATCTTACAGATATTCCAGTAAAGGTGAAAAGCGTAAAATTATATAGATACGTGGATGATGCCGCTATATTAACAAAAACTAATGAACTGGCAAAAAATATTGATAAAGAATTTGGCGTCGAATTATCCCTGAACCATGAAACTATCAATAAAGAAGCTTATAAGCCCTTAACGGTAAATATTACCACTAATAATGGAGTTGTTGAAATTGATAGACAAGAATTTAATATCTTAATTAGTTCAGGCGTAACATCTTCTTCTGATACAATAATGGTTTCTATGGATAAACTAATAAAATACAATGAAGATATAAATGATTATCGGATTAATATTCTTGATGGAGACACTGTTCTATATACAGCTTCCTTAAAATTGTTTTATGATTCGACGGAAGATGAAGAATTTGTAAAATTGATGACAGTTGAGAGCTTCAAGTTTTTTGGGAATATTACAAAAGATTGGATAGATTATGGTAGCAGAACTTATTTTACTTCATTCAATGGCCGTTATCAGGCATTAGGCATTGAAATTATAGTTAGTTATCCCGAATTGGCCACTGAAAAAACTTTACCGGTTACATTTATATTTTACGCTCCTGGTGGTCATAAACAGACATTAACACATGATTATTATTTATCTGGTTCTGCGGCCATGTTTGATTCAATGCTTTACTGGCAATACTCAAATCAATGCTTTTCTAGTGGTAATTACAAAGTAGAGGCATATATTTATGATACACTGATTGGTAGCGGAAACTTTACTGTTAATAAAACAATGAGAACTCCTTAATTATTTACACATTTTTATTTCTAAACTAATTATATAAGTTCTAAAAAACATCAACTTAAAGGTCTCACACCTACCCAAGAAAGCATAAATCCCTGCCATCATTATAGGTGGCAGGGATTCTTTTCATTTATCAATATTTCAAAGCATCTCTTTGTACATTATATATACCATAGCTGTTCATATACTTAAAAAAGAATTTCTATTGACTGATTATAATTCTATATAGTATTCCTATTTCCTAGCTTATATTTTAATAACTTTTGTTTATACATCTCCACATCTGCTGCTTTGATGATTTCATCTATATTTGATTCGCAATCGTTTGTTATCTCAACTATTCCATAACTAAATGAATGTTTAAAAGGCTTCTCCTGTTTTTTATCGTATTCATCTAATTTAGCAGTTATCTTCTCGACCACATTTCCAGCTTCATCTTTTGAATAGCCAGGAAAGATAATGAGAAACTCATCCCCTCCCATACGGCTGGCCGTATCAATATCTCTTACTGATGTCCTTATAGCAAAAGCAATCAAATATATCATGCTATCCCCTTCGGTATGGCCATAGGTATCATTTACTAATTTTAGCCCGTCAATATCGAGATAGCATATGGCAAATGGTCTATACGCCATTTGTTCCTCAAGTATCATGATTCCCCTTCTCCGGCTTGCCAGTCCTGTCATCAAGTCAGAATATGCATAGGATTCGAGCTTTTCCTGCTGTTTTTTTAATTCTTTTTCGATTGATTTTCTTTCGGTTATATCACTAAAAATTACCACTATTCCTCTAAATTTTTCGCTCACATCAAGCATCTTCTTGAATTTTATGATAAAAGTCATTGGGCCTTCTTTTGTAGCCAATGTCTCTTCAAACAATAACTCATCAATATTGAGATCAATAAATCCTTTGACCTTTTTAATCAACCAATCAAATTCATTATCCGTATTGATTTTACTGTAATATTTCGTTCCCGGCGTATATATGCCCAAGAATATTTCTGCAGCCTGATAATTTATGTTCTCTATATTATAATTATTATCTATAAGAATAATAGGATCATAAATGCTTTCAAAAACCGTTAAGTATCTATTTTTTTCATTGGTTATTTGTCTATTTGTTTCTTGTAGTTCCTCAAGTTTCTGCTTTTCCGATAATCCGGCCCATTCTACAGTAAACCCTAATTCAACATGGTCAAAATACCTTTTAATATATTGGCAATAGTAGCTTTTATCTTCTGGAGAAAAATCACTCTCACTAATGATATCTATATATGATTGCTGATAATATTTCATCAGTCCCAAAAACATACTTAAGGTGACGCCTCGGCAGCGGTGTCTTTGCGCCTCAATAATTCCGAATTCAGCTAATTCGTTTTTTGTGTAATCTTCGTCCGGACCTAATTCTGGAATATCCAGATTATTTTCAATGACTTTTATCAGAGCTTTAGAAAGGCCATTTATTGAAATCCGCCAAGCTTCTTTTAAAGTTGAAGTATATTTTGTATAACTATGTTCTTTTGCATAATTTAAAGCTTTATAAATAAGAACATCTTCATTATCCAAAATCAATCTAATAAATTTTTCTTTTTGCATAATATCACACCCTATAACCTTTAATAATGCTAATTAATATATTTAGGGTAATAAGTGTAATTATTCTATAACAGATTAAACAAAATGTAAATACATTCAATACTATTTTAATAACAATTACTATTTTCTGTTATATAGTAATTGTTATTAAAATAGTATAGTAAGATTAAAAAGGTTTATCCTCTCAAAGAAAGCATAAATCCCTGCCATCATACAGATGGTAGGGATCCTTTTTATATATCAATATATTTTAAAACATTACTTATTGTACATTATACATACCATGGCTGTTCATATAATTAAAAAGCTGCTCGCCATGCCGCTGTTCATCTTGTTGGATATGCTGCAGAGTTTGCCTTACCGTTGGATTTGCGGCTTCAAATACAACTGTATCATAAGTTCCGGAAACATATTTTTCAGATGCCAGCAAATCGCTACAAAGAATCTTATCACCAGCATTACCCATTGCGCCCTGATAGGATGACTTTTGCTGGCCACCCTTTTGCTGGTTTTGCTGACCTTGGCTAATATTGGGCTGATGCCCTTGGAGCATTTGATTGATCATATCTAAATGATGCTGTTCCTCTGCAGAAAGCGTGCTAAAAAGCTGTTTTAGTTGCTGATCCTGAGCTTGCTGTGAATAATTTTGGTATTTTATAACGCAAATTTCTTCCTGTTGTTTCTGATCTTCTAATAACATTCTTTCTTTTTGACTAAGTTGCACTTGCATAATATCACCTCCCTATTTATTTCAAATTTATTCTAAACAAAAGAGGGAAAATTATACTCAGAGAAAACCGGGTAAAAGCCCGGTTCTTCATAAGGTCTAAATTCCTGCCATCATAATAGGTATTAAAAAAGACTTTTATGATATTTAAAATTTGCAAAGGAATTATAGTAACTTGACTTAAATTAAAAAGATGATTTAAAATATTAGGGTATTGGCGGGAAGCTTTATAAACTTTTTAATAATTTAAAGAATAGAAAAGGGGAATGGTAAAAATGGAGGGAAAGAAATTTGTAACGGCTATTAATTGTATTGACGGACGCGTGCAGACTTGTGTAACAGATTGGTTAAAAGAAAAATATCAGGCTGATTTTGTTGATATGATAACCGAACCGGGAGCCGATAAAGTTATGGCGGAAGGTCCGGCAGATTTAGTTGAAGCAATCCTCAAAAAAGTAATGGTTTCGGTCGGTTCACATCATTCCGGTCTGATAGCTGTTGTTGGCCATTATGATTGTGCGGCAAACCCGGTTACGGATGAAGAACATCTTGTACAGATCAAAAAAGGCGTTGAAATTATTAAAGGCTGGGGTTTGCCGGTAGAAGTATTAGGTCTTTGGGTTGGAAATTCTTGGAAAGTATCTGTCGTTTAATATTTGTTAAATAATTAAAAAACTCAAATTTATTAACTAATATTTATAACTTATAATTATGCAATATATTGCCAAGTATGCTTTTAATTATCAGCCTGATTTTCCTGAAAAACGTGAAGGCTTCCGATACGATTTTGATTTTCGCGTCGTGACTAGGCGAGTCTTAATATTATTCTTATTTGCAGATAATTTAAAAAAATTATTAACTACTAATAATTATAAGGTCAAGATTTGAATATTTATGTGCTTATCTTGGCCTTATGTTTTATTCTTGCAATTATTAGAATATTGGGAAAATGTACAAAATTTACATATGCCGGCAGGTATGTTAGCATGAAGTTTGGGATTAACCAACATTTAAACTGTATAAATTATATATAATTATAAAGTTTGGCATAATTGAATTTATAATAAAAGAAATTCTGCCAGATTTTCTTGTGCAGAGGAGGTGAAAAAGGATGTGTGATTGCAGCCAATCCTCACAACGCGTAGCTGGAATTATTGCGGAACATAAAGGAGAACAGGGCGCACTGATTCCGGTATTGCATGCTGTCCAAAAAGAATTGGGTTATCTGCCACCTGTCGTTCTTAAAGATATTGCTAAAGGATTAGGTTTACCAGCAAGCCAAGTTTATGGCACAACTACTTTCTACACTTTATTTTCCACTAAAGAAAAAGCCGAAAATATTATCCGTGTATGTGAAAGCGGTCCTTGCCATGTATGTGGCTACCAAGAAGTATTAGAAGCAATTGAAGCGGAACTACAAATCAAGCCCGGACAAGCGACAAAGGATAAAAAGTTTTATTTAGAAAAAACTGCTTGTTTAGGTGTCTGCGCGGAAGCTCCGGCAATTATGATCAATGAGATAACATATGTAAACCTTACGCCAAAAAAAGTTCGAGAACTGTTGGCGAGTTATTAAATCTGCAAGAAAGGGGGCGGGCAATAAATTATGAATTACATCGAAACAGATGGTGTTAAAATCGTTCTTCGTAATTTTGGTAAGATTGACCCTATGAAGATAGAAGATTACGTTGCGTGCGGCGGCTATAATGCCTTAAAAAAAGCTTTAACGCAAATGACACCTGAATCTGTTATTGAAGAAGTGAAAAAATCTAATTTACGTGGCCGTGGTGGCGCTGGTTTTCCCACAGGCCTAAAATGGAGCTTCACCAGAAAAGATGCAGCTCAAAAGTATATTGTTTGTAATGCTGATGAAGGAGAACCGGGTACGGCAAAAGACCGATTGATCATGACCGGTGATCCGCATGGTTTGATAGAAGGTATGGCAATTGCCGGTTATGCAATAGGAGCAACCAAAGGTTACATCTATTGCAGAGGTGAATATACAACATCGATTGACACCTTAAACCACGCAATTAACCAAGCCCGTGAAAAAGGGTATTTGGGGGCTAATATATTTGGTAGCAGCGCCTGTTTTGATTTAGAAGTTCGTGCCGGTGCCGGTGCTTACGTTTGCGGCGAAGAAACCGCATTAATTGAATCAATTGAAGGCAAACGCGGCATGCCGCGTTTCAAACCGCCATTCCCTGGTGGTGCTGGTTTATTTTCTGAACCAACCGTTGTTAATAATGTTGAAACATTAGCAAATGTTCCTGTTATTATTGATAAAGGTGGCGATTGGTTTAAAACAATTGGCACAGAAAAATCTCCTGGCACCAAAATTTATATCCTTTGCGGTAATTTGCGCAACACTGGTGCATTGGAATTACCGATGGGTGTAACTGTACGTGAAGTTATCGAAAATTATGGTGGTGGCACTTTAGCAGGCCATGACATCCAGATGGTCCACTTGGGTGGCGCAGCAAGTGCAATTATGCCTCCTGCTCTGCTTGATACACCAATGGATTTTGAATCTTTGGCAAAAGTCGGACAAGGTCTTGGATCTGGAGTTATCCTTGTTATTGACGACCACCAGGATTTTTTGAAATATATGTGTTCAACTACTCATTTCTTTGAACATGAATCCTGCGGCAAATGCACACCATGCCGTGAAGGTACGGCCCGCATAAATGAAATTATGCACCGCATTGAAGCAGGAAAAGGCACTGAAGCTGATATTGATAATTTGATCGATTTAGGCGAAATGATGAAGATCAGCGCACTTTGCGGATTAGGCCAAGCCGCTCCGGTTCCAGTTCTAACATCAATCCAGTATTTCAAAGATAAATACATAGATGCGTTAGAGTGTGAAAAGACAGCAAAAAGGGGGTGCTGCTAATGGTCAATCTAACAATAGACGGTAAACAAATCCAGGCTGAACCTGGGATGACTATTGGTATTGCTGCAAAATCAAATGGTATTGAGATCCCGACTTTTTGTTTTGAAAAAGGGCTCAGTAAGGCAGGTTGTTGCCGCATTTGTGTCGTCGAAGTCGAAGGTTCACGTCTACTTCAGGCAGCTTGCGTAGCCCCTGTTACCGAAGGTATGGTTGTATATACCAATAGCGAAAAAGTAATCAAATCCCGTAAGATTAATTTAGAATTACTTTTAGCAAATCATAAACAGGATTGTCTGACATGCCAAAAAGCTGGCGAATGCAAACTGCAGGAATATGCCTACAAATATGGCGTATCTGAGTCCCGCTTTGAAGGCAAAAAAGCAGATTTTAAATTAAAGGATGATAATCCTTTCTATACTCGTGACTATAACAAATGTATCAATTGCGGCAAATGTATCCGCGCTTGTCAGGAAGTGCAAATGAATGATACATATGATTTTGTGGATCGTGGGTTCAATACACATCCTGATACTCCTTTTGAAGTTAGCTTAGAAGATGAAGCATCGCCATGTGTTTTTTGCGGCAACTGTGTTGCTGTATGCCCGACCGGCGCTCTAACTTCAAAAATTTATAAAGGCGAGTTCCGCACCTGGGATATTCAAAAGAAAGTTCAGACGACATGCACTTACTGCGGTTGCGGTTGCCAATTGGAATTGAATGTTATCGATAACAAAGTCGTGCGGGTATCCCGTGATCTTTCAGAAAAAGGCCCCAATGAACATGGCGCACTCTGCGTCAAAGGACGTTTTGGCTTTGACTTCATTAATCGCGAAGATCGTTTGACCGATCCGCTGATTAAAGAAAACGGTCAGTTCCGCAAAGCCACCTGGGATGAAGCATTGGACAAAGTTGCTGCAAAACTTCAGGAAATCAGCAAAGAAAACGGCGCTGATTCTATCCAATTCTTAAGTTCCGCCCGTACCACCAATGAAGAGAACTACTTAACGCAAAAATTAGCCCGCGCAGTTTTCAAGACAAACAATGTCGATCACTGCGCACGCCTCTGACACTCTGCCACCGTAGCCGGTCTGGCTGCGTCGTTTGGTAGTGGTGCAATGACTAATTCCATCAATGAATTTCAGAACGCTAAGTGCATCTTTGTTATCGGCTCCAACACCACTGAGACACATCCCATCATCAGCTTGCAGATCAAAAAGGCTGTCCGAAATAACGGCGCTAAACTGATTGTTGCCGACCCCCGCCGTATTGACTTAGTTGATTTAGCTACTGTTTGGATGAGGCAAAAATCCGGTACCGACGTTGCTTTATTCAACGGCATGATGCACGTGATACTCAAAGAAGGTCTGGCGGATAAAGAATTTATCGAAAGCCGTACCGAAAATTTTGCTGAATTGGAAGCTGTTTTGCCTAAGTATACACCTGAATACGTTTCGGAAATTACCGGCATTGCTGTTGAAGATATCATTGAGGCAGCCCGCACTTATGCAAAAGCCGAAACAGCTGCGATCGTTTACGCTATGGGTATCACCCAGCATACGGTCGGTGTTGACAATGTTCGTTCTTCCGCAAACTTAGCTATGATGACCGGTAATGTAGGAAAACTCTATACAGGCGTTAATCCCCTGCGTGGACAGAACAATGTTCAGGGTGCCTGCGATATGGGCGCACTTCCTACCGATTATCCTGCTTATCAGAAAGTTGCCAATCCGGAAATGAAAGCCAAATTCGAAAAGGCCTGGGGTGTTGAGGGTCTCAGTGAGAAACCAGGCTACACGGTTACCAAAGTTATGGATGCAGTCCTCGAAGGTAAAGTAAAGGGTATGTACATCATAGGCGAAAACCCCATGGTGTCTGATCCAAACACCGCACATGTTGAACATGTTCTAAAATCTTTAGACTTCCTGCTCGTCCAGGATATCTTTATGACACCTACTGCAGAACTGGCTGATATCGTTTTACCGGCAGCCACTTTTGCCGAAAAAGAAGGTACATTCTCCAATACCGAACGCCGTGTATTACGTGTTCGTGAGGCAATCAAGCCAAGTGGTAATTCCAAACCCGATTGGGCCATCCTTTGTGAGATCGCTAACCGCTGTGGAGCTAACTGGAATTATGCCTCACCGAAGGAAATCATGGAAGAAATTATAACCGTAACTCCTTCTTACGGCGGCATTACCTATGACCGTTTGGATGAAACCGGCGGCTTGCAATGGCCTTGCCCGAATGCGGAACACCCAGGCACCAGATTCCTGCATAGCGGCAAATTCTCTCGTGGTTTAGGTCAATTCAAAGGAATCGAATGGCAAGCACCTGCAGAAAATCCGGATGCTGAATATCCGCTGATCCTCTCCACAGGCCGCAGCCTCTTCCATTACCACACCGGCTCCATGACACGGCGCTCCAAAGCCATTGACGAACAATTCCCCAAGAACAGGGTAGAAATCAACCCAGCCAAAGCTGCTGAATTGGGCATTGCTGATGGCGACATGGTCAAAGTCTCAACCCGCCGTGGTGAAGTAGAGCTCAATGCCTATGTAACTGACCGTGTACCGGAACATACCATCTTCATGGTCTTCCACTTCCAAGAAGCATCCGCAAACCGTCTGACGAATAATGCCTTAGACCCAATATGCGCTATTCCTGAATATAAGGTTTGTGCTGCAAAAATAGAAAAGATAAATTAATTTTTTTGCTCTTCCTCCCTATTCATTTAGGGAGGAAGAGCATCTATTGTTGTAAGGTATAAAAATTAAAATAGATACCTTTAAAAAATTATAGGTGAAAAGAGGATGAAAGAAATGAATATTTTATCACCCGCAGAAATCGCTGCAGCAATCAGCGGTGCTGCCTGTAAAAAAGCAGGACTTTCCATTGGCAAACTTATACTTTTAGGCATCCTAGCTGGCGTTTATATTGGTTTTGGTGCAAATTTAGCTACAACTATCGGTAATGATGCTGCAAAATTTTTAGGTAATGGTGTAGGGCAATTATTATTCGGTAGCGTATTTAGCGTAGGCCTGATGTTAGTTGTTATCGGTGGTGCAGAATTATTTACCGGCAATAATATGTTTATGATAGTCGGCGCTCTTGACGGAACCTGCTCCTGGGGCGCATTGATCAAAAACTGGATCGTCGTATACTTAGCCAACTTCGTTGGTTCGCTTTTATTGGTTTGGATTATTTCCGCCGCTTTCTATGGTGCAGGCGCTGATGGCGTTGCTGCCTCCGGTCTCTTTAAAGGCGCTGTAGGTGCCAAAGCATTATTGGTCGCACAAGGCAAATTAGGTCTTTCCTGGCAGGCTGCTTTCGCCCGTGGTATCCTTTGTAACTGGTTAGTATGTATGGCTGTTTGGCTTGCATTCTCCTCCAAAGATACAGTTGGCAAGATCTTTGCTTGCTTTTTCCCCATCATGGCCTTCGTAGCTTGCGGATTTGAGCATAGCGTGGCCAATATGTTCTTCGTTCCTATCGGAATCGTAGTTTCCCATATTCCTGCAATCGTTGATGTGGCAGCAAGAAGCGTATTAACTCCTGACCAGGTTACTTTATTGACCTCCGGCGGCACCCTGCCTGCAGATGCAATAGCAGCTATGGATAAATTCAAAGGTTCCATTGCCGAGACATTTACCTGGGGTAACTTTATAGTCAAGAATTTAATTCCTGTTACCATAGGCAATATCGTTGGTGGCGGAATCTTTGTTGGTCTTTTCTACTGGCTTGCCTATCTTAAAAAAGCAAAATCAGCTGATACTACTGAAGCTACTAAAAAAGCCTCTTGATTTATGGACTTAGTTTAAATTTAACGAGGCAGGTTATATTTTAACCTGCCTCGTTAAAATCTGATTGTATATATGGGAATTAAAGTTTCATGTTACAGATAAACAAATGATTGTCCTTTGGGGTTAGAGGCTTAGGTAAAAGGGGGTAATTATTTTGCAGGCAATAATACTCGCTGGTGGCAAGAGTACTCGGATGAAAACAAATAAGTCTTTTGTAAAATTACAAAACCAGCCGCTAATCGAACGAATTGTCGGGATCATAAAGCCGATCTTTGATGACAAGATTCTCATTATTAGTAATGAGCCTGAGTTATATAAATACTTAAACGTTCCGGTAGCCTGCGATATAGTTAAAGGATACGGCCCCATCCGCGGTATTTATACAGGATTAAAAGTCTCTCAAGCAGACTACAATTTCTTTATACCCTGCGATATGCCTTTTATAGAGAATGAATCGATACAATACATGATAGATGAGCACTTTGGTTATGATGTAATCGTACCGGAAATTAACGGATACATTGAACCTTTATACGGAATCTATTCTAAGAAATGTCTCCAACCAATCAAATATTGTTTAGAACAAAATAAATTTAATGTAAGAAGCTTCTATGATCAAGTTAAAGTTAAGACGATACCCGAGTCTGTTTTCCGCAACATTGATCCGGAGCTTAAAATGTTTACCAATATTAATACTCCGAAACACCTGGAATTAGCTCAGGATTATTAAAGGAGCTGATTAAATGGATTCGATGACCCTCAATAGTAAGATCGAAAGAATCAGCGGCACAGAGCGCAAGAAAATTAAGGACACGGTTATTAGAGAATATCCGTTGACTATATTTTTAAACAACAAGGAATTAGTTACCTTACTGTGCTCGCCAACTAATTTAGATTATTTAGCAATCGGGTTTTTACAATCTGAGGGCTTTATTAAAGATAAAACAGATATTATAGATATAAAATTAGATGCCCGTAACTCTTCTATCAATATAACAATCTCTGCCAGCGAGGATATAATCGAGCAGAAAGCATCCAGAAAACGAACTTTAACTACTGGTTGCGGTAAAGGCACAACATTCAACGATATTAATAATGTCCCATCAGCCTGTCTCATTGATACACCAGTCTACATTACACCGCAAAAAATACGTGATCTAATAAACAACCTACAGCAAAAAGCAATAAATTTTAAATCTACTGGTGCAGCGCATGTTTCCGGTCTTGCTTCTAATGAAGAATTAATATTAGCTTATGAGGATATCGGCAGGCATAATGCCTTAGATAAATTGTTTGGCAAATGCGTACTAGATGGAATAAGAGTTGATGATAAAATAATCGTGACTAGCGGGCGTATATCAACAGAAATGATAATCAAATGCGCCAAACGCCGTATTCCTATCTTAATTTCCCGCAGTGCACCAACTAGCTTAGCAATTGAATTTGCTAAACAAAGGGGACTAACATTGATCGGTTTTGTGCGGGGTGAAAGAATTAACATTTACGCTAATGGTTGGCGCGTAAAATAAAGGGGTCCCTTGTAATTGCCCCTATATTTACATTAATAAGTTTATAATCTTGTGCGTTGGTAGAGCGTACATCTTTTAGAAAACCCCGCTATTTTCTGTGCAATAGCGGGGTTTCTCTTTATCATTTATTAAGTTTGTGCACTTTTACCCATATGGTATACTACATGCCACTTACTTCTTCTCAGAAAAAATAAAAAAAATCTTAATAGTTTATATAAAACCACTAAGATAAACTTTGGCGGGGGTGTGTGCGAATCGAACACACCAAAGACGGGATTACCGCCTCACAAACGGATTTGAAGTCCGTGCCAGCCACCAGGCCAGATCCACCCCCATATTGATTTATTTTAAGAAGCAGCGGGAATCTCCATCACGTGCCGTTATTTTTTGTAAATCTAGATATTCCAAAATATTTTGTGTAAATTTACGGCTGGTACCTAGGGTGTCGCGTGCCTCTCCCATCATAAACTTTCGGTCCTGATAATTTTTACGTAAAATAGTTTCTGCTTCATCCATTACTTCCTTGCTATAAAAAAGGTCAGCGGATTTGATCAATTTATTATTTTCCGTTAGCCATAGTAAATATTCCGCGGCATCAGATAGAGGAACAGAAAGATCTTTCATCACACTATTCCATTCCGGCGGGGCAAATTTTCCTGCTTCAAAAACCTCCATAATACTGGATAATTCTTTTTCCTGCTTGGAGTTCGGGCAATATGCGAAATCTATAGCGGACACCGCCGCTCCTTTTATATATAATAACTCTTCATTCTGCCATTTTTCAAGCAGATTGGCTAACTGTTTTACATGATAAGCCGGAAATATGCGCTGGCGCAGTTCTGCGACCGGCAATCCCCGGCGCAGAGGATATTTTTTATGATAATCCTCTAAGATACTAAGTGACAGACCGAGATACTTCTTTTCCTGCTCCGGCAACATATATTGCACTTCATTATCTACTTCTATTGCACTAACACGACCGCTCTTCATATATTCGATAATATATGGTTCCACCTCGGTCTGCATCAATTGGGCCAAGTTCGCCACCTCTACCATGGTCAAGGGCTTTTTTGATTGACGGATTAGGTCCAATATGGTTTCTCCATTATCGCTGTCCTCTTTTCCTGACAATTGTACCAGGACAGACTCATCATATCTTTTATGCCGCTTAGGAGACGGATCCAGAACGACTGCACCACCGATAGTGATCATCGGTGAATAAGCCCGGATAATCATCCTGTCGCCTCTAAGTGGCGGCAGAGGACTTTCCAGCATGAGTTGTGCAAAGCAGCTCTCGCCAGGCTTTAGCTCTTCCCTGTCCAGGAGATTGATACGTCCCAGAACTTCTGCTGTTCCATGATGTATGCGTACCCGCGAACGTTGGCAAAGAGCCTTTGCAGAATTAAGCAGATTAAGGGTAATATCGATACGGTATGTTTCTCTCAGCAAACCCGGTTCGGCTAACCAGCTTCCGCAGACAACTTTACTCATATCAGTACCGGCAAGATTGACTGCCACCCTCTGACCTGCCAGAGCTTCTTCCACCGATTTGCCGTGTACCTGTAGACCCCGGACCCGAACTTCGCAGTCTTCCGGCATAAGCTGTAATTTCTGACCGATCTTGATACTGCCCATCCAAAGCGTACCAGTGACTACAGTACCGAAGCCTGTTTTGCTAAATACCCTGTCCACCGGCAAGCGGCAATATCCCGTAGAAGGTTTCTCTTCCACTTCTGCTGCTATTTTATCTAGCACTTCCAGTAATTGATCTATGTTCTTACCCGTTAAGGAAGATACCGATACTATGGGAGCATCTTTAAGCGGGGTAGGCATTATCAGTTCTTTTACTTGTTCGCGGATCAGATCAAGCCATTCTTCATCCACCATATCAATTTTAGTAATGACAACTACGCCTTTATCTATACCCAATAGATGCAGTATATTCAGGTGCTCTACGGTCTGGGGCATAACCCCTTCATCCGCGGCTATAACCAGCATGACCATATCGATACCGGCAACTCCAGCCAACATGTTCTTAACAAATTTTTCGTGACCAGGCACATCGATCAACCCAAGCCTGCGTCCGCTTTTTAGGTCCAAAGGAACAAAACCAGGAACGATAGTCATACCACGGCGTTTTTCTTCCGGCAACCTATCTGTTTCGATACCTGTTAGGGCTGCGGTAAGTAAAGTCTTACCATGATCAACATGACCTGCAGTACCAACTATGATATGATTTCCTTCCCGCATAATCCTGTCTCCTATACAGAGGCTATGATTGCTTCCGCAGTAATTTTTAATTCGTCACAGGTAATGGTTCTCACATCAAATAAAGCTTTATCTTCGTGGATATAACCCAGTAAAGCGGGGTCCCCTGCTCTTAGGTCTGCCAGCAGATCAGTAGTCTTTTTCCGTTTGGGTATGATCTCTAATATAAAGGTTGGTAGCTCTACGCCAGGTAATGAGCCCCCTCCTACCAGTGAAACACCCTCTATCAGCTTTACTTCATATAAGGATACTGCTCCAGCCCGATCTGCTAAAAGCCGGTATAATTCCTTGCCTTTTTCCCTTAACTCGTTTATTGAAGCAGTCAACATGGATACAGTAGGAATACATTCCTGCTCCCTGCCGTCACGATAGATGCGCAAAGTAGCTTCCAATGCCGCTACAGTAAATTTATCGATACGCAAAGCCCTGGTCAAAGGATTCTTTTTGATCATATCGATATATTTCTTTTTACCGACAATGATGCCGGCCTGCGGTCCTCCCAAAAGTTTGTCCCCGGAGAAAGTAAGAACATCAACACCTTCCCCAATAAGCTGCTTAGGGAGAGGTTCACTGCCAACTGCTTTCTCTACGAAAGGATAAAGACATCCGCTGCCCAGATCGTAAATCATAGGTATATTATTTTCATGCGCCAGCTTTGTCAAATCAGATGTCCCTACCTCTTCCACAAAACCGCACATTGTGAAATTACTGGGATGTACCTGAAGCAAAGCGGCGGTGTTTTCATTGATAGAATTCACGTAATCGCTAAGATGAGTCTTATTTGTCGTGCCTACTTCCACCAGAGAAGTCCCGCTCTTTACCATGATATCAGGTATACGGAAGCTGCCGCCAATCTCCACCAGTTGTCCGCGGGAAACTATCGCTTCTCCACCCCTTGTCAAAGTATCCAGAGTCAATAAAACAGCAGCGGCGTTATTGTTGACGGCCATAGCATCCTCAGCTCCGGTAAGTGCACAAAGCAATTCCCTTAAATGATCGTAACGGCTGCTGCGTTTGCCGCTTTCGAGATCGATCTCCAAATTGCAGTACTTATCCGCAATATCTCCTACCGCCTCAGCTGCTTCTTTAGCTAGAAGTGAACGGCCTAAATTAGTATGGAGTACAACGCCGGTGGCATTTATTACACGACGCAAGGAAGGCCTTAGCTTTCTGTCATAGATCAAAAGCGTACTGGAAATCGCTATATCGAATAGCTCTTCCCTGGTATATGACAAACCCGAACTGATCTGCTCACGCAAGTTTTGGATCGCTTCACGCGCAGCCTCTGCCAACACAGTCCGGCTATAACCATCCCCCATAGAAGGCACTTTTTCTACGGCAAGCAAAATCTGATCAACTTTTGGTAATAAAGAATAATCCATTATTAATAGGACCCTTTCATTATTTAAAAGTTACTTGTATCCGGCCTAAAAAAAGGCTGCCCTTGCCAATAATCAGCGTCCGCTTAATTATACCATAAAATATAGAATCACGCCAATATTCGAGATGAGGCACTCCGGATGATATATGTTACTGTATGGGTGCAAAGCTGGGCATACCGATAGATTCAACTAATTCATCCATAAAAACGCAGGGTGTTAACGGGAATTCCCACCATTTTTGAGAGCTCTCCATTGGAATACAATTTGTTATCATCTTTAGTTAAGAAAACACTCCCTAATTATCAACTATAAAGTAACATTAGTCTTTTTAAGTAAAATATCAACAATATATAATTTTAGTAAAATCAATTATTACATCTTATAATTTTTATATGATTAGTTTATTAATTATTAAGTAATATCTTCATACTTATTTTTAACTTTCCATTTTTTAACAGTCTTGCTCTATAATATCATTTCTGTATTCTAAAATATCACCTGGTTTACACTCTAAAGCTTTGCATATTGCCTCTAAAGTTGAGAACCTAATAGCTTTTGCTTTTCCATTCTTTAATATGGAAAGGTTAGCCATCGTTATTCCAACCCTCTCCGAAAGTTCTGTTACGCTCATTTTCCTTTTAGCCAACATTACATCAATATTAATTATTATCGCCATGTTATTCACCTCAAACCGTTAAATCATTCTCTGATTTTATATCTATGGCATTTTTTAATAGCTTTTGCAGCACAGCAGCAAAGACTGCAATCACAATTGGAGCAAAATTAATGGCCATTCCGATTAATACGACACCTGGGGCGTCGTCTGCATCCGCAATGAGATATATGAAATGCATGCCTGCCGCAAACAAAATAGTGATTGTGATTGCACAGTATTTTATATTTTTTAAAGCCTTTACAGATAACTCCGAGAAAGCGTTGTTCTTATCAATATAGCTTAAAAGTTTTAAAGTCTGATACAGAGCGAAGAAAAACGGTACTGCCGTTGCATACATGCCTATTATAAAGGAATATAGCGAATAAGCCGGAAAATGTCCTGCTGCTTCATTAGCTATCCAAGGTAACCCAAATATATAAAAAGCAAGAATCGGAATTCCAATAAGAAAAACAGCTATCTTTAAAAAGAGTGTTGTTACTTGTTTCATAAAAGAGCCTCCCTTTTAGATTTATCTATAGAATAACATCATATTTATCGTTTATCAATAAAATTTTATCAAGATTCATTATTGTTTTATTGTCGATATATTCTAATCGCAGGATAAAAAGAGCATTCCTGATTTGCCCAGAAATACTCTCCTAATTTTAGACTTTATTAAAAAGCAAATCTATATTAGTTACTTAATAATATTCTACTTATGCGTCGATATTGATATCTTAATTGTATCAATAATAAATAAACCCCACATTTAAAAAGAAAGTGAGATTTATTGATTATTTATTATTGTGTTGTATATTTAAATAATTATTACTAAGCCTAAGACATTATTTCTAAAAAAAGCCGCTAAACGTATATTGGTCTGTCCAGTATCAGATTGCGGATAAGCTTGTCCTTCCAATCTTTCTTATGACTCAATCAAAGATATTCTTTGATTTCCGCTATATTCTCTGATCCTACCTATTTTCTGTGCGCTGGGAACAGATTGTTTTAGTTCGTTAAAAAGCACATCGGCATCGGCTGGATCTACGGCAATCAGCAATCCTCCTGATGTCTGGGGATCATAAAGCATATCCTGTTTGGCAAGTTCTACGTTTCCCGCATCCACAGCACATTCTGCGAAAGAGCGGTTACGGTACATACCTTCCGGCAATATCCCCATACGGGCAAAATCCAGGGCTTCAGTAATCAGGTCGATCTGCCCCACATTGATCTCCGCCTCCGTATTACTACCCTTAACCATTTCAAACAAATGTCCCAATAAGCCAAAACCTGTAACATCCGTGCAAGCATGAATATTGTATTTGACCATAGCATCACGGGCGGACTTATTCAGCGTCGTCATCATTTGAACAGCAAGTTTATTTCCTTCCTCCGAAGTCAGATCTGCTTTTGCCGCTGTAGTAAGGATACCGATGCCGATTGGCTTGGTAAGCAAAAGGATATCACCGGGCTTTGCGCCGCTATTTGTCAATACCTTATCCGGATGCACAAATCCGGTCACCGCCAGCCCATATTTGGGCTCATCGTCCAAAATACTGTGACCTCCGGTGATCAAGGCGCCAGCTTCATAGACTTTATCATAACCACCCCGCAAAAGCTCATGCACTGCCTCTTTCGGCATGTCCTTGGGAATAGCTAAGATATTCATCGCTAACTTGGGCTCGCCACCCATGGCATATATGTCAGACAGCGAATTAGTAGCGGCAATTTGTCCAAAAGTATATGGATCATCAACGATAGGAGGAAAAAAATCTACTGTCTGCACCAGCGCAAGCTCATCAGTCACTTTATATACAGATGCATCATCACTTTTATCAAAACCTACCAAAAGGTTCGGATCTGTATGCACCTTAATATCCTCCAGTAATTGTGCCAAAACCCCTGCACCTACCTTCGCGCCACAGCCGGCACACTTTGCCAGTTTTGTCAGTTTTATTTCATCTGTCATTTCTTATTCCTCCTAGTTGTGTTAGCAACTGTTAAGCTATAATTCCAACATTATTATGAAGGTTATCCATCCCCTTTTAGCAAGCGGCTCACACAATAACTTCATAAAAACCCTCAATATCAATTTTCTTGCTTTTTATTGCTCTTTCGATGACTGGGTGCGTTTCTGGTTTTGCGCACCATGCCATACCGCAATCCGAAGTAATGATACGGGGTACGGGTATCAGGCGTCCTTCAATTTTTTCCTCTTTACACAATTTTTCAAATGCCATTGCAGCAGAGGTAGTGTGGAATGTGATAATAAGCCTTAAAAATTTTTCTCTCATTCATTCACCATCTTTCGGATGGCTTCTATAGATTCGTCAACTTCTTCATCCGTATTAAACCAGCCGAAACTAAATCGTACTGCACCCTGCTCCTCAGTACCTAAAGCCCGGTGCATACGGGGTGCGCAATGTGAGCCGGGGCGGGTCGCAATACCATAAGCCTCCCATAATTCATCGGCAACTTCGGATGAATCATAATCACCTATATTGAGCGCAACAATCGGCGCTCGGTCAGTTGCGGCAAAATCCCCATAGATTCTCACGCCATCGATTGCTTTTACTCCTTCATAGAAACGATACGTAAGTTCCAGCTCTTTTTGATGTATCGCGCTTATGCCTATTTCATTGATATAATCCACAGCTGCAGATAATCCGGCGATTCCATGTCCGTTTAGCGTGCCCGCTTCCAGCCGTGCGGGAAGCTCCTCCGGCTGATCGGTCAGATAGGTTTTTATGCCGCTGCCCCCTACCTTCCAAGGACGGATATTAATACCTTCGCGTATACAAAGGCCTCCTGTGCCTTGAGGTGCCATTAAGGCTTTATGACCTGTGAAACAAAGCACATCTATCTGCATAGTCTCCATGTCAATCGGGATACTGCCGGCAGTCTGGGAGGCATCAACGATCAAAAACAGTCCATTTCTCTGCGCTATTTCTCCAATACGCGAGATATCAAGCATATTTCCGATCAGATTGGAGGCGTGAGTACAGACGATCGCTTTGGTGTTAGGGCGTATAAATCGGCCAAAGTCCGCATAATCAATATTCCCCATTTTATCAGCAGGAACAAAGCTAAGCTCTACCCCCTGTTGCTCCAAACGATATAAGGGGCGCAAAACAGAGTTATGTTCCAGATCGGTTGAAATTATATGATCCCCGCAAGCAAACATACCACTGATCGCAATATTCAAAGCCTCCGTAGAATTGGCCGTAAAAACCACATGTTCGGCACGTTTGCACCCGAAAAGATGCGCCAGTTTTTCACGTGCCCCGTAGATAGAACGGGATGCTGTCAATGAACAGCCATGCGTACCCCGCGCGCTGTTTCCCATGGTCTGCATAGCCGAAACTACTGCATCTATGACGCACTGAGGCTTTTGTATAGTTGTTGCAGCATTATCAAAATAAATCACGGTTTGATCACCTTTTCAGCATTATCGAGAATCTCCACAATAGAATACATATTTGTGATCGATCCAACTGCCAGCTTTTCTGTGAGTCCATAAAAATTCAAGCAAGTACCGCAAGTAAAAATCTCAACTCCCTGGGCTTCCATAACCTTCAGATCTTCCAGAGAATCCGAACCATCTACAGTCAAGTAAGCTCCTGAGTTATAAAAAATTATTGTCTTAGGAAGCGTTTGTAACTGGCTGAGCGCGTATATATAACCTTTCATCAGAGTCTTTCCCAAAGTGTCATCACCACGCCCCATAGTACTGCTGCCAATTGCCACGACCTTGTTGTTATTCGCGGGAATGGCGCATACGATATCTTCTTCAGCTACCGCTGATACAGCACCATCTAGCGTTAATCTCACTATATAATGATTTTCATCCTTCTCTTCAGATGAAATAGTAATATTTTTCTGCTCTGCCATGCGATTCAGATTTTGTACAGCTACATCATTGTCCACATGGACTTCCAATATGCCGGATCCGTTCATTTTGGCAAGGGCTTTCATGGCTTCCACAACAGGGATAGGACATTGCTTTCCTCTAGTATCTAGATCTTTTTTCATATTTCACCTTCAACTTTATTTTTCCAGTTTAAGCGTAAACTCACCGTTGGACTCAATTACATCGACTTTGTATCCCTGCCCATTGGCAAAACGCGTCACATTTTCTACGGCACACTTATCGTCAACCATTACCTCAAGCGAGCTGGGGATGTCTTCTTTGACCATCTTTTGCACCATAACTACAGGTATCGGACAGGCTAAACCTCTTGCATCTATCATATCAATTACCTTCCTTCTGTAAATTGGCAAGGGAAATTACTGCGCACACCACCAGACCAATAATCACGGCGATCATACCGTTCATAGTAGGACCATCGACAGAAGCGGCTAGTTTGAAATTATGGCTAAAAGCTGCACCGGCAATCATGCCGATCACTGTGATAGAAGAAGCCGTATTGCCTTCTCCGGCAAGGATAAGCTGACGTAGCGGGCAACCGCCGAGCAGAACGGAACCCCAACCGACTAGCGCCATACCAAAGAAGTTCCAAAGTCCATCGGAATGCGCAATAGGCTGTCCCGCAAAACCTAGGTTGAAATTACCAAGGATAAGATTGCCAATTAGGATAGTGACAAAGATAGCGGCAAAACCAATAATCAGATGAAAGTCCTTAAACATTACGACATCACGAATGCCGCCAATCATACACAAGCGAGAACGTTGTGCCATTATCCCGACAACAAGTCCGGCTATCAAGGAGATTATCCATAAGGCATGCTTGCTTCCCGGTCCTTCTTCGCTGAACTTAATGAAATCCGGCGCCACAAGCAATAACACCAATAATCCTATCATAAGTACAGGCAAAATTAAACCCTCGGATTTGCTAAGTGTATAAGTACGCTTCAGCGAAAAACCTTTCTTCAGGAAGACTACCCCTGCTAAGATGCCGGCTATAAATCCTAATAGACCAACAAGCGCATTCAAATCACCTCCGCCAAGGCGGATCACCATACGAAGCGGACAGCCCAGAAACATTAAAGCACCAACCATAACGAATGCGCCAAGTAAAAAGCGGGTCATTTGCGAAGAACCACCACGTGGTTTAAATTCTTTAAAAATAAAAGCAGCAGCAAAAGAACCCAGCACCAGACCAATAATCTCCGGTCGTATGTACTGAACTTTAGCTGCGCCGTGTAGTCCAAGTGCACCAGCCGTGTCACGCAAGAAACAGGCAATACAGAAGCCCATGTTGCCAGGATTGCCCAAAGCGGTGAGTGTCAGAGCGGCAATGCCAACTATAATACCGGTCACAACAATGAGCCAATTCATTTTTTTACTCATGAATGTTCACTCCTAAATAGTCGTTATTATCAAGAAAAAGTCCTCTTTCAGGTTAACATAGAATATTTTTTAAGTAAAATTGATTATTATCGAAAAAAGCATCTATATATTGATTTTTTCTATAAATAGATGTATCCTAATTACATCAAGAGAGAGCGGTGATGTCCATTGAATTTCAGACAACTAGAAGCCTTTGCGGCAGTCGTAGAATATAGGAGCTTTTCAAAGGCAGCAAGAAAACTATTTCTAACACAACCTACAGTGAGCGCCCATATCAGTGCTTTGGAAGCGGAACTAGGCAAAGACCTGATCGTAAGAACTACCAAGCGGATTTATCTGACAGCAGATGGAGAAAAATTATATGGATACGCCGCTAGAATATTGGATCTTAAAAAAATGGCTTTATCAGATCTTGGCGGTAAGGAAGGAATTACCATCCGCATAGGAGCATCTTCTCTGCCTGCCGCTTATTTATTGCCTAAGGCGGTCGCTAAATTCAGGGAGAGTCATCCAGAGGTAGACTTTGATATTTGGAGATCTGACAGCATCGAGGTAATTGAAAAACTACAAGACGGGGTCTTTGACCTGGGATTAACCGGAACATTGATGCCGGAAAAACAGTGTATATTTGAGCCTTTCTATATTGACGAATTGGTTATAGCAACCCCGGCCTCAGAGTATTTCTCAAAGCTAAAAGCAGCAGCCGTCACTACGGAGGTCTTACTGCAGGAGCCTCTTATAATTCGCGAAAAGGGCTCTGGAACAAGGCACGAAACAGAAAGATTGCTATCCCGTATGGGAATTTCCCTGGAAAGCCTGAATATTGCTCTATGCATGAATAACCCGGAGAACATTCCTAATAGTATTATGGCTGGTATTGGTATTTCTATTATCTCAAGAAAAATAGTCGAGGATTTAGAGAAAGAAGGGAAACTCCTTATGTTTCCGCTGGAGGATTCCTCCGCATACAGAGATATGTACATCGTTAGGTTAAAAGATAAACAATTAAATAGGCAGACAAAAGAATTTGTCCATCTTCTAAAAGAGACGTATACAGAAGAAATAAATTAATCTTTAAGTAAAGTTTTTATATTCTTCTGCTGTTCATTAAAACAAAAAATTCCTGCTACTTTCTTATAGATAGCAGGGATTTTTTTATATTTATATTAAGGATAAGTAATATAAACCTAATTTAACTAATTCTCTCAATCAAACATATTAACGGAATACAATTTCTGAAATTTTTAAACAATAAATATTTAAATTGACAATTAAAATTACAGTGCTATAATTGGATTTGATCATTTGCGAGGACAATAAAATAATAAAAAAACCCTTGCTACAGTGTATTATATTAACTAGTAAAGAAGAAAAAATTTATGCAGAATGTTAAAGACATAATTTTAGGCAAACCCCTAAAAAACGATGAAATCAAAAATGAAAAATTATCAAGATTTTGGGGCCTGCCAATTATGGCAAGCGATGCGGTTTCTTCAGTCGCCTATGCAATCGAAGAAATACTTTTAGTCCTTATTCCGGCAATTGGATTTTTTGCATTCAACACAATTCCTTTCATAACCTTACCCATTTTATTACTATTGATTATTCTTGTTTTATCTTATTCCCAAATAATCGACCATTATCCTAGTGGTGGTGGCGCTTATGCCGTCGCCAAAGAAAATATCGGCCGCATGCCTTCTCTATTGGCGGCCGCTTCTTTAATTATCGACTATATTATGACCGTTGCCGTTAGTATATCGTCTTCAACGGCTGCTCTGGCATCGGCTTTTCATGTGCTACAAGGTTATAAAGTAGAGGTTTCCTTAATTTGTATAGCCATTATTACTCTGATCAATTTAAGAGGAACACGTGAGGCTTCAAAAATCTTTGGAGCGCCAACTTATATATTTATCGGCTCAATGGCCATTTTGATCATTACCGGCTTTATCAAGATGATCGGAGGAACGCTGGAGCCAATAACTTATACCACACCTATTTTACCTTCCGAAACAATAAACGGCATAGGAATGCTGATCTTGCTCAGAGCTTTCTCTTCCGGCTGCTCGGCGATGACGGGGGTCGAAGCTGTCAGTAACGCCGTACCCAGCTTCCGAGATCCGGCTACGCGTAATGCTAAACATATCTTGTATATGCTCGGCGGAATAATCATTTTCATTTTTGGCGGCACTTCAATTTTGGCAATGGTACTTCATGTTGCTCCGGTAGAAGGACATACCGTCTTATCCCAGATCTCCTCAGCTATTTTCGGTCATACTTTTATGTATTACTTAATCCAGGTATTTACTGCTCTAATCCTGATTCTGGCCGCCAATACGGCATATAATGGTTTGCCTCAATTATTATATATGTTGGCGCATGACGGCTTTTTTCCCAGACAATTTTCCTCCAGAGGTGCAAAATTAAGCTTTTCCAACGGTATCATCTTTATTTTTATCATCGCCTCATTGCTGATCATCGGTTTTAAGAGTGAAACTCATAAGCTGATCCCCTTATATTCCGTAGGGGTTTTTATATCTTTCACACTGGCTCAGTTCGGGATGTTCAAAAAGTGGTCGAAAACTAAGGAAAAAAACTGGCAGTATAAATGTTGGATCAATGGTATAGGCGCAGCTGTAACACTTGTTGTCTCCGTTATCGTCTTTTTCACGAAATTTGCCGACGGGGCATGGATACTAGCAATCGCTATTCCCTTGATTATGTCTGTTATGTATTTTGTAAGTAAATGTTATGATTTCACTAAAGAGCAAATCAAGCTGGAATCTTTTAATCCATATTATAATAAAAACGCCGTAACATCGACCCAATGTATTTTACTGATGCATGACATTAATAAGCCCTTTCTTAAAGCTATCAATTACGCCAACTCTATTTCCAATAATATAATGGCACTGCACGTTTGCCAGCATCATGAACATGCTTTGGCCTTACGCAAAAAATGGAAAGAATTAGATATTCCTTTTGAACTGGTTATAATTGAAACGCCTTATCGGGATATCATCAAACCAATGGATCATTATTTGTGGCATCGGGAAAAGGAATTGAAACCCGGCGAAAATATTTCTGTAATCCTCATTAAATTTATCTCCGACCATTGGTACGATAAGGTCCTACATAACCAAACGGCATATTTCCTGGAACATAATTTGAGTAAACATAAAAACATCTCCACAGTAATAGTTCCTTTTCACTATCAATTTGATGAAGAAAAACTTGAGAAACACAGACTTGATAATGAAAGCGATGTTATAGAACCATAAACAAAGACAAAACCCCTGGCATCTTTAAAGATACCAGAGGTTTTGTTTTTGTAATAAATAAAATTTATTAACTATGTAGAGGCTGTTCTTTTACAATCATTAGGGCTTTGGTAACTTCCACAGTTAGCTTCATTTGATAGTTTACTTCTGCATCCTGTAATTTAGCAAGCAGTGAGCCCTTCTCGGTATTTACATAATGTGGCGTCAAGCTATTGAGCGCAATAGCACAAGCATTAAGCCTGCATTTCTCGCATTTACACATATCAATATCTTTAATTAACTCATTAACTTTCTGCCTTACCATTTCCTCAACTATGTTGATAAGTACGAACTCATCCTGTGCATTATTTGTATATTTTTCATGTAACATCTTTAACTCTCCAAAAATAAATTTTATTAGGCTTTAAATTTTTAAAAAATTATTATCCCAATATTATATCTACATTTTGAAAATAAAAATTAGCATAATATTTTAATATTAAAAGTATTTTGCAAAATTATTTATCTTTTTTTATTTTTAGCTTTACTACCCTTCTTTTTCACTCCACCTCTTGGCTTATTTTCATTTTTACTTTCCGGCTTATTGGCATCACCCTTTTGTTTACTTCCCCGCCGCTTGGCTGGAGCTGACATAACTGCATCTTTTTCCTGAGCCAGCTCAAAATCAATATTACGCTCCTCTATATTGACGCGGACCACAACTATCTTGACTTCATCACCGATGCGGAAAACTTTGTGGGTATGCTCTCCCACTAGCATGAGCTGCTTCTCTACATACTGGTAATAGTCATCGTTTATAGTGGAAACGTGGACCAAACCTTCTACCGTATTAGGCAGCTCCACGAAGAAGCCGAAAGAGGTCACACCACTGATATTTCCGGTGAAGACTTCTCCCTCAAATTGCTTCATATACTCCACTTTTTTCAGATCGACCGATTCTCTTTCCGCATCCTCGGCCACTCTTTCCTGTACAGATGATTGATCGGCATACTCTATCATCAGCGCCTGCAGCCGCTTTAAGCGGCCTCCGCTGAGAGTCCCTTTTTCGGCTACTTCACGGATTACCCGGTGAATAGCCAGGTCGGGATACCGTCTAATGGGTGAGGTAAAATGAGAATAGTATTTTGAAGACAGTCCAAAATGCCCTAAAGGCTCGTGGGAATAGCGGGCATGCTGCATGGATTGCAGTATTGTCATGCTGACAGCTTTTTCCTCCGGCTGCCCTGCGACTTTTTCAACTATGCTCTGAAAAGAACGGGGATTGGCTTCTCCCTTGCCATTTATTTTCACTTGATAACCAAAGGCTCTAAGAAACTCATTAAGATTCATCAGATCATCCAAGTCAGGACTCTCATGCACCCGGTAGAGGAAAGGTACTTCCATCCAGTGATAATGAGTGGATATTGTTTCATTGGCAGCAATCATGAATTCCTCAATGATCATCTCAGCTATATTGCGTTCCCTTTTAATAATTTCCAGGGGCTTGCCCATTTCATCCAGCTTGACTTTGCTCTCCGGGAAATTGAAATCAATAGCACCTCGATGCAATCGTTTTTTCTTGAGAATTAGACAAAGCTTTTCCATTTTTCGAAAGATATCGATAAAAGAGTCATATCTTTCCATTAACTCCGGCGTTTGTTCCTCCAGGATCATCCGCACATTAGTATAGGTCATACGCTCTTTTACCCTGATCACCGATGGAATAATTTCCTGCTTTACCACTTCTCCCTTATCATCAATTTCCATGAAACAAGTCATGGCTAAACGATCCTCTCCGGCATTAAGACTGCAGATACCGTTAGATAGGCGTGGTGGCAGCATAGGAATGACGCGGTCAACAAGATAAACGCTTGTAGCCCGCCTTAGAGCCTCCTTATCCAACGCGCTACCTTCCTGGACATAATAGCCGACATCTGCGATATGAACCCCCAGATAATAGTTTCCGTTCGTTAAAACGTCCAAACTAACGGCATCGTCCAAATCTCTTGCATCCTCTCCGTCAATGGTCACCATGGGCATATTACGCAAATCACGGCGCTCACTATATTCCTCCTCCTTGATTTGCAGAGAAATCTTCTCTGCCGCCTTCATCACTGCTGGGGGAAATTCCTCAGGAAGCTGATATTTACGAACAATGGAAAGAATATCCGTGCCAGGATCATCCTTGTGCCCTAGGACTTCAATGACTCGGCCTTCTGAGTTGTGTCGCGGTAAAGGCCAGCTTGTTATCTCAACAACCACTTTATCACCTTGCGCAGCTCCCCCTCTTTCATTTTCGGGAATTAAGATATCCATCGTCAAACGCTTTTCATCGGGAACGACGAAGCTGAAATAGCGGCTGCTTTTATAGGTTCCTACCACCTGGGTATTGGCCCGTGTCAATACACGAATGACCTCACCCTCGCGTTTACGACCATCTTCCAGGTGTTTATAGGGACGGACGATGACCCGGTCATTATGCATGGCTCCGCCTAAATCATCGCTTTTGATATAAACATCAGATTCATTAGGATCATCAGGTATTAAAAAGGCGAATCCTTTGGCGTTGCCTTGGATTCTGCCTACGGAGAGGTTCATTTTCTGAGGCAAACCGTAGCGTTCTTTACGGTTCTCGATGATTTGACCCCGCTCCTCCATTTCCTGCAATAACGACAGAAAGGAAGCCCGATCCTCTACCTCCAAATTAACGACCAATTCATCTACTGTCATAGGCCTATATGATTTTAGCTGCATGTATTTGATAACATCTTCTCTGGTCATCACCTCACCGCCTTTCCTGTTTTGCTATATATTAATAAACATATAAAATTTTTATGGCTTCTTCCGATTTAATTTTTTACTATTAATGCTTTTATTATTTTATTGACTATTTCTGCACTATAAATCAAATGACCTGTTTAGCTTTATCAATGCGCTAAAAATTATACAAAATAATAATGTATTTAAGTAAAAGCCGGCAGAAGCCGGCTTTGGCGCGCTAAAATATATTATCCTCTTATTGTATTTCTTTCGGCCATTTGAATGGCCATTTTTACCATGTTTCCGCAATCTCTTGATGAAACTGAACCCCAGTCAATAGGTTGTTGTACTGCGTTATAAACTCCAAGTTCACTGGCTGTTTCAAAATTAAAATCACCTTGATCGTTAAGCGATTTACTTGGCATAATACCAAGTTCACTGGCTATCTCATATTTTAAAGAATCAGACATAAGTCCTTTACGTCTACTCACATTACATGCCCCCTCTTTTTCAATTAAAAAAATTGATTAATTTTAGCGACATTTTTAGTATGAGTAAATTCAATTTTATTAGTGATGCAAATTTTTCATTGTTAATATTTTATTAATTAAGAATTGCTGCTAGGGATAAAGATAGAAAAAGTGATGGGAAGTTATATCTTTAATAACATGTCAATGAGGCTTCTTATAATCAATTTAAATTCTGCCAATTTTAAAATTAAAAAATTTAAAAAGTCCTTGTAGTTGAAGTTTTCTTCGGGTTAGAGGAAGCAGCTTTATTTAATATAATCTTTTACATCATATAATAATCGCCTCTAATCTAAGCTCTTTTGAGCATAGACTTCCGGCGATTTCAGTCTGTTTTATAGCGCCAAAAAGTATAAGTAAAATATTTATATTCAATAAATAGCGTTAATGATACAATACCGTTAGGCAAATAGAAAAAGAAGTGGGATTGGTGGCGGCTTATATTTATGGCAATTTTAAATGTGATACTCCCTGTTTGTATGATATTCGTTGTAGGCTATATAGGACAAAAAATATTTCATTTAAACATAAAACCTATTTCTACAGTAGCTTTATATTTGATGGTGCCTGCCCTGATGTTTACAACGTTTTACCAAACGCAATTGGACCTAACATTATCTAAAATTGTCATATATGGGGTTCTATTATCGGTTATTATAATATGGTTGATGAAGGGGATCGGATTCCTCAAAAGGTATAGCCCTTCAATAACCAGTGGCTTAATTTTATCTACTGCCTTTATGAATAATGGGACTTTTGGAGCTCCAATAGTGCTTTTTGCCTTTGGCGATAAAGGATTTCAATATGCGGTTATTATAATGACTTTACATGGTATCATCATGTGTACCTTTGGCGTTTACTATGCTGCCAAAGGCAAGATGGATATCAAAGGTGCCCTTATATCCATTTTAAAGATGCCTATGATTTGGGGAAGTGTTGCGGGATTGCTCTGGCAATATTTGCATATACCTTTGCCGGAGAATATGTACAATGCCATCAGCCTTGTTGGTAATGCTTCCATTCCACTCACCATGATAATTATGGGTATGCAGTTGGCTGAAATTAAACCCCGTAATCTTCAACGGAGCAGAGTGTCTTTAGCAGTAATTGTGAGATTGATTCTATCCCCCATTATCGCCTGGGCTATTGCCTATTTTCTGGGAGTGGATCCCCTTTTATCAAAAGTAATGATTATCCAAGCGGCTATGCCGGCGGCTGCAATAACCACAATTTATGCCCTTCAATATGATTGTGAACCGGATATGGTCTCTTCTATAACACTGGTTGGCACATTATTGAGCATTATTACGCTAAGCATATTACTTACTATATTAATGTAATTGAAGAAACCTTTCTCAAATATAAAATTTAGCTAAATATTGCTCTGAATATTTCGCTTTTTCGGAGTCGTTTTTTGCTTCGTGTATCTAGACTTAGTTTCCATCACTTTGTATTCTCGTTCATAATTTGCCAAAAACTATTTCGCGCCTATCTTGGTGTCTAGTTTATATAATTTCCAAATCGATTTGAGATTGGGTTCCAACTGGAGCCCAATCTTTTTTAGGATGTTATGGGCGTACTGGACATGCTTTATACATCCTGATTTTTTCAATTTTGCCTTAAACAACCCTTCCGGTATATTAAAAAACTTTGTCATTTTGAGTAGAAACTACACATCAGAGTTTTATACTATCGCCGCATCAAAGTTTCAAATTCTCGTTGAAGTTTCTGCAGCAAATTTTCTGTCTTGAATGTCTTTAGCGGCAATTTTTCTCCTCCAAATATAAATCAATAAGTCTCACCTTTAATTACGATGCCAAGTTTTCTCTCAAATTTATAGGAAATTCTAACAAAAATTTCTGAAATAAGTTACAAACAACATACTGAATTTTTAGCAATAGTTACGAAGGAATTTTCACTCTATTCTGTGAATTATGCTAATATATTTAATTATGCGATTGAGTGCAAAAGGCGAAAGCTAGCCCCTATCAGAAAAATTTGTGTAAAATACAAGTAAAACCAGTACAAATGATTCAAACATGAGCTATAAACAGCTTAGTACATTTTATGCGGACAAAATAATAATTATTATCATTACAATTATTGTTAATAATACGGAAGGGAGGGCTAGAATCTTAGAATGGCCTCAAAATCTTAGAATTTCAGAAGAAAGTCATCTTAGGATTTTTAATAAAGAATAACAAAGATGGATTAGATAATTTCTATAAAGACGCATACAAAAATTTATTAGCTGAATTAAGTACTCCTCCAAATTATTTTGTTTGTATAAGTATCAATGGAACGAGCGTATCAAAGAGAAAAGTTCTTTGAAATTATTATATTAGATGGTGATACGCTTGAAATATTTTCGCTTTTTAACTACGGACTAATAGACAATAGCTTACATAACAGTAATGGATATAAAAAACTAATATTAAAAACGGGTGATTTCGTATAGCTTTTATTATTTACTGCATTTAAAGAAGGGGGTTTTTAATGTGTTGGGAGTAAGTGTTCTTTTGACTTTAATTCCTGTTATAGTTTGTGCTATTATGCTTGTTGGTTTTAAAATGCACACACATTGGTGTGCAGTAGTAACATGGATACTGGTATTTATAATTGCTATTACATATTTTGGTACTCCGGCATCTGTAGTTTTGAGGGCCAGTGGGCATGGTATAGCAACTTCATTGCCTATGTCCTTGATGGTTTTTTTCTCTATTTTCCAAGTAGCTTTTATGGAAGCTACAGGATCTCTTAAAAGAATTGGTGTCTTCATTAAAACATTATCGCCCACTAATGAAGAAGCTCGTACCATGATAGTTAATATCGGTGCCGGCACCACATTGAATTCAGTTGGCGCGAATCCCTTGTCCTTCTTGCCTCCGATTCTTAGAGACTTGGGTTACTCCAAAATGCTGTGTATTGCTTTAGCGGCCATTGGTTGGGACGCTCTTTGTACATATTCCATGATGGCAGCACCTCTTGTGGTTTTCTCTGACTTAACTGGTATTACTTTGGTTGAAGCTGCAAAATATTTCTCGCTCTATCTGCCGGTTGTCTCAACAATGATTTGTTTTGGCATGTTCTTCCTTATCGGCGGCTGGAAAATGGTCAAAAAAGGTTTTGTTGTCGCATTGCTCACAGGTATGGCGGCAGGCTGGACGGCATTTGCTATTGCCCATATCCCGGCTCTTGAAACCGCAATCCCTCTTACCGGTGTTATAGCAGGTATCATAGCTATTCTTGTTATGGTAATTTACCTGAAAGCTACCGGGAATGTTGTTGTCGACCGTGCCATTTTGAGCGACGCCGATAAAGAAATTGAAAAATCAATGTCTTTGAATAAAGCTCTTGCGCCATGGACAATACTGATCATTTGTTTATTAGTCGTAGCCTTTGTTCCTCCAGTTAACCATTTCTTGAAAGTTACATTGGCTATGCCGGTAGACATCGTTCCTGTGAAGACGGCATTCCTCCGTGTCTGCTGGAATGCATATTTCTGGGTTGTTATTAGTACTTTGCTTGCTTTCCCCATTTTCCATCCTACCAAAGCACAACTTAGTGAAACTATGAAAAAATTAGGTAAACGCGGATTTAAACCATTGATATCAGTATGTTTGTTCTTCGCCGTAGGTCTGGTAATGAACTTTTCTGGAATGCAGATCCTACCGGACGGTTCTTGGGCAATGCTTGATCCAATGAAAAACATGGTTTATTGTTTATCTACGGCTTCCGCACAGGTATTTGGTGTAGCTTATCCAGTAGTTGTTCCGATACTGGGCTTGTTTGGTGGTTTCGTAACCGGATCAGAATCAACCGCTTTGGCTATGTTTGCTCCAAGCAATCTCCTGACCGCAACATTTTTAGGTATCAATGGTCCTGTACTTGCTGCGGCAACCGGTATCGCCGGTGGTTTGGCATCCGTTATCTCTCCTGTTAAATTACAGAACTGTGCTGCTACAATCGATGCCTTTGGAGAAGAAGGCAACGTCATCAGACACGTATTCAAAATCGCTGTTGTATTGATGATATCAGTTATCATCTTGGCCTTAATCTTCACTCAAACAATTGCTCCCGTAGTTCCAGTAAGTTAATTATATTTAGATTTTATTACTGCCTCTTTAGATACATAATATAAAATGATAACCCCTCTCCACTCTATTATTAATTAAGCCAAAACAGACACCCTAAAGAGTGTCTGTTTTGGCTAATCGGTACCATCATCTTTAAACATAAGTATTATAAACTAATCTTTCATTAGCAAAAACGTTAAGTCTGCCATAGTATATTTACCTGAAAAGATTCTGTTGTGGTATTGTATTAATATCAGAATCATTATTATTTCTACATTTTATTTTTCTTTGTTTTTAATCTTTAACAAATGAGCTATCTTCATGCCAATTTGGAAATTAAACCTTTCTTCTGGATCTTCTATATTTATCGCTAATATTTTTTTGATTACACTAATCCGATACTTTACCGTATTATAATGCAAATATAACCTTTTGGCTGTTTCGTTATAATTTCCGTTACATTCCACAAAAATCTCCATGGTTTTGCAATATTCCGAATCATTGTCTTGGTCATGTTTTTCTAATTTAGCTACGGTATCCTGATAATATTTTTCTAGTTCTTCATCATCATCGACATGGCACAATATTTTATATAACCCTAAGTTATCGAACAAAGTTACTGAGTTTTCTTTGCCGGCCCATTGCTCGAGGCTCTGTGCTTTTTTTGCTTCTTCATAACTTTTGTTTAGGTCGAACAAGTTGTTATATGGCCTGCCGACATCGATTATTAGATTAAGCCCAGGCATTTCTGATTGACATTCGATTTTTATATCATTTGCATATTTTGCCAAGTATCTTTTGGCCTCTAATTGATTACTAACTTCACAAATTACAAAAATATCCCTACCGTATTGAAAGATAAAATTACCATGAATCATACTAAGATTATTTATAACATCAAGCATCTTTTGTGCATAGTTCAGATCATCAATTTGAATCAGCATTACGCTGTATGCCTTTGTAAAATCCCAGCCAAGGGAAGTAGCCCTTCGGAGCATCATCGATTTGGATATGTTTTTGCCAAAGAGCAAATCACTAAAAAAGTCATACATTAAGTCTGCTTGTATGCCTTCTAAAGCTTTTCTTTGAGAAGTCTTACTTGTATACATAGTTCTGGTAATGGCACCAATCAGTTGACTCGGTGTAACATTAAAAGGAAGAATAATAATTGGAAAAGCAGTCTCCTCGGCCTGCCTGATCATGTCTTCAGAAATTGATTGCATATAACGATTTAACTTGATACCTATGGCACTTGCATTTTTATCCGCTAATTCATTAATAAAAGTCTTAATAAGAGTGGGATTTTCATAAAGAAGATAGGCGTTTGTCAATAGAAAATCATGGGGCATTACCCAATTTATGCTGTCTGGACCTTCCAGGAAGGAAACAGACTTGACTAATCTTTTTTGTCCATTTTCACCCGCTACAATCCTCGCTTCCGATAAAAGTGGGATCTTAAGTAAATCATGGACCATATAAGACATAACAAAATACCCCCCTCCCCATCACAATATCACTCAGCTACTTATTCGCTAAAACTTTCACCATTCCTGTTGGAATATTTTAACTAATCTGCCAATTTAGAATATTCCTGATCTAATTTTTTGTAAATTATAACTAGTATCATTTTATATAAATCAACTGAAAAACATTCCTTAAACATCAACGCAATATCCCCATTATCATGCGCTTATATCTTATAATCTGATGCCATTTTAGATCTGCATAATCATCAACTTGGATTTTTTTACATCATAAAAAACAAAAAACACCTTTCATCTTTATAGATATCAGGTGTTTCATTCTATTGCAGAGAAAGGACTTGAACTTCTAACCTTCGGTTATGAGAAAGCAAATTTACTCATTATAATCTTTTATATCAATAATAATCGCGGTAAAATACTTATTTTAAAAAATTCTCTCCGGCAATTTTTACAATATTTTTGGTTTTAAAATATCAGCATAGGAGCTTTCTTGCAATATTGCGATGTCCATTTTACGCGAGGCAGTATGCTTGGTGTAGCTTTTAGCTAATTAATATTGATCATACCTTTTTTTGCTAATTCAACATAAACTTCCGCCAGTTGGGGATCAAACTGTAATCCTGATTGGTTTTCAATTTCATTGATCGCGAATTCAATAGAAAGAGCTTTTTTATACGGACGTTCCGAAGTCATAGCGTCAAAGGCATCGGCAATAGCCAAACAACGTGCGGCAATTGGTATGTCCTCACCTTTTATCCCACGGGGATACCCATTACCATCCCAGCGTTCATGATGGGCAACAGCCGCCGGGATAACGTAATCGAGTGAAGGCAAATGGCGAATGATGGCTATAGAACTTTCCACATGGGTCTGCATTATTTTATATTCTTCGGAAGTGAGTCTGCCAGGCTTAGATAAAATGTTTTCCGGAATGCTGATCTTTCCTATATCATGCAAAAGCGCTGCTTCATAAATAATCTGGACATGGTCCTCATTAAGGCCGATAGCTTTAGCCAGTGTCGTGGAATATTCTGCGACCTTTTGCGAATGCCTAAAAGTATAGTGATCTTTAGCATCGATTGCGGCTGTCAGGGCAAAAATAGTAGAGGCATACTCTGAATATTTACCGCCCTTGATTTTAGTTGAGCTACTTTGGACTGTGGTCTGAGGCTTGTCCATAGAGTAAACCAGTATTTTATTTTTACCGCTTCTTTTGGCATTGTATACAGCCAGGTCTGTATTATCGATTAGTTGTTTAATATTAGAGGCGCAGTAGGGATATACGCAGAGACCACCACTCATGGTGATTACCTTCATGATTTCACCGCTGCTGCCTTTATTCATATCAGCGACCTGCTGCTTAATCTCATTAGCTAAATTAAAAGCCTTCATCGTATCACAATTGGGCATAATCAAGGCAAATTCTTTTCCGCCATACCTGGCGGCTATCCCAGCCTTACCAATGCAAGATCTAATAATTCTTGATATATTCTGCAGCGCTATATCGCCTTCTCTATTCCCGTATAATTGATTATAAAGTTTGAAATCATCCAGATTTAAGATAACCAAAGCCAAAGAGCCCATCCGGCTATTTTCAAATTCGCTTTGGATCTTTTCATAAAAATACTTGCGGTTAAGAAGACCCGTAAGATGATCTATACGCGCTTCATAATAGGCTTGTTGGTATAAATTGGCATTATTTATGGCAATAGAAACAATGGATTTTACCGAATCCAAAAAAGTTATATCATCAAAATTAAAGTCCGCATTTTTATGTTTTTCGGTAAGCAATAAAATGCCCACGACTTTATTATCATATTTAATAGGAACTATACAACCAATATTAAGATCCCGGAGTTGCCTCTTTTCACTTTCCCACATAGATTTGTGAAATTTAGATCTTTGAAATTCCTTATAGATCAAGCAGGGATCATTTTCGGAAAACCATTGTATAAATGGATTAGTTATAGAAAAGGCAAAATCCTTTGCGTCAAGTGGGCTTGCCGTACAAACCACTTTATAGCTTTCACTTTCTTTGTCCAGCATACATACATATGCTTTATCAACATTGATAACACTTTTTACTACATTGACCAGTTCAGATAAAATTTCATCCAGATCCAAACTTTTTGATACTTTAAAGCTAAATTCTTTAAGCTGCTGTGCCTGTAATTGCTGTTCTTTCATAAAGCTATTGTCTGCCAATGTCTGTATGCCTTTATAAAATGATATAGTTATTATGGTAAATAAGATAGCGATAATCAGAGTAGTATAGTTTTGAAATTGAGGAATATTTTCTATAAGAAACTTTTGAAAAGGATTTATCAGGTATGCAAAGAAAATAGCGGCTACCGCAGCAGCTATTACAAAGATCGTGCCGCGGGAAACAAGGAGTGTTAACCTGAAAAGCCTTTTCCTATACAAAGCATAGAAAAGGCAAAAAGCATTAATAATCCCTGATAATGTATCCCAAGGAAAGATATTTCCGGGTATGATTGAAAGCAGATTTCCGATAAACAATATTCCCCCACCAAAAAGTATAGGAAATATCCAAGGGGTAGAAAGACCATTTTTCTTGATCTGCCGATATACGATAAGAACGATTGTTACTATCATTAGCAAGCCGTAAATACATGGAAAAATGATCTGCCAGCCCATATGGTAAATAAAGACTGACCTGCCACCTGCCAGCTGCACCAACTCAGGACGGGCTAAAAAGACCTGGAAATGAGTCAGGATCAAGATGATTAGGGTAACGATAAGATATATCAATTTTAAAAGATAACCTTTTTCGTCCAGAAAATCACTGATGAAGTTATAGACCAAAAAAGGTATGGAAAAAAGACTTAAGATAGATATTTCATACCACAAAACATAATTAGGCGGGAACAGCAAACGCATAAACACCGAACCGCCAGTCCATAACAAATATGCACCCAATATCAACATAAAGGAATAGATAAGCCTTGACTTTTGGGCAGCTACAAAAGTCAGGAGCAAGAAGACATAGCAGAATACTGCAATAATTGGTATGTAAACAAAGGGTATCTGTATCATCGCCAGTTACCCCCTTTTTCCCTGTCAAAGCTCTTTTGCTGAAACTGCAAAAGCTCCGAAACATCATAAAAAGAAGGGTTGATGCGGCGCAGATTGACCCCTGTCGCTTTTTGATATGCATCTATTGTGCCAAAACGCAAGATAGTTATCTCAAGAGGTTCGATACCTAAGAGTTTTTTCAGATCATTATAATCATTATCCAAATAATTGAAATAAACACTCAAATGCTCAGTAAGCACTTGTTTGCTGACAGCAGTTGATTCGATGCCCTTTGGCTCCATTTCGACCAGCATATGCAGATAAGGACGCTGGTTTTCATTATATTCCTTTAAGGCAAGCCAATTATGGATATTCAATCCCGAAAGATGTACTACATCGCTTATCGTTTCCTCGGTAATACGGGTAAACCCGGCAATATCTATTATTGAAGGAACCCTGTCGACAAAGGCAAACTTAGGCAATGTTATGCCTTTGCTCTCATTAACTACACCTAAACAACGGTACATATCGCCTACGCGATAACGCGCGAAGGCTCCACCCTTCAGCACAGATATAACCAGTTCATAATTATTATTGGGAAGTAATTCATCCATCAGATATGTTTTAGGCTGATAATTGGGGTCAGCCATATTTTTTAACATTTCCTGCTCAGGTATGAATTCATAGAAGCAGGCATCAGGGAAAAACACCAGACCATCGCGTGCCCAGGTCTCCGTTCCTATACAAGTAGGCTCGGTGCCGGCGGCGATCTCCAAGGGGCGGCAGCCCCAGGCTTCTTCCAAGGAAGGCTTATAATACTTGGTATCAGTACCGGCACAAATAAGACCTTTGAGCTTGAATATATCTTTGGGCTTGATAGGTATGCCATCACGCTTGCTCTTATATTTGGCAGCTAAATAACGCAATACCATCTTTGGCGAATAAGTATGTAAGCTATTTTTCGCATTACTGCTATGTTTGCTACTATGGGCATTAAAATTTTCCGTAATATAACTGATAACACTGCTTAAGCCAAAGAAAAGATCGATACCGCTTCTGGAGCCTAACTCAAAACCTTTTCTGTTTCTCTCCCCAAAAGTCATTTTCAAGGCTTCGTTTACGGGCGGTAAAAAATTGAAACTTATCTCCTCATCCAGTAATAGCGGAATAAGCCCTGTGGCATAGGGCAAAGGAGCCAAACCGAACAGGACCTTGTCATTGGGCAAAAGGCTGAATTTGCCGCGTTCGGCACTTGTTGACAGGATAGTGCAGGAAACAGCATTATTCCTTAAGACATCCAGCATACTTTTAGTATATGGGGCTAATTTAACTGGATGTTTACCGCCTTCCCAAGTCGTCTGTATCCAAATAACTGGTTCAGCAGGCAACATATCGGTACATTTATGCAATAATACATCTGCATAATCCTCGAAAGTAGTAAGCGGCAGAGCTTGCCTGAACTCATCTATAGTCTGAGGTCTTTCACCACGTAACAATTTGCAACCCAGCCCACATTCACTCCAAAGCTGGATCTGCTCGAGCATAAGACGATTCTGAATTTGCATATATTCTGAAATTGTCAAGTCCAAAAAACCGCAATATTCCTGCCATAACTCTGCATATTGCTGTTTTTTTAACTTCTGCTCAAAGTTCATACAAATCTCCTATCTTGTCTTTATGGAGTCAAGGCAACTCTTTATACTAATAAAAGTAGGCAGCAAAAAAGGTGTCCTTTTTTTGTATAAGTCATATCCATCAAATAATTCGGGGAAAAAGTAATGATCCTGCAACCAACTATAAAAGATATTCAATACGCTAAAACATAAGAAAGCAAGCAGAATCAAAGATTCGCCCGAATATAACCAGAAAAACAAATAAAAACAAATAAAACAGAGAACCCCCGGATGACGGCAGAGTGCATATACACCCCTATCATAAACGTTCCTGTTGGAAAAAGTTATGTACGTTTTTTTAAATGGCAAAGCAAAAAAAAGCGAATAGATCAACAATAAAAGAGAAATCAATGAAAGCCCGGCAAATACCACCCGGACAATTGTTGATGATTCGGAAGCTGAAGCACTATTCAAAGCTAACATTACAGTTGAAAACACCATTAAGCTACAACCAATTATATATAAGGGACGGAACCAACTTTTATGCAATCTAACTTCGTTTAAATCATAAAGTATAAACATTAAAAAACTCATACAACCGACAAAAATATACAACATTTATGTTTCCTTTCAAATATGTTGCTATTGCCAATTAATGGTAAACTGCTAGATGTTTATATACAATATGTTAATAAAAGAACAAGATATCCAATTATAAGAATATTATGACCAGCCATAAAACTCCTTAATAAAATAAGCTTTTAATATCAACTAAATTAAAAGCATAATGTCTATATAATGTATAGTTAACAAGGCCTAAACAAAAAATATACATTATATAGATTATTTATTTAACATATGTATATAACTAATTTATAAAAATCTTAAGATACATTATCGAAATATATCGATTATTGTAGGAACTATATTATAGCAGCCCTTTTGGCAAAAGTCAATACAGCTATTTCAGCAGATAACGCATGTATAATTATACAGCATGACATGCTTTGTTTAACAAAAGTTTATTCTCATTTAGCCCATAAACATCAACCTATAGTTTTAGACCTTCAGAACAAAAAATAAATTACCGCAATCTTTATAGATAGCGGTAATTTATTTTGCTTACAACGACAGGACTTGAACCTATGGCCTTCTGAATATAAACAAAGTTTATATTCCATTTTAACTTTAATTTATTACAATTGATTTATATTGGGTGGCACTCCACAAGTATTGTTCAACTAAAAATGTTATTGTTATTTTCCATCTCCTCAGTCAGCAGTGCATCCCATTCGGCTAAAAACTCGAGATTTAATTTTTCCTGCTGCGCGAGTTCTTCATTCAGCTCGATTAGTCTTACATAATCGGACATAACTTCCTCAGACTCAATCTCTGCTTGGAGCTCTGTAATTTTTTCATCACATTTCGCAAGCAATGCTTCAAGTTTTTTGATTTTGGCTTCTCTCTTCGCTTTTTCCTTACCGGGAGTTGTAAATTTATTCTTTGCTTTTTTCTCTTTGACTATAACGACTTCCGCTTTAGCAGATTTGTTTGCCAGCTGTTCTAAATACTGCTCATATCCATAAGGATAGTAATCGACATGCCCGTCTTCAAAAACAAGAAGCGATGAGGCAATCTGCTTTATGAAATATCTGTCATGTGAAACAAAAAGCAAGGTACCCGTATAATCTTTTAACATTTCTTCCAATGTTTCCTTGCCTATGATGTCCATATGGTTTGTAGGTTCATCAAGGATTAAGAAGTTCGGCCTGCGCTTTAATATTTTACAAAGCTCTAATCGTACTTTTTCTCCCCCCGAAAGAGCATTAACTGGCTTGAAAACATCGTCCTGTGTAAAAAGGAAGGCTCCAAGTGCACCACGCACCTCGGTCTGCGATAAAGTGGGAAATTCATCCCAATATTCGTCAAGCACAATTTTATCACTTGTATACTGCGCCATCTTTTGATCAAAATAGCCAATTTTAACCTTATCACCAATAGAGTATGTTCCGCCAAGCGGCGGGATTCTGCCAACAATGGTTTTTAAAAATGTGGATTTACCTAAAGCATTGCCTCCGATAATGCCGATCTTTTCTCCCCGCCTTATTTCTAGCGATAGTGTCGATAGTGGTTTGTCATAACCTATTGCCAGATTTGTTGCGGATAATACCGATTGAACACTTTGGTATTCAGGCTCAAAATCAGCGCGAAAGCTCCTTGTATCTGCGGCCTCAGGGTCCTCAATAATATCCATGCGCTCAATTTCCTTTATTTTTGATTGAGCCATGGCTGCTTTTGTCGCTTTGTATCTAAACCGCTCAACAAGCCCACTTAAATGAGCAATCTCCTTTTGCTGTGCAATATATTCCTTGCGCTGAATTTCCCAGTCAAGCCGCTTTTTCTCAGCAAATGTAGAATAATTGCCAGCATATTTTTTTATTCTTCCTCTTTCGATCTCATAGACCGATTTTATGATCTTATCCAGAAACTCCCGGTCATGAGCCACGATCACAACGGCGTTTTTGTAGGCATTTAAATACTCTTCAAGCCACTCGATCGCTGTAATATCAAGATGATTTGTCGGCTCGTCCAGCAATAACACATCCGGCTTGCTAAGCAGCAGTTTGATAAAGGCAATTTTCGTGCGCTGTCCTCCTGAAAAAGCAGAAAGGGGTTTTGACTTATCTTCGATTGAAAATCCAAACTGTTTTATAGCAACTTCGTATTCTTTTTTATAGGTGTAGCCGCCAAGCAGATTATATCTTTCCTGCAGTTCTGTATACTTCTTGACTGCTGCCTCATTTGCTTTGTTCTCCATCTCAAATAAAAGTTTTCCCATTTTATCTTCAATATCAATTATTTGTTTATAGGCTTTTTTTACCTCATCCTCAAGGGTAACATTTTCATCCTCAAAGGTAATCTGACTGAGATAGCCTATAGTTACATTTTTCATCTTAATTATTGATGACTCTTCGCCATTATCCGGTTTGCTAAGCTCATATTCGCCGACGAGCACTTTGAGTAGGGTTGTCTTACCACAACCGTTTCTTCCTACCAAAGCAACCTTTTCCCCTTTGTTGATCTCAAAATCAATTCCAGAGAAAATTGTATTTGCGCCAAAGGCAACACAGCCATTCGTTATTTTAAGCAGCATCTTCTGCACTCCTTTTTTACATTACATATAATTATATCATACTGCCATTAAATAAGAATACCGCCATAGCATAAACTATGACGGTAAAATGACAACAAATCACTATATCTGTACTGTTTCATCCTTGGAAACCCTTGATTTTACTTAACTCAACCCCAGTTTCAACTGGACGTTCTTTCTCGAAAATCTTCTGTATATTTACTTCTATAGAAAAAAATCAGCAGCCTATCTCTATTCTTTCCCATTCCAGCAGTAAGTACAGAGGTTTTCCTCTCCTATGCCGATAGCGTCCACCATATCATGGATGTTTTGATATTTTAGCGTAGAGAAATTGAGACGCTTTTTGATGCATTCTAACATGCAATTATATTTTTCGGTCGCTGGATCACAATATTCCTCAAGAGAATCTGGTATCTTGCCTTCTAACTCGGTAATTGCTTGTCTTGCCGCTAGATCCATTTCCGATCTGGATGTAGAGAAGTTCAAATACTTACAGCCAAATACCAGCGGCGGGCAAGCTGCGCGGATATGAACTTTACAGGCATTGCATTTATATAATAGATCAACTGTTTCTCTCAACTGCGTGCCGCGAACGATTGAATCATCACATAAAAGTAGGCGTTTGCCAGAAACTAGTTCGGGGATAGGCATCAATTTCATTCTTGCGACAAGATTTCTGATATCCTGATCCTGTGGCATAAAACTTCTCGCCCAAGTTGGCGTATATTTTATGAAAGGACGACCATAAGGCAATTTGGCTTGATTAGAATATCCTATGGCATGTCCGACACCCGAATCAGGGACTCCGGCAACCATGTCAATCTCAACATCGTCGTTTCTAGCCATTGCGGCACCATTTTGGTAACGCATGAGCTCAACACTTAATCCCTCATATGTTGAAGCAGGATAACCATAATAGACCCATAAAAAAGAACAAATTCTCTTTTTATCTCTTGGTGGCGCGATCTTTTCAATGCCTTCTGGAGTCAGAAAAATGATCTCTCCCGGCCCAAGTTCATAATAGAATTTATAACCAAGGTTGGGGAAAGCACAAGTTTCGAAAGTAACACAGTAAGAATCTTCTTTATTACCTACTATCAAAGGAGTCCTGCCGTATCTATCCCTCGAAGCATAAATACCCTGCTGCGTTAAAAGCAGAATGGAACAAGATCCCTGAATCAGCTCTTGCGCTTTTAGCAAACCGTCCTTAAAGGAATTTTCCCTGTCGATGATTGCAGACACAAGTTCCGTAGGATTAATAATCCCACTGCTGGATTCTATGAAATGGATATTTTTATGTGTAAATGCTCTTTCAGCTATTTCATCCAGATTGTTAATTTTTCCCACTGTACTAATCGCATATTGGCCAAGATGGGAACGCACGATTAAAGGCTGAGCTTCAGTATCACTGATACAGCCAATGCCCATGTTACCATTAAATTTTGAGAGTTCAGGTTCAAATTTAGCTCGAAACGGGGTATTTTCGATGTTATGAATTCCCCTAATGAAGCTGTTTCCGTTCCAAATTGCCATTCCCCCTTTTTTAGTTCCCAGGTGCGAATGGTAGTCTGTACCAAAATAGACATCTAAAACGCAATCATTTTTTGAAGCAACACCAAATAAACCACCCATAGCGTTTTCTCCTTATAAAGTATTTGTTTCATATACTTTCCTATTTAAAATGAATTAAAATCAACTATTTACAAATTATAATTATACCTTTTTCGAGTCATTTCAACAAGTCTTTTATTATGACTATCAAGGTATTTAATTTGAGCATTTTTGGTTTTTTTACTTTCGACACATTGCATCAAAACTAAACTCTTAGAATCTGCCGTCTTGATGCATTACATCAAAAAATTTACTCGGTGACGAAGGGATTTCATTTGGTTGAGGAAGCAGGACTTGAACCTCTGACCTTGGTTATTATGAAGCAAATTTACTTCTTATAATCTTTAATAATATATAATAATCGCTGCAGCTCTCTTGAGTGTGAACTTAAGGCAATTTAAAATTATTTAATGTAATTTCATATACACATAAACAGCAGCATAGATATTTTAACTTTTTCCAAGTCAAAAAACTATAGAAGAATACCTACTATTCAAGTATAGCAGGTATTCTTCTTTGGGGTGGAAAGAAACATTAGGCCTCTTTCCTTAAGTTAGGAGGTTGTTAGGAGGTTGTCTTGGGAGATAGAGGTATTATTATTTAGGTATAATCTAAACTCTACTCATTGCTCAATTGTATAGAGTCTAGCTTATAAATTATTTAGCAACTGCGAGGATTGCTCTCTTGACCAAAGCCTTGGCTACCTGCACTTTGTAGTGGTTTTTGTCAAGTGGCAGTACTCCACGTAAAGCCAGCTTGGCTGCTTGAGCCGCAACTTCCTCAGTTATCGCTTTACCTTTGAGGAAATCCTCAGCCGCTTTGGCCCGAACCGGCACAGG
>Ga0074197_1000156_pt1 | contig 100549 bp, 102 predicted proteins | sample EPASupsiteSAE305_FD_64526 | JGI IMG/M metagenome (GOLD analysis project Ga0074197, IMG submission 64526) | Bioremediated contaminated groundwater microbial communities from EPA Superfund site, New Mexico - SAE3-05 reassembly with SPADES | ecosystem: Environmental > Aquatic > Deep subsurface >... | reverse complement strand
GATGATCATGCCCGGCGACCACACGGATATTGGCGTAGAGCTGATAACGCCCGTGGCCATGGATGTTGGGCTGAGATTCGCGATACGCGAAGGTGGCCGCACGGTCGGCGCCGGCGTGGTTACCGAAATCATCGCCTAGGCTTACTGAATTATGGCTCAAGATAGACTGACAATAACCCTCGTTTGCGAAGCGTGCAAGAACCGTAATTACTACTTCGCCCGGGGCAAGAAGAAAGACTTCAAGCTGGAACTTAAGAAATTCTGTAAGGCTTGCGGCAAGACCACCAAGCACAAGGAAGCAAAAGCTTAAGTTCGACTAGATGCCCTCCGCCTTACACGGCGGAGGGCCGCGGCCTGTAAAGGGCCGCAAAAATAAGGCGGCTTTGCGGGAGCGTCGGTTAACTGGTAAACCACCGGTCTCCAAAACCGGGACTGAAGGTTCGAGTCCTTCCGCTCCCGCCAGCTTTGACGCCCCCGGGGAGGAGTTTCGCCCCGGGATGGTTATTATGGCGGGTATCGGCGTGTTTTGCGGTGTCCGCCGCCTGACGGCGGGCGCGCGCGGCGGAATACGCTGTTTTTAATAAGGTGATTATGGACAAAGTCACGTCATTCGTTAAAGAGGCCTGGGGCGAACTCCAGAAAGCCACTTGGCTTTCCCGCAAGGAAGTTATGCAGTCCACCGTGCTGGTGGTGGTGTTCGTGCTGATAATTTCGGCCTACATCAATTTGATCGACTTCGGCCTTGCGCGTTTGCTGAAAGTCGTGTTCGGAGGTCGGTAACATGGCAAGAGGCTGGTATATCGTTCATACCCAGACCGGCTACGAAGATAAGGTGCAGCGTTCGCTTACCCAGAAGATAGAACAGCAGGGTATGGCAGACAAAATCCTTAAAATTTTGATTCCCACCGAGGAAGTGGTCGAGGTAAAGCAGAACAAGAAGCATTTCCGCAAGCGGAAATTCTTCCCCGGCTACGTCCTTATAGACATGCACCTCGACAGCGAGGTTTACTGGTTCATACGCGGCACAAGCGGCGTCACCGGTTTCCTCGGCGACCCGCAGCCCGTTCCCCTCGACGATTCGGAAGTGCAGGGCATACTGGAGCTGACCACCTCTTCCGCGCAGAACAAGCCCAAGCCCGCCATACAGTTCGAGCGCGGCGAAAGCGTGCGCATCACCGAAGGCCCGTTCAAGCATTTCCTGGGCGTGGTGGAGGAAGTCAACGAGCCCAAGGCCAAGTTGCGGCTCATGGTTACAGTTTTCGACCGCCCCACCCCGGTGGAGCTGGATTTTCTTCAGGTGGAGAAAATATAGTCCGCCTGAGTTCGGAGTAAGATATGGCTAAACCCAAGCAAGTAAAGACGATGATAAAGCTGCAGATTCCGGCCGGCCAGGCCAACCCCGCGCCCCCCGTGGGCCCGGCGCTCGGTCAGCACGGCGTCAACATCATGGACTTCTGCAAGCAGTTCAACGCCAAGACGCAGAAAATGGAACAGGGCATGACGATACCCGTCGTCATCACCGTGTTCGACGACAGGAGCTTCACCTTCATAACGAAGATGCCGCCCATCTCCGCCCTCATCAAGAAGGCGGCCGGTCTGGCAAAGGGCTCCGGCACACCCAACAAGACCAAAGTCGCCAAGCTGACCCAGAAGCAGGCCGAAGAGATCGCCAAGCAGAAGCTTCCCGACCTCAACACCAAGGACATCAAGGCCGCCGCGATGATGGTAAAGGGCACCGCCCGCAGCATGGGCGTGGACATAATAAGCTAATCCGCTTAACGGCGGAGGGAGGACGCGGTCGCAGAGGCCGCCTCCGTTAAAACCTCAAAGGAGCAGTCAATGGGAAAGAGAATCAATACCGCGCTTAAAAACTACGACGCCACCAAGGCGTACACCGTGGCGGAAGCGGCGGGCATAGTTAAGAAGAACGCCACCGCCAAGTTCGACGAGACCGTCGAGCTTCACGCGCGCCTCGGCATCAACGTGAAGCAGGCGGACCAGCAGGTCCGCAGCACCGTGCTTTTGCCCCACGGCAGCGGCAAGACGAAAAAGATCGCCGTCATCGCGAAGGGCGAGAAGGTCAAGGAAGCCGAGAAGGCCGGCGCCGACAAGATCGGCGGCATGGACCTTATCGAGTCCATCGCGAAGGGCGAAATAGACTTCGACGTCCTCATCGCCACGCCCGACATGATGAAGGACATGGCCAAACTGGGAAAGGTGCTTGGCCCCCGCGGCCTCATGCCCAACCCCAAGAGCGGCACCGTAACCTTCGACCTCGAGCGCACCGTGAAGGAACTCAAGGCCGGCCGCGTGGAATTCAAGGCCGATGACTTCGGCATCGTCCATATTCCCATAGGCAAGGCTTCGTTCTCCGAGGCCAACATCGCGGGCAACGCGAAAGCCGTGATGGAAGCCGTCCTCAAGGCGAAACCCGCCACTTCCAAGGGTGTCTATCTCCGCTCGGCCTATCTTACTTCCACGATGGGTCCCGGCGTGCAGCTCGACGTCAACCAGACGTTCTAAGCTCAAGCAGTTCTAGGGAGGCGTAATGAAACTGGTATCTTCAGTAGTTTCCGCCGTCACCAACGCCGCTTTCCCCAGCCGGCCCGCTAACAACGGGCCGTTTTTTTTGGGGCGCGTTGCCGCGGCGCTTGCGGTTCTGGCGCTGTCCGTTGTTCCTTCTTTCGCCAGCGAGGCTGATCTTGTAATTCCCGACCTCGCTTCCGTGTCTTTCCTTGGCACAACCGGCCACGGCCTTCTGCTCTTCGGCCTTATCATCTGCTTCCTCGGCATAGGCTTCGGCCTCTGGCAGTTCAAGCAGATAAGCAACCTGCCGGTGCACAAGTCCATGCGGGACATCTCGGAGCTTATTTACGAGACCTGCAAGACCTACCTCATCACGCAGGGCAAGTTCCTGTCCATTCTGTGGCTGTTCATCGCGGCCATAATGGTCGTCTACTTCGGCTTCCTGCGCCATAGTTCCTTCACGCAGGTCGCCATCATCATATTCTTCAGCATCGTCGGCATGCTTGGCAGCTACACCGTCGCCTGGTTCGGCATAAGGATTAACACCTTCGCCAACAGCCGCACGGCGTTCGCCAGTCTCGGCGGCAAGCCCTATCCCACCATGGCCATTCCCCTGCAGGCGGGCATGAGCATAGGCATGCTGCTCATCAGCGTCGAACTGGTGCTGATGCTGTTCATCCTTCTCTTCGTCCCCGGCGATTACGCCGGCCCCTGCTTCATCGGCTTCGCCATCGGCGAATCCCTCGGCGCGGCGGTGCTCCGTATCGCGGGCGGCATCTTCACCAAGATAGCCGACATCGGCTCGGACCTGATGAAGATAGTCTTCAAGATTAAGGAAGACGACGCCCGCAACCCCGGCGTCATAGCCGACTGCACGGGCGACAACGCCGGCGACTCCGTCGGCCCCACCGCCGACGGCTTCGAGACTTACGGCGTCACCGGCGTGGCCCTCATCACCTTCATCCTGCTCGCCGTCAATGACCCCCGCGTGCAGATACAGCTGCTGGTCTGGATATTCGTCATGCGCATCGGCATGATCATCACCAGCGCGCTGTCCTACTGGATAAACGGCGCTGTCAGCAAGTCGATGTACGGCAACTCGCCCAAGTTCAACTTCGAGGTTCCTCTCACCACCCTCGTCTGGCTGACTTCCGTCATCTCCATCGTGATGACCTACGTCCTCTCGTTCCTGCTCATACCGGAACTGGGCGACGGCAGCCTCTGGTGGAAGCTTTCCACCATCATCACCTGCGGCACCATCGCGGGCGCGCTGATACCGGAACTGGTCAAGGTCTTCACCTCAACCAACTCCGGCCATGTGCGCGAGGTCGTCACCGCTTCAAAGGAAGGCGGGCCTTCGCTTAACGTGCTGTCCGGCCTGGTGGCCGGCAACTTCAGCGCGTACTGGATGGGCATGGCGATCATCGCCCTCATGGCCATAGCTTACATGGTCAGCGGCACGGGTCTGGAACTCATCATGAGCGCCTCTCCCATATTCGCCTTCGGCCTTGTCGCGTTCGGCTTCCTGGGCATGGGTCCCGTCACCATAGCGGTTGACTCCTACGGCCCGGTCACCGACAACGCGCAGTCCGTCTACGAACTGTCCACCATCGAGACCATCCCCAACATCTCCGCCGAGGTCGAGAAGGAATTCGGCTTCAAGCCCAACTTCGAGGAAGGCAAGATGTACCTTGAGGAGAACGACGGCGCCGGCAATACGTTCAAGGCCACGGCCAAGCCAGTGCTCATCGGCACGGCGGTCGTGGGTGCGACGACGCTCATCTTCTCCATCATCAAGGTGCTGGGCGGCAAGTTCGGCCAGCAGCAGGTCGTGGAAGGACTTTCAATCACCAACCCGCTGTTCCTGCTCGGTCTGATCACCGGCGGCGCCATAATATTCTGGTTCTCCGGCGCCTCCATGCAGGCCGTGACCACCGGCGCCTACCGCGCGGTTGAGTTCATAAAGAAGAACATAAAGCTGGAAGGCGGCGGCGAGAAGGCTTCCGTCTCCGACTCCAAGCGCGTCGTGGAAATCTGCACTCAGTACGCGCAGAACGGCATGTTCAACATCTTCCTTGCCGTGTTCTTCAGCACGCTGGCTTTCGCCTGCGTCAATCCCTACTACTTCATCGGCTACCTTATATCCATAGCGATATTCGGTCTGTACCAGGCCATCTTCATGGCCAACGCCGGCGGAGCCTGGGACAACGCCAAGAAGCTCGTCGAAACTGAGCTCAAGGCCAAGGGCACCCCGCTGCACGACGCCACCGTCGTGGGCGACACCGTGGGCGATCCGTTCAAGGACACCTCATCCGTGGCCATGAACCCGATCATCAAGTTCACCACGCTGTTCGGCCTGCTTGCCGTTGAGCTCGCCATCGAGCTTGACCCGTCTGTCAACAAACTGCTGGCGACAGTATTCTTCGTCATCAGCGTTATCTTCGTGTGGCGTTCCTTCTATGGAATGCGCATCAAGACGGAAGAAAGCAAATAACGGCGTTATAGTAAAAGTTTGGCAGAAGCCCCGCCTTAACAGGCGGGGCTTTTTATTTGCAGGCAATCCCCTAGAGTCAGCGGCGCGGCGCTCGCCCGGAGTTCTATGAGCATAGTGCTGTTGGCTTGGCCCGGAGAATGATTGCGCCCGGCAAAACTTATGGAGCGGGGCGAATCCCGCCGGTCGGAGTGGAATGGCGAGTGCCCGCACATCGCTTGCGCAAATATCCCGGGACGGCAAGGGCTGAGGGATTATTTCATCTAAGACTGTGCAAAAAGTCCGCGTGAGATGCCGTTTGGCAAATAGAAAAGGCCGCCCGACGGGCGGCCTTTGTAATATGTCGGTTGCGGGTTTTACTCGGCCTTGAAAGGTGCGGAGCGGAATTCGTTCGCGTTGGGTGAGAGAAGCACTCCGCGTATTACCCTGCTCCTGCCATGCCCGGGTGCGTTGACCGCGATGTCGTACGTTCCGGCCGGCAGTATGAATTTGGCGGGGCCGGTCAGGGTCTGGGTTTTGACCACTTCCGGCGTGCCGGACCTGAGTATGACTATCTCGGCGTTGAAGTGGCGTCCCGCCGAATCGGTCGGTTCAACTGTCAGATAGGATTTAGTGAATATGATTTCCTTTTCCTTTGTCGCCCCCGACTCAAGCATTGCCGACAGCGTCTGCTTCCCTCCGGTTTCGGCTTCGGTGATGGTGAAGTCCCAGCGTCCGGGTTCCAGCTCAAGGCGGTAATCCCCTTCCTGTTCCTTGAATGCCGTGTCGCCGTTTGTGTCCGTGCCGGACAGCGAGGTTTTTACAACGTTACCCGCCGAGTCTTTTACTGTTATGGCTATACGGGCGTCTTTCTTTAGCGGCGTTTTCTGGGCCGGCTGGGGGGCCGGTGCCGTTTCCTGCGAGCGGGTCTGTGTGATAACTGTCACGGATGACGCGGCACCTGTCTGTGTGACTACGGTCGTAGTGGTTGTGTTTTCCCGTGCCACGGGGGCCGGCTGCGCCGGTGCGGGTATCTGGTAATACTGGAACAGCAGCTTCGCCGCATTGTCATAATTCACCGTTACGCCGGCAAAGGGCTTGGCCAAACATTCCATTTTCCTGAGTTCTTCCGGTCTCGAACCGAAACCGATGGCGTGCACTTTTGTGACTATGCCGTTGGCCTTCAGCGTTTTAGCCGCCGCGCACGGGTCTCCGGCGCAGCTGTCCTTCCCGTCGGAAATTATTACAATTTCCTTCGGGCCGGGCGCGGTCTTGTCGAAATCGCCTTCCGCGGCAAGCATGGCTTTGCTCAGGGGGGAGTAGCCCCTGGGAGCGAGGTTTCCAGCCTTGTAGGAAATCTGTTCCTGAGAGTTGTCCGCCGGCGGTACGGCCAATTCCGTGTCGTCGCAGGATTTTTCGTTGTGGCCGTACAGGCGCAGACCGGTCTTAAGGGCCGGTTTCCGCTTAAAGCCTTCCATGAGCTCGGCCACCGTTTTCTTCGCGAGGTCCAGTTTCGCCGTTCCGTCGGTGTGCATTCCCATCGAGCCGGAACCGCTCAGTATGAACAATACCTGCCCGCTTTCGTCGGCGCGGACTGCCGCCGCGCATGAGATGACTAGTGAAAGCGCGATGATGCCTGAAGTTTTCATGAATATCCCCCTTTTGCCGCCGCATGACGGCGAGCTTAGCAAATGATAGCAAAATACCCCGCTCGCATAGCGGTGGGTTTCCGTGAGGTATTTATGCGGATGCTGTTATCGATTTGAATTGAAAAAAACGTCCGCCGCGCGGCACTGCTCCGGCGTTCCGAAAAGAATGACTATATCCCCGGCCTGAAGAGTGGCGGACGGGTCCGGGTTGGGAATATTGGCTCCTCCCCGGTATATGGATATCACGCTTGCGCCGGTGTGGGCACGAATGTCCAGTTGTTTTATTGAACGTCCGGCAAAAGGGCTGTTTTCCTGCACCAGCCAGCGGGTGGTACCGCTGTTTTCCAATGGCTGTCCGGGACCCGCGGCCAGTGTTTGATGGAACGGTTCGCTTGTCGCCAAACCGATTATCTGGTCCAGCATGCTCTCCGTCCACTCCATTGCCGTAAGCAGAAGGCTTCTAAACAGCAGGCAGAGCGCGAGCGTTGTGGTTATGAATAACGCCAGTTCCCGGTCGCCATGCAGCCAGTGCGACGCGAATATGAGTATGCCCGCCCCTAGCAGAGAGAGGAAAAGCGTGTTCGTTGTGTTGTATGTCAGGCGTATGTTAAGCGACACATGGCGGGTGAAGGAGAATTTGGTGAGGGAAATTGTCACTGCCAGAAGTATGATGTGGCTGCAGTAACGCGCAATCGCCACAGCCAGCGGGGCGCACAGCGGGGCGATTAACGTCCAGACCGCGAGCGACAGTCTGGAGCCAGGGGCGTAGTCAGACAGGGCGCTGCCCGCGTAGAGCAGTCCCGCCAGCAGCGTGGTGTATATAACAAGACGCAGCGCATATTTTGAAAATATCGCCGGACGTTCCGTGTCGTGCGCGTGGGCGGAGGGTTTCCATACCAGCGTTCTGTAGCGTTCCGCAAGGGCGGCCGCGCGCTCAGGCGTGCGGCCTATAATCGCGTCTTCTATGCGCCCCATGTTTCTCATCAAGTAGGGGAAAACGAAAGTCGTTCCCATCGCTATGGCTACCGTTATTCCGTACAGCCAGTTTTCGGTGAGTCCGCTCGCCGCGCCGGCCGCCGCCAGAATGAAGGAGAATTCCCCTATCTGCGCGCTGCTGAGCCCTATGCGTATTGACATGCGGAGGTCGTAGCCCGCGAGAACGGAAGCGGCTATCCCCCAGAAGCTTCTTCCCACTATGGCCAGAAAGCCTATCGCCAGAACCGGCAGCCAGTTAGCCGCCACGCTGCGCGGGTCCACCAGCATGCCGGCTGATACGAAGAACAGGGCGCTGAACATGTCCCTGAGGGGGGCCGTCCATTCCTCCACTTCGCCTATCTGCGGTGTCGCCGCAACTATGGCGCCCATAAGGAAAGTGCCAAGAGCTATCGAGAAATGGAAGTGGGCCGCGAGATACGCCCCCGCGAAGCAGAGTCCGAGTACTGAGATGCCGGTAAGCTCCCTGTTCCTGAACCGGGCCACCGCGGCCAGTATGCGCGGCACCAGCACCAGTCCAAGCGTCAGAAAGAGCAGTATGAAGAATGTTATTCTTACGAAAGTTACCGCCGTGCTGGAAGCCAGGCTGGCGGAATGCGCGCCCAGGCCCGATATGACGGAGAGTATCACCATCGCGGCGATGTCGTCGCATATCATCAGGCCGAAGACCGCGCGTGCGAAGGGTTCCTGTGTAAGCTTCAGGTCGAAAAATACTTTGGCTATGATAGTGCTGCCGCTTATGGACATCAGCGCGCCGGTGAGCAGGCTGCTTGGCACTGTCCACCCGAGCGCCCTTCCGGCCGCGAAGCCCGTCAGCGTCATGCCGCCCACCACCACCAGCGCGGATACCGCCGCCGGGAGCCCTGCCTTGCGCAGGCGCGGCAGGTTGAACTCAAGGCCAAGCGAGAACATCAGGAATACCAGACCGAGGTCCGATATGGAGCGTATGGAGGCGATATCTTCAACCAGCGAAAACGGCGGTGTGAAAGGACCTACTATCAGTCCCGCCAGCAGATAGCCTATTATGGCCGGCTGCCGCAGTCGATAGCATATATACATGACAAATGCCGCCACTGTCATGATTACCGCGAGGTCTTTCAGCAAAAAGCTCGTGTGCATTTCAGTAATTTTAGCAATTGATGCCGGAAGAGTGTTAGATTAAATTTGGAGGTTTTGCCGGATGAAAAAAGGCCTCCCGCTGGGCGGGAGGCCGTGTGCGTCCGAAAATATCCCGTTTTAGTTTTTCGCCTTGCTGTAGCGGTACATTACCGCCGGATACTTTTCCAGTTTCACGCGGAGCTGTGCTATTCTTCCATCCACGCTCTGATATGAGCCGGGTTCCGGGCCGGGTTTTGGCGCTTCTCCCTGATTTAGCCTGGCGGCGTATTCATCCACTGTCATTACCGGGGGAAATATTCCGCGCATCCCGTCGCTCCTCTGCCACATGAAGACATCCTCAAGCAGCGCTTTTTGCCGGTCATCCTTGACTACCAGCAGGCTCCAGTCGCCGAAAGATTTGTCCTCGTATTCGACAAGCAGCACCCCTCCGTTTTTGGAAGGTCCCGTTATGCCTATGCCGATTTCATTCTCCTTGTCCACGAGTTTGGACAGCTCCGGCATGGGTTTTGCCGTGGTGGCACAACCGGCGAACAGAAAGGCCGCCAGGCTGACAAAAAACAGTTTTGCTTTCATTGCTTCCTTCCTAATTGCTGCCAGTATTGTGCCATTTTATAAAGTATTACGGGAACTTCGTGAGTTTCAATACAGATTCCCGAAGCGGAAGCGTTTGCCTTTCCTGAGAACGGCGAGTGGATAGAAGGTGTCCCGCCATTTTATGCCATTCTGTCTGAGCGCCGCGAATGCGGAATGCAGTGACAGGTACGCGCAAATTACGCCGCCCAGCGGAAGGCACAGGGCGGGAAGCAATGGCCGGCGGTTCCATTTGCTGGCAATAATGGTTTTAAGCAGGGCCAGCGTGCAGGAGAATGCCGAGAGTATTGAAACCGTCCCGCCGGCAAATAGCAGGATGAAAGGCGCGATGTCGAAAATGACACCGGCCGCCACGGCGGCGACGAGTATGCCGCAATTGTAATCCGCTCCCGCGAAAATGCCCTTGTCGCAGCTTGCCTTCAGTTCATGGAGAGATTTTACGAATGTAATGCCCACACAGTCCCGTCCGTGCACCGCCTTGCCTCTGAACCCGTGCCGCTTCATCATAAGCCCGAGTCCCATGTCGTCTATGACTTCCAGCCGGAGCCATTCAAAGCCGGGCGTTCGCTCAAAGGCGCTCCGGCGCACGAGGTTGAACGCTCCTATTCCCACTGCCGCGCCGGAGCGGGACCGGGCCGAATCCCACGTCACCCAGCGGAGCGCGAAATCCTGCAGTGTGGCGAGAGCTGCGTCCGCCATAAAGCCGCAGGGGTTTAGTTCCGGCATCACCGCGAGGTGGTCCAGTTTTTCGGTTTCCGCCATATATGCCGCTTTCTCGAAAGTCTTGGCAGAGATGTGGACGTCAGCGTCAGAAAACAGCAGCCATTCCCCTTTGGCGGCACCTGCGCCAAGCCTTAGCGCGTTGACCTTCCCCAGCCAGCCGTCCGGGAGTTCCGTCACATGGAGCGTCCTGACCCGGCTGTCCTTTCCAGCGATTCCATTGATTATTCCGCCCGTGGCATCGGCGGACCTGTCGTTTATCAGAATGAATTCCACGTCGGGATAAACGGCGCTGAGTCTTGAAGCCAGCGCGGCCTCGATAGAGCCTTCCTCGTTTCTTGCCGGTATTATCACGCTGAGCTTTGGAAAATGATAGTTGTCAGGAGGCTTCGCGCCGCGCAGGAATCCTGCCTTTGCGATGCAGCGCATTACGAACAGGAAGCGCGCTGCCCATGCGGCAAGTATTGCGGCTGAAAGGAAAAGAAGGATTCGGTCCATTGGGACAATTCTAGTATAAAAACGCTGCGGTGGCCGGAGGAAAAGAAAAGAGCGGGCGGACGCCCGCTCTTTTGTCATGAAGTCCTGATTGCTGATGTTATTCCGCCAGTATTACGTTGCCTTCGGCGTCAAGCTTCCAGAAGGGGTTGAAGGCCACTTCAATCAGATGGCCGTCCGGGTCCCTGAAATAGCCGCTGTATCCGCCCCAGAAAACCTTTCGTGCGGACTTGACGATTTTGGCGCCTAGTTTCTCCGCCTCTTTCAGCACTGCGTACACTTCGGCGTTGTCGCGCGCGTTGAAAGAAAGCGTGATTCCGGGGAAGCCTGTCTGGGTGTCCGGAACTGAAGCGTCTTCCGCCAGCAGGTGGCGTGGATACAGGGCCAGGGCAATTCCGCCCAGAGGGAAAAGAGTCAAGGACTCCTGGCTTGCCGGAGATTTCTTCCAGCCCAGCCTCTCGTAGAACGCGGTGGCTTTGGCCAAATCCGCCACGCCGAGGGTTATCAGCGTCAGCGTTTGCCGCAGGCCTTATTTGCCCTGCTCCTGCGCTTTCGCCCGTGTTTCCGCCGAGGGGAGGTCCAGCGGCAGTTTCTTGCCGAGGACCATGCAGTTAAGCAGCGCGCGGCCCACCTGGTCCCGCGTCATATAGGCGTTGCTGCCGGGTACTTCATCGAGGGAGATGACGGTCTGCTCCGCTATGTTGTAGAGGCGCACCGCCACATTCCCGTGGTCCCATACCGCCGGGTTTTCAAGGTCTATGTCGGAGCTGAAGCGTATAAGCATTTTGCCCGCTTCCCAGAATCCCCAGGTCTCGTTGGCTATGTCTAGGACCGGGGCCAGGTGCAGGGCCTGCTCGCGCGTCAGCATCTCTCCCCATGTCCCGGCGGGAGTGGAGAGCCCGTCCTTTTCCCTGCCCAGCAGGTATTGGCGTATGGCGTCGGCGGAGGCGGTCTGGAATCTCTGAAGTATCTCCTCGGAGGGGAAGCGGGATATGGCGCGTTTTCCGGAGGCGTAGTCGCGCATCTCCTTATAGTTGAGCTTCACTGCTGTGAACCCTTCCGGCTTCTTCTTGGGGCAGGGGCGCGCGACGTTGATTATCTTGAAGTGGTCGTTCTTCGCCGTAAGGTTGAATTCTGGTATTGTGTAGTCGGCCTTCTTGACGGAAATATCCACATCGAGGTCCGGTATCATCACTTCACCGAAAAGACTCTTGTCCCCAGGGTCAAGTTTCGGGTTGAGACCTTTCACCCAGAACACCGTGTCCTTTTTCCCGGCCAGTTTGTCGGCGTCGTTTTCGTCCAGATACCACCTGTAGAGATGCCATACCACGTCATGGAGGAAGGGCATTTCCATTATTTCCTTCGGGGGCTGCTGGGCCCGCGCGGGCAGGGCGGACAGTCCGCAGAGAATCAACGCCAGTCCGGCAAGAATTGTCTTTTTCATTTTTTCCTGAGCTCCTTTAAGCTGAAAAACCTGTTGGCCCCGAGGGAGCCTTCCATGTCGTTCGGTATGCGCACGAAATTGCCGCCCGGGTGGTAGTAGTCCTCGTCCGTCATCCAGGAATACGCGCGTCCTGTCACCCGGACTCCGTTTATCTGGCGCAAGCCCGCATAGCGGTCCGCTCCCGCGATTCCGCTCGTCACATAGGCGTCAGCCAATCCCTGCGCGTGCTGAACCAGGCGGGAAAAGCGGCCCGGTTCGCCAGTGTTGGCCGCCTTGACTATGTCGTCCACCCGGCGCAGTATCCTGGGGAGTATTCTGAAGTCGCCGTTCTTGTCCCTGTAAAATCCGTCCACCTGTCCCTTTTCGCCCCCGGCGGTGAGTATGTCGATGATGTCGGTTGTTTTTGTTGCGGCCACCTGTCGCTGTGTGTAACCGGGGGGAATGTAATGTATTCTTGCGTGGCAGACCCACAGCATGGCCAGCATCGCGGCCTTGGAGTCTTCCTCGCTGACCCATCCCTTCTCGCCGGGGAATGCCGGTTCGTTTATCAGCATGCGCGCTATGTAGCCGGCCTTGCTGGTCACTGGTTTGAGCGCCACTGTGTCCGGAAGCGGTGTCCGGGCCTTGCCGGGGACCGGCTCAACCGGGCCCTGATTCACTATCGTGCCCTTTTTGCCTTTTGACGCGGTACTGGCGGCGAGAGGTTTTCCGGCCTGAATTTTTGCTTTCTTGTGGTGGTGTGTCTTGTGGGTGGCTGCTAATGCGGGTGCCTGCAATGCTGCGGTGAACAAAACGGCCATCAGTATTCTGTTCATAGGAAAGTAGCCTGCTCCTCGGGTCCTTCGGCGGACCCGCTCCGTACAGTGTGTCCGGCGTACGGGAATGCCTGTATGGTATCAATAAGGCATTGCGGTGTCCAGTCTGCCTCCGTGTCGAACAATGCGAAACCGCCCCGCGGCGCGGGGCGGTTTTTTTCGAACTGTGCCGAAGGCTTCCTCAGAACGACAGCGTGTACTGTCCCGAGACCAGCGTGCCGTAGGTGGTGCCCAGGGCTTCGCGCTTCGCGTTAAAGCCGGCGCTGAGCCTGTGGTGGGCGCCCATGTCGAAGAATGCTCCGACCGAGCCGAACGGCCTGGTGTTGGTAACGTTGGGGGCCACGAGGTTGAACGCGCCCAGCGTGTCCACGGTGCCGTTGTACGCTCCCATGCGGCTGTTCACATCCTGCTCGATGCCTGCTCCGGCCGTAATGCCGAAAGCCCCGAACATCTTCAGTTCGGTGCGAAGTCCGGCCAGCGCGGTCAGCTGTTTCTGCGCGATGTCATTGTATGAGACGGGGAATGTCGCCCCAGCGCTTTCGAGATATCCATCGCGGGTGACATTGGTCCAGCGTATGCCGACGTAAGGCATGGCCTTGATGTCTCCGCTGCCAATGCCGTAGCCGAGTTCCGCTTTGGCGCCGTAGCTCTTGAACTTGCTGTCGCCCTTGCCGGCCTCGGTATTTGCAAGCTGTGTGCGTGTTATTGCCGCGTCGGACCTGTTGGCCGCGGCGGAAAGCCTGAGCTGCGCGCCGGTGCCGGTCTCGTTGTTCCCGATTACCGCGAACACGCCCAGCAGGGGCGACTTCTTCGCGTCGAAGTTGTCCGGGTTTGTGGAGGAGAACGCGAGGTCAGCGAGAACGCCAGCGCGGAACGCCTTGTTGAAGCGGTACGAGGCTTTTACGGTGGAGGCGGTCTGCGCGGCCTTCGCGCTTTCGTTGCCGGAGTAGCGCCAGCCGCTTACAGCGAGGCAGACGCCGCTGTCCCCGTAGCGGCTGCAGTCGCCGTCCAGCGCTTCGGAGATGAGGGTGGTTTTCAGGTTGAGCAGGGAGTTGAGCTGCGAGCCGTTGTTGGCTATGGCCGCCACCGTGTTGTCCAGGTCCACCATAACGCTGCGATAAATAAAGGCATGGTAGGTGCTTGCGCTTGTGTCGATGGTAGAGTAGCCGACTATGATGCTGCCGTCGCTTGATATGCCGGTGGGGACGGAATAGGTTCCGGTGCCCAGCGTGCCCATGTCAGTCATGGTGCCGTTTGCATATCTGAAGGCGTGCATGTTGCCCAAGGCCCTGGCGCTTGTCAGACTGCTGGTGCCTACTATTGTCGAACCGTCCGAAGACACGGCGTAGGCCGTGGAGCCCGAGCCTCCCAGCGTGCCCAGGTCTACCATGCCGCCTGACGTGGTGTACTTGAAGGCGTGGGTCTCGCCGCTGGCGACGTTGCTTTCACCAACTATTACGGAGGCATCGTATGATGCGCCCATGGCGCGGGAGTATGTACCACCCATGGTGCCCAGGTCGACCATGCCGCCCGCGACGGTGTGCTTGAACGCGTGGTAAACGCCTGAGCCGGAGAGTATGTTGCTTTTCCCCACGATGGTTGTTCCGTCGCCGGATATTCCCAGCGCGGTGGAGTAGGTTCCCGTGCCCAGCGTTCCAATGTCTACCATGCCGCCTGCCGTGGTATATCTAAAAGCGTGCTGGTCTGTGCCGGAATTAATGTCGCTCCGTCCGGTTATGACGCTGCCGTCCGCCGACACGCCCTGGGCGGTGCTGTACGTTCCGCTGATTACCCCGAGGTCGGTCATGATACCGCCCGTATATTTAAACGCGTGTGTATTTCCTCCGGAGGTGCTGCTGTCGCCGATAAGGGTGGCCCCGTCGCCGGATATGCCGGCGGCATTGGAGGTGGTTCCTCCCAGCGTGCCGAGCGAGGTGAACACTCCGTTTGTGTAAAGCGTAGCGACCACGTTCCCGGAGGCGTCCTTTGAAGTCACGGCCAGTTTGCTGCCGTCCGAGGAAACCCCCATGGCCGCGGCATAGCCGGAGTTGCTTAAAGAGCCGATATCCGTCATTCCGGCGCTTACGGCTGTGGCCGCCCCAATGATGACCACAGCGGTTAATGCAAGACAATTATTGCGCAGAAGCATGTATCTCCAATATTTAAATTACCCAAGCTACTACGGTTATACTACATAATTTAACCCTTAATTTCCCCTGCTCGGTCGGGTGGATAAAAAGCGCGGTCCCGCCATCGTGGATGGCGGGACCATGTGGATATTCCTATCAGGATTATTTGCCGAGAGCTTTGACCAGTGCCTCGCCCATGGCTTTGGAGGACATCGGGTCGCGGCTGGTTATTATCCTGCCGGATACTATTACCAACGGTTTTGGCGGTTCCCCTTCTTTCAGTCCGCTCTGGTATTTGCCGCCCGAAGCCTTATTAAGTTCTTCTTCAAGCGAGTAGGGCAGGCTGCCTTTCAGTTCCGCCGGTTCCCATGCCTGGGGAAAACCTGTTACCGGCACATCCTTTATCAGTCCGGCGAAGGCCAGCGCACCTGTCCCGTGGCACTCGGCCGCTACTATCTTTCCGGCGGCATGCGCCTTTTTAAGTATGTTCAGGGCCAGAGGGTTCCTGTTCAGGTCGAACATGGCGCCATGTCCTCCTATTACCAGAACGGCGTCATATGCTTTGGCGTTCACTTCGGAAAGCTTCAGTATCCGGGTTTTGGAGAGGCGTTCCTCTGTCGTCTTGACCAGCTTGACCACGTCGGGCGTGGTCCACTGGGGGTTAACGCTGTTGGGGTCCAGCATGACGGTGCCGTCCGGGCTGGCGAAAGATACGGATATTCCGGCCGTTGTCAGGATTTTAGCCGGCAGGGCCAGTTCTTCTCCCCAGTAGCCAAGGGAAAGGGTGTTCCCGCCAGCGGTCACCTTTGTTCCGGAAGTGACCAGGAAAAGCGCGGATTTACCACTTTCCGCCGCGCCGGCCGTCATGCAGCAAAAACATGCCGCGCACATCGCTATAAGGTATTTCATGCCAGAATTCTCCTATTTTCCGAAATGCACTACAAGTCCCTGCGTGAAAGTGAAATCGTTGCGCTTTATGCCGGAAAGGGGGCGGTTGTCGTATTCGTCCACCACCGTCAGCCGGTAGGACAGCCTGTCCGCTATTATGGAAAGGTCGGCATAGACCTCGTTATAAATCCGGTAGTCGGCGAAATCGTTGAAGGAGGCGAAGTAGATAAAATCTTCCGACAGCGTCAGTATGTCCCCGACAGGTATTTTGAAAACCAGTCTGGAGTTGGCGCGGAATTTTCTTTTTATTTCCCCGTTGTAATAGCGGGCGTACTCGGGTGCCGCGCCGAGGCTGAACATGACCGGTTTCATGACGCCTGTTGTGCCGTGCACGCAGAGTCCCGCCCCATTGGTGGTTCGGTATTTGAGGTCCAGAAAGAGGTTCTGGGCGTGCGCGCTCCATGCGTAGGCGTTAAGCCAGGGGGCCAGCGCGTAGGTGTACAGGGCGGAGATATTTCTCTTGTCGAGTGTCACGGTTCCGCCATAAGTGTTGTATGCCGTGGCGCCTTCCAGAAACAGCGAATTGCGCGGGTCAATCTTCCACGCGTAACGCAGCGTTCCCGCCACGAGAGTGCTGTCCACGTTGCCCGTGACGCGTGCCGCATTGAGGCCGACTTCCAGCCTTTGCCTTACCAGGTCGGTCCAGAGTTCCGGCGGCGTCTGCCGCTGGTCCCCCATGCGCGAAAACTGGGCGTTCCCCTTGGCAGGGCAGAACGCCAGAGCGCACAAAATAAAGAGCGGTACGGATATTCTTTTCCCCAATCCCATGAAAGGAGTCTAGCAACGCGGGAGCAATCATAAAAATTAATTGTTTTTATGTTATCATCAAAATATATGATTACTGGTCCTGAAGACTTCACCCGTCTTGACGGCAAATCCTTCGGAGCGTTCGTTGCCGCAGCCCGCAGGCTGAACTTCACCGCCGCGGCCCGTGACGCCAATATGACGCAGTCCGGCGTAAGCCAGCATGTGGCCCGGCTGGAGAGCCAACTGGGCGTCCCGCTCTTCCACAGGGTCAACAGGAAGCTGACCCTTGCTCCGGCCGGACGCCTGCTGCTTAATTTCTGCCGTGCCTACGCCGAGGACATGGACGAGCTCTTGCGGGTGGTCAGGACCAGTCAGATATGCGGGCGGGTCCGTTACGCAATGCCCCACAGTTGTCTGTTCTCTCCACATTTCCCCAGGCTTATGGAGAACAGGAAGCGACTGGCAAATATAGAGCTCTCAGTCGGTCTCTGCCCTAACGATACCGTGCTGGAAAAGCTGTCGGAGCGGGAAATAGACTTCGGGTTCGTGAGCCGGCGTGAGGGCGGCAGTTCTTTCGATTTTGAATATTTCTGCCGGGAGGAGTATGTTCTGGTCGTGGGACGGGGAATGCCAGACATGGATGTTACGACGGATTCCCTGCTCTCGGCCCGTTTCGTCGATTATCCGGGAATGCGGGTTTTCTTCGAGCTCTGGATGAAGCATCATTTCGGCCGTGTCGGATTCCCGTTCGAACGCCTTAGAATCGGCGGGCAGATTGACAGCATTTACGGGGCGCTGACCATGATTGAGCATGGCGCCGGAATAAGCGTGCTTCCCGCCCATTGTCTTCCATCTGGCCGGGCCGGAAAGGCTTTTCGGAGGCTGAAGGGGCCCAACCCCAGGCCTTTGGTGAACACCATATCCCTTGTTACTCTGAAGGGCGTGAAGCTCCCGCCCAAGGTGTTGCTGGTCATGGACCTTCTCCGCGCCACCCGTGGGCCTGAGGAACTGGCCTGAGCCCGTTTGTGCGCTCACGCCTTTTTTCAGTCAGGAATCTGGCCCACAGCGCGTTGATGACGTGCGTGCCCGCGGCTATCGCTCCAATCCATGCCAGCGTCTGGCCCCAACCGGCCTTGTCGAACGCGCCGAAGAGCGTCGCGCCCCACATCACAAGCACCCACTGAATCATGTAGATTCTGTTGACATCCCTGCTCCAGCCGAAGAGAAGGCGGAACACTCCGTTCATGGGTATTTTGCTGACGGCCATCTGGCAGAGCCAAAGCCAGAAGAGTACGAAACCGGAATGGAGCAATATGATGCCCGGCCGGCTGTGGTAATAGTCGCCCAGATGATAGAGGAAACGCGGCAGCAGAAGCGGAAGCATTATTGCGATTACCAACAGCCCCGCCAGCCCGAATCTTCGGAATGTCACGTCCGTATTATTGGAACGCGTTAATGTGTCCCCGATGAACATTCCCAGCAGCACATAAGAGAACCAGGGGAAGAAGGGAAAAGAGACGAGGTTCCCCAGACAGTCTTCGGTGGAAGGCCTGTTGCCCCACAAAAAATCAAGGACCCGTCCGATGCCAGGTATGTTCGTGCCGGTTCCCCACAGGCAGGGGGAAGCCAGCGCGACTGCGGCCGCCAATGCCAGCAAGACATAGCGGTTGACCTGATATTTGCGGATGAAGGCCATCGCTATAAGGGACAGTCCGGCGAACTGGAGTATGTCCAGCTCCAGAAACAGTTCCAGATAATTGAACATTGCCGCCGGAACGGAGGCCGGGGCAAAATGCGCCGCCCATAGCGCAGGCAGAGTGTTCCGCAGCAGATTGAGCAGATAGCCGAGCAGTATGATTCTTATGCCGCGCCGGACGCCCGATGACAGGTCCGTGTGGCGCGAATAATAGCTGGACGCTCCCATCAAGGCCATGAAAACCGGGGCTCCCGGAGGTCCGCCGAAAAAACCGATGAACCATCCTCCCAGGCTGTGCTTCACAGTGGATATTGAATAGGTATCCAGCGTGTGTATGAAAATCATGAAGACCACCGCCAGTCCCCTGGCCAGGTCCAGTGAATATACCCTCTGTTTCTGTTCAGTCATCAAATGCTCCATCACGGATTAAGGTCGTGCCCTTCACGGCGTTCCCGCGCATGTTATTCTCCGGCATAACGGGAATGCTGCTCTATGAAATCGCATTCCTTTGAAAAAAGGCCTTTACGGAGAACGATATCGTCCCCGAATTCGATATTTCCGTCCGAGGCCGTGTCATATGCCGGCCAGATGGGCAGGCCCTTGCCGTTCGGGTTGCCGGTTTTTGCGAAATTGACCCAGTAATCCATCATCCTGGCGGAGAGTGCGAAATCATCCCGCACATCGCCTTCGGTTTCCTTCATGTTTCCGAAAACGTAGGCGAGATCCGCTCCGTGAAAGACGCCGAGTTTTTTCCCCTTTTCCGTTCCGGGGCGCCGTGTGAATTGAAACAGATACGCCTTGGACCTTTTCCCGGCCCCGGCCATGAATCTGGCCGGATGCGCGTTCGCGCCGACTGTAATCAGTCTGTCCAGCGCTGCTGCAACCCCACTTTTGTCTATGGGGAAAACCTTCTGGGCTTTCTCGTAATCCTTTCCGAAGTGAGCTTTCAGGAACGCCGTATATTTTTCTTCCGGTATATTCTGATAAGAGGACAGATAGACCGCGCCCTCGTTGAGCGTGCTGCCCGCTATTAACGGTACGTCGTGCTGTTTGCCCTGAATGAAAGCCGCCCGGGGATTGCGCGGCAGAACCTGCCCGTCCAGGACCGGCGCGAAGAACGCGCCGCCATCGTCGAAGATATCAGTTTTGCACGCAGCCGCCTTTATAACCTCGTCCGCCGTCTTAAGGCGCATGCAGGCCGCGATATCCGCCGCCGTTCCGCAGCCGAGCCGCTCCGCCAGCACGCCACCCATCCGCAGCGCATTTCCCGGGTCGCCGTCAAAGTTCGGACTGAGATATTCCGAGCCGATGATTGGCCCGCCGCTCTGCGCTATCGCGCGATGGAACAGTCCCTTTGAAAGCGGGCTTATCAACAGAAGGCTTACGGAGCGGGAGCCTGCCGATTGTCCGAAAATGGTTACATTCTCCCGATCCCCGCCGAAAGCGCCTATGTTATCGCGTACCCATTTAAGTGCCGCCATCTGGTCCAGCAGTCCGTAGTTGCCCGACGTTCCGTCTTCCGTTTCCTTGACCAGCGCGGCATGGGACAGAAACCCAAGCGGACCCAGCCGGTAATTGAGCGAAACCACCACGACGCCCTTGCCCGCCAGGTTTTTGCCGTCATACTCCGGCATGGCGGCTGAACCGAAATTGAAGCCTCCACCGTGTATCCAGACCATGACGGGCAATTTTTCCTCGGCCTTAACCTGCGGCGTCCATACGTTAAGGTAAAGGCAATCCTCAGAATAGTCACCGCCTTCCTGCCGCGTGGGTTGGGGGCAGGCGTGGCCGAATGATGTGGAGATGCGGACCTCTTTCCAGCGTGCGGGTTTCTGCGGAGGTTTCCAGCGCAGGTTACCGACCGGTGGCGCGGCATATGGTATGCCGAGGAAAATGCTAATCCCGTTTTCTGTCCTGCCGCTTACCGGCCCCGCGGAGGTTGCGAGGATATCCGTTCCGTGCGCGAACGCCGCGCAAAGAGGCTGTATCAAAAACAATACCGGCAGCAATTTCGCAAATTTCACCATTGTTCTCCTTTAGAGCCCATCTAAAATCTCCGTATTCTACTGCAAGCGCCGCTTTTGTCCCGATACTTCGCGGTCTTCGGCTTACAGGCCTACTGGCCTGTGCGCCTCAGCCCGCTGCGTCTCATGTCAAAATCGACGCTTTCGCTACGAAAGGAGACTTTAGATGGGCTCTTAAGTCCGTATCTCAGCTTTTAGATTATAGTACTTGCCGTGATGATTGGATATCGCCGATAAAAAATATGAATTGCGGGGCTGTCAGGTTAAGGAATATAATTCCGGTTGTGGAAAGACGAGTGTCCCGTTTGTGGCACCGCACAGTGCGTTATTGTTGCATCAAGGAGAATGCATGCGTTTTCAAAACAAACTGTTTCTTGCGCCTCTGTCGGCGGTATTGGCTTTGGCGGCCGGATGTTCCGGCGCCGGAGTGCGGGGAACGGCGAATGGTGTTCCCAGTCCTCAGGTATGGCTTACCGACCCGTCAGCCGGGGTTTTCATTTCACGGCAGGCCGACTCCCCGGTTTTTTCTTCAGCTGTTTCCGCGTCTTCCGTCATCAAGGTCAATACAGGCAAAACCTACCAGAGCGTTGACGGTTTCGGCTATACGCTTACAGGCGGCAGCGCCCGCCTTATAAACGCCATGCCGGCAGCGGCCGGCGACGCACTGCTCCGGGAGCTATTCTCTCCGTCGGAAGGTATTGGAGTGAGCTTCCTCCGAGTAAGCGTTGGCGCGTCCGATTTGGACCCGGCTGTTTTCTCCTACGACGACATGCCGCCCGGACGCACAGATCCGGAACTTGCGTCGTTCAGCCTTGCCCCGGACAGGGAAGCCCTCATCCCTGTTCTCAAGCGCATACTGGCGATAAATCCGGACGTGAAGATTCTCGCCTCCCCCTGGTCGGCCCCGGCGTGGATGAAGGCCATTCATACCACCGTCGGCAGCAGTCTCAAGCCGGTATGGTATCCAGTCTACGCGCAGTATCTGGTCAAATATGTGCAGGGCATGAAGGCCGAGGGTATAGACATACACGCCCTTACCATACAGAACGAACCGCTCAACCCGGATAACAATCCCAGCATGATAATGCCGCCGGCCAAGCAGGCGCTGTTTGTAAAGTCCCATCTTGGCCCCGCTTTCGCAAAGGCCGGAATAAAGACGAAAATAGTGCTTTACGACCACAACTGCGACGAGCCCGGTTATCCCCTTTCGATTCTTGACGATCCGGAGGCCCGGCCATACGTGGACGGTTCGGCCTTCCATCTTTATGACGGGGATATTTCCGCGCTGTCCCGGGTGCATGACGCCTACCCTGACAAGAACGTCTATTTCACCGAGCAGTGGGTCGGCGCGCCGGGGGACATGGCGGGCGATTTCCGCTGGCATCTGGAAAACGTAGTCATCGGTTCCATGCGTAACTGGAGCCGCGCCGCGCTGGAATGGAATCTGGCTTCCGACCCGTCATACGGGCCGCACACTCCCGGCGGCTGCGACGCATGCCTCGGCGCGGTTACCATAGGCTCATCGGTAAAGCGCAATCCGGCCTATTACATAATAGCCCAGGCTTCCAAATTCGTGCGGCCCGGTTCCGTGCGGGTGGACAGCAATTCGCCGGAAGGACTGCCCAACGCCGCTTTCAGGACGCCGGACGGGAAGACCGTGCTTATAGTTCTTAATACCGGAGCGGCTGCCAGAACATTCGGCGTTTCCGCGGGAGGCAACGCCTTCTCCTCTTCTCTTCCCGCCGGCGCCGCCGCAACATGCGTCTGGTAGCGCTCCGCTGTTTCTGCGTGCGCAAATAATCGAACGGCCCCGTCATGGAATCCACGACGGAGCCGTTCTGTTCAATTGGTAACAATTACGGCTTGCTCAATATATCCGGCAAGATAAAGCCTTTCGGTGTTTCATCAAAATCCAACGCATTAACAACGGCATCGGTGTTAATCGGCCCATAGACATGCGTGAACAATTCCGTTCCATCAGTGTTTTCATATCTGATTTCCGATTCCAGCTTAGTCTCTTCAATAACCAAAAGCTTGAGGCCCTTTTGATGTTTGAAAAGACAATTTGCCACCTCAATTATCTGGGTGGAGGTGGAGCAGTGGATGAATCCCTGGCAGAGAAGGGTGTCAGCCGTATACTTGCCGGATTTCAGTGCATTATCCCAGTCTATTGCCTTTGCGATATGCAAAATCATACTTGTTTTACTTCAAGCCATATCCCATCTGAGCGTTACTATACGATGTCTTCCTGAAGCCACTGCCGGGAAACGGAAAGCTGCTCATCTTATGAGTTTGATATGAGTGGTTTTACGGGTGTAATTGGTAGTCATGGTGGCGTATCCTTGGTTTTCGGACGCTTGCGAAGTCGTTAGCCAGGCCGGTGTTCCGGTCTTGTTTGCCCGGAATCAATTACCCTGCATTGCCTTCGTCATGTCGTTGGACTGTATTATCTCGGCCAGTTCCACGCTGCTGTTTCTGAAACGGGCTCCGCTTTTTTCTCCGGTAAGGTGAAGCGCCTTTTGCGGACAGTTGTTTATGCACGCGTAACAGCCTTCGCAGCGGTGATGGAATTCCGGTTTCGGCTTGAGTTCTACATTGCGGCGCGGGCAGACCTTCGCGCAGACGCCGCATCCATTGCATTTATCGTCGGTGTAAAACTTTTTGTCCGCGTTGTCCAGCCACAGCCTTGCCATAGTGCCGCGTATGCCTTTCCCCATAATGTCAAACAGGATGTTTTTGACCGGTCCTTTGTCCAGTACACGATTTTTCCGTGCCGCGATGTCGGCGCATGCCGCTGAAAGCTGGCCCTCGATGTTTTTCGAGGCTAATTTGGCCAGTTCGGCGTCCATGTCGAACATGGGCAGGTAATTATCCACCATCAATATTTCCGCCGTGTATGAAAACCGGATGCCAGCCCTGTGTCCGGCGTCTTCCATCCGGCGCAGACCGCCTCCGGCGATATTGCCGTAGGTCATGACTCCAAAGTGATAGTCCGCTTTCAGCTGCGCTTTGGACAGGTATTCTTCAACTATGCGCGGCAGGCCCCAGCCGTAGCACGGACATACTATGCCGACGGCATCATCCTGGATGCTGAAGCGGCCCTCCGCCAGAAGATGGGGGATGGACAGGAGTTCGCCGCCTATGCGCTTCGCCGCGTAGAGACTGTTTCCCGTTGCCGAGAAGTAGAGAGTCTTCATGATGCCTCCATGTTTTTATAGTTTTACAAATTTCGAATTGATGCCCCAAAAAAACATCACTTCTTTTCTGAACTTTGCAAAGCCAGCACCTTGGCCGCTTCTTCGGCCAGCTTTCTGTTGACGCGGCAGACCAGGAACTTGCCGTTGCGCTCCGTGATTATCAATCCGGCGGCGGACAATTCCTTTATATGGTGCGATATGGTGGGAGCGCCTATTTTAAGACGTCCGATTATATCCGAAAGCATGCAGTCGCAACTGCCGTTAAAGCTGGTCTCGCGGGCCTTTGCTATCTGTAGATAAAGCTGAAGACGATTCGGGTTTGAGAGCGCTTTGAATATCCGCGTCATCTGTTGCGTGTCCATTATGATATTATACTACATTTCGATAACTTTCAAAATATTAAGTAAAGCTGAACTGGATGTCCGGAATGAAAGACGTTGCTGGCGGGTGGTCATGATGTTTGCCGGGATGGTTTGTTCGATTAGCAGCATCGTGTCCCAAAATACTTAATGCAAGGTGTTGCGCTTCTTCTGAGTTCTGCTCGGATGCTTTGATTCCCTATGCGATGTTTTCATTAAGCCACCGGCTAAAAGCGGCCAGCTGCACTTCCGTGTGGAAGTAATGTTCCGCGTCCGGAATTGTCCGGAGCTTGCAATTGAATTTTTTTGCGAACGACGCCACTGCCGCCGGTTCGGATACTTTATCGTCTTCCGCGCTGAGTATCGCGGTGGGATGTTTCCATTTAGCAATCGGACGGGCCTTAACGTAGCTGTAGTAGTCCCAGTCCAGCGTCTGTCCGAAGGGGGTGGGGATGCGTTTTTCTCTTTCAAGGCGGGATTCGCTTACATCAATCGCGGCCATCATCCTGCGGATGAGTCTTTCCATGTCCACCACGGGGGACAGAAAAAGGGCCTGCCGCAAAGCGATATCCCCGCAGGCCAGCAGGCTGAAGTACGCGCCCATGCTGCAGCCGAAAAGGCTTATGTCCTTCGACAGGGAAAGACCGTGATTCACTGCGGCGGACAGGTCCGCCACGCAGTTCTCGGTGGTGCAGGGACGGCTTTCAAGTTTTCTGTCGCCGTGTTCAGGCAGGTCGAAACTGAGCGTCCGATAACCCTTCCGGGCGGCGGCTTCGGCCAGCAGTTCAATCACCCTGTCGGTCTTGCTGGACATGTGCCCGTGCACGGCTATGAACAGCCTGTCTGACGGACCGCCCCACAGAATGGCCGGTATGTCTTCAATCTTTATGGAAGTTGTTTGCATGATTTGTCATCGGTCGAATAATAAATGAAAAGGGGGAACCGTGGTCATGCCTTTCGGGAATGTCCGGTGCTCGGAATATCAGTGCGGAAATAGTCCAGCGGTTTCCCGTAAATTTCCGCGAACGCTTCCAGTTCAGTGAAGTCCGCCCGCCTTTCTCCAAGTTCGCATTTCGACACATAGGACTGCGGTTTGCCAAGTTTCCTGGCTACGGCGCTCTGGGTAAGCCCGCTGTCCAGGCGCGCCTGCACCAGGCGTTGCACAAAACGCCCGTACCTCTCCGTATGGAGCTGGGATTTTCCTGCCGGCATATCCAGATTGTAATAACCTGTTTTGGAATAACCCAAAATGGGATATAATAATCGAGGGCGCAATCTGGAGGGCGTGATGAGCGGAAAAATCAATCTGGGGTGCGGTTCGAACATCCTGCCGGGATATGTGAACGTGGACTGGTCGCCGAGTGCCGGCGCGGATGTGGTGTGGAATCTGAACTGTTTCCCGTGGCCTTTTGAGTCGGATTCCTTTTCCGAAGTGCTGGTGGAGCACCTGATAGAGCATCTGGACGACCCGGATATGATGATGGCGGAGATTTACCGTATCACCGAAAATGGCGCGAATGTGCGCATTATCACGCCGCATTTTTCCTCTTACCAAGCTTATGGCGATTTGAGCCATAAGCGGCATTGCGGCCTCTCCGTGCTGCTACCGTACTGCAATGCCAGCTGGAACAGTTTCGGTGCGAATAACGGGGCCCATTTCAAGCTGCTGCGTAAGCGACTGCTTTTCGGGCGGAGCCCGTTGGCCTGGCCGGGGCGGATTCTGTCCTGTATTTCCCCCGAATTCTATCAGAACTATTTCGCTTTCATCTTTCCCTGCAGGAATATGGAATTTCTGCTGGAAACGGTCAAGCAAGATGAAAAAAGCCCAGCCTGAGCTTCAGGCGGGGCTTTCAGATTCTGCTTGTTCGGTCTGAAATGCAAGGTTGTTCCGTTTTACACCTGCCGCCTGATTATCGGGCTTGTAGTCCGTATGGATGCCGAAGCGGCGTATCAGCGGGTGGTGTTCCGGGGCTGTGGCTCAAATACCGGCTGGCCTATCATATCCGCCAGAATATCCTGCTCCATGACGAAATGTCCCGCGCCGTACACGACCAGAACCCTGTCGTACTTGTTTATCGCGTCGGCTACCGCCCGGCAGATTGCCATATCCCGTACTTTCATTATTTCGAATCCCATTTTCTGCGTGAACAGCGAGTCCGGGTTGTTATATGGGGCGGTTTCCTGGACACTAATGATTTCGGCGTTGAAGGGCTTGCGGTTTTTCTCTTCATACCACTTCGCGAACTCGGCTTCGGACATCGTGCCGTTTGCGGCAAGCCGGTACATGTTTGCCAGATTGGAGGCGCTTTCCTTGTAGAAAGTGCTGAATCCGGAGGAAGGATTCTGTCTTTTCCATACCGGAATTTCCTGCACAATGCCATGCCCGAAGATATCCTTTTCAGCATATCCCGCGCTTAAAAGCCGCGTCTTTATATCCTGCGGCGAGGGTTCTCCTCCGGCGAATGCGGCCTGTGCGTCCAGTGCCAATGAAACAGCGTAATATGATTCCATCGCATTGGCGCTTTGTCTGGCTATGGCGACAAAGGCCTGATTGTTCGTCCCGGCATTTTGCGGAATGCCTTCCACTATGACAAGTTGCGGCTTAAGCCTGCTGAACTCGCCGGCGATGAGCTTGAATGTTCTGCTTGCGGTCCCGGATTCATGCAGAGCTGCTATATAGCTTAGCTGTTTGCCATCCTTTTCATATCTGGCGGCGAACGGCGTCGCGGGGCAGCCTGTGCAGCCGTAACGCGCTTTGAGGAGGTCCGGTTTGGGCGCATAGGTTTTTTCGGCGGACGCGTAGCCTGCCCAAACAAGTGCTGCAAGTACGATTAGTAGTTTCTTTGTTGTATATCCCATAATTAAGTGGTGAAACGATTGCTTCCGTCGCTAAAGCGCCTAATGACGATGACGCGGCGGGAATTTCGCGGGCGGCGTTACTGCCTGCCTCAAGTGTTATGCATCAGCGCGGCATCAGCGCGAATACGCCCCAGCCCAGATATTCCCGTGTATAAGCGGCATGGCGCACGGGTTCAGTGGTCAGCTTCTCCCGGACCTCCTTCGCCATCTCGTCGTTGGGGTTGGCTTCGAGCCATTTGCGCATGGTGAGCCATTTTGCCGCCTCATACCTGTCCCATCCGTCCTGATTCGCCAGAACCATTTCCACCACATCGCATCCAATCTTGCCGAAAGACGCGACAAGTTCCGGGAGGATGAGGAAGTCCGAGATTGAGCCGGCAAAACATTCCTTGGCGATATTCTCGGTCGGAGGCAGTTTCCGCCAGTAGGGTTCGCCTATGAGGATGATTCCTCCGGCTTTCAGGCTTTTGGACAGAAGCTCGACAGTGCCGGCCACTCCACCGCCTATCCATGTTGCGCCCACGCAGGACGCCACGCCGACTTTTTCCTCGGACACATAACCGGCGGCGTCGCCATGTATGAACCGGACCTTTTCGGCCACGCCGAGTTCCTTCGCGCGGAGCTTCGCCTGCTCGGTGAACAACTCGCTCATGTCCACGCCTGTACCGGTGATGCCGTAATCCCGCGCCCAGGTGCACAGCATTTCCCCTGAACCGCTGGCAAGGTCCAGCACGCGGGTTCCTTTCTCCATGCGCAGCGCGGCGCCGAGCATGTCAAACTTTTCTGGCGTGAATGGATTGTGAATGCGGTGGGCGCTTTCCATGATATTGAATATCCGTGGGATGTCCATGTCTTAAATCTCCTTGTCTGAATTTGCTGCTTGCGGTTCGGGAACTGCCGTCCATTGCCGCAATCTGTCGAATGTGCCAGGGGTGAGTGTCTTTCGCAAACTCTGGCGGGACGGACTGGGTGATGTCAAAGCTGTTCAGTGGGCATTATCTCTCGTCAGCTTTTAGTGTACAAAACAATATTTCGGCAGGGAACAGAAGCAAAACACCCCGCCTTTCGGGCGGGGTGTTTTAATGTTACAAGCCGTACCGGCTTTATTTCGCGGGAATCCGCAGCTTTTTAAGCTTGGCCTGCATCGCGGGCGTAAGCTTTTTGACCAGTTCGGCGTTGGAGCCGGGCTGCTTCTGCCAAGCGTTGAATATCTGGCTGGCGGCAATGGCGTAGGAGCGTCCCTTCGCGGCGAGCGAATTGTCCACAATCGGGTCTACGTTAGCCACGAAAACCGAGACAGTGCCGTCGCTATTGCGGGCAATTTTGAAGGTGCGAAGCTGCTGGGGGAACTCCCTCAGCGAGCCCGTTTCCACTTCCCAGAAACCAAGTTCCGGCCGCGCCGCGTCGGGCGAAGGCATGGGCGTTATGGTCGTCTCATGGCGGTGGCCCGCTATCCACAGCAGCAGGTTGGGATAGGTCTTCAGCTTTGCTATAAGGTCAGGCTCCGTTACGGCGGCCAGCGAACTCCAGCCCTCAAGCGCGCCGGGTTTGGTAACCCCTATGGGGATATGCGCGGCGATAATCATCAGGTTCCCCGCCGCCTGTCCTTTGTCCAGTTCGTTGACCAGCCAGGCATAGTGTTTGGCGTCCAGCGAGCCGTGTCCCCAGTCCGGCCCCTTGGCGCCGTCGGAGGGGTCAGTGTCGTTCTGCGTGTCGTCAAGCACAATCACTTCCACGGGGATTTTCGGGTTGGGCATGAACGTGTAGCAGGCGAAACCGTTCTTGGCGTTTTCGGCGGTGAAGCCGTGTCCGGCGGGCAGGGAGGTGCTGTTGAGGAATTCGCCCAGCCATTCCGTGCGGGCAAGCTCGCGCCGGTCGGGGTCTGGCGTTACCGTCGGCGGCGTGGCGAAGCTTTCCACCGGGCCCGCGCCGAAGGGGGTTCCGAACTCGGTGCTTCCGTCTATCGCGCCCATATAGTAGCCGGTGCTGGCGGTGCCGAGGTTGTTGGTGAAGATGTTGCCTATATCAAGCATCGTCGGTCCGACTGCGGCTTTGCGGGTTTTGTCGTCCACGGGGAAGGAACCGACCCAGAAATGGTCGTGGTTGCCGAGTGTGGAGTACCAGGGTATGCCGCGGTCGAGCCCGGCGGCCTTATAAGGCTTCTGGTAATCCCATTTGTCCGCCCCGGCGTGATTGCCGGAACTGGGGCTGATTGTCTTGCCATCCAGCACGTCGATGAACCAGCGCAGTTCGTTGTACTGCGTGCTGTTGGCCGCGTCGCCGAGCGAGAGGCCGAAATCGAGCGGGCTTTCCCTGTGCAGGGCGTTGGCGGTGCGGACTGCGGCGTCAAGCACATGCGTGGTGTAAAGCATGGACGGGGAGTAGGCCGAAATTATTCCCTTCCGGGAAAGGCCGAAAAATACCGCTTCCGCTGGCGATTCCTCATCGGTAATATGAATGTCGCTTATGGTGAAGAAGTGGAGCAGCGAACCGGTGTTTTTTGCTGCATCGGCCTTGTAGTCCCCCGGCATGAGGTCAAGCCGTCTGGTGTAGGGAGCGCCCGGGCCGTAAGTCCAATTGCCAAGGCCGTTGGCCGCGAAGGCGGGGATATCGAAGGGCCGGATGTCGGTGGAAACATTCACGGACGTGGGAACTATCTGTCTCTGGAGCGTGGTATAAACCCTGGCGATGCTGCTTGCTTCCTTGCTGAGCGCGGAGGACTTTTCGCCTTTCAGCGCGGCCACGCGATAGTAATACTTCTGTCCGTAAGTCAGTCCGCCGTGAATATACGAGTTGCCGGCTGTTGTTATGACGGAGGATTTTTTCGTTACGCCCGGAGTGGCGCTCCAGTAGATGTTGTAGCCGGTCGCGCCGGGAACGGCGTTCCAGCTTAGTGTAGTTTGTGCGCCCGAAACGGTTTCAATGGGCCCGTAGCCGGAAACCTGCACGTTGGCCGGAGCCTGCACGGCCAAAACCTTCCCGGCGTAAAGCGGAGAGGATATTACGAAAACAGAGAGCAGAAGCAGTGTTGTTTTTTTCATTTGTTTTCCTTTGAAGCCATAGATATTCTCCATGTGCTGTGAACGCGGCCTGTCCTTTTGTAATGTCACAGGCTATGCCGCTTTGTGGTGGGTACGATATCAAGGCAGCGGAGCGTGAAGAGCCGTAGTCCCGATAGCCAGCCTTTTTGCGGCGGCGCGGTTCCGGATATTGCCTTAGAGCCTGTCTAAAGTTTCCATATTCTGCTGCAAACCGCGCTTTTGGCTTCTGCCTTCGCGTCGTTCAGCTCACATCCATCTGCGAGGATGCTCGCTTCACTCCGCTTTGGCGGAGCCCAAAATCCCCGTTTTCGCCGCGAAAGAGAAACTTTAGACAGGCTCTTAGGTGTCGATACCACAGTTCGCTGTCCGGCTTGTATCGCCAATCCCGGGCCACCGTCACACCGCATTAATTTATTATAGCAAAGGGGCTTTGGCCGGGGAGGTTTTAACTCACCCAATAATTATGCGGACGGTAAAAGCCCCGGCTCAGCCTATCTGCCCGAATATCACCACGTAGTTCTTGCCGTACTTCTTGGCGCATTCAGGGCAGGTGGTGTACCACATATATAGCTTGCCCGGCGTCAGGCCCAGCGTTTTGGCGTAAGCGGCGAAGTCGGCGCACCATTTGCCGGTGTCCTTGAATGGTCCTTCGTATACCTTGGCGAGGTATTTGCCGTTCAGTTCCAGATTGTTCGCGCCCGGCACTTTCCTGTCCACGGCGAGGTAAATGTCCATGTTCCACTTTGATGTGTGGTCGGACAGGCATAGCCACTGCGGGCTCTCCGCCCCCGCCTTGCCCAGCAGACCCATCATGCGCTTGATGACGCCCGCGAAGTTTACCGGGATGTAAAACAGGGTGAAGACGCTGTCTTTTATGAATTTTTTGCCCTGCCATTCGAACACTTTGCCGTCCCACGGCGCGGGGTCGAATCTGGGGCAGCATTCGGTCTGGGCTTCCGGCATGTCGTCCTCCTGAAAACAGTATGTTAACCTCTAAAGATTCTATGTTATTGAACGTTTATGGACAATGCCGCTTGCGACGCATTGAAGAGCATACTTGAGCAGGCAGTTTGAATGTCAAATCAGTGGGGGGGATTGCCTCCGGCCACGTCTCAGCGTTTTGTTTTAGCAAAACACTTCCGGCCTTGCGAATCGTCGCAAACGCAATGCGTTTGCGGACGGGCGATTCTCACCCCGGCTCCGCTATCATTAAGCGGTCCTCAAGAGGACAGGGCTTCGCTTTCCGCCCACCGGGCGCAGGGCCGTCAGCTTCGAATCCTCGCTATGCACACCTGCAGGCTCAGACGTTTTGTCGGTGCTTGTCATCCATCCAGTTGACGCGCTCCCCAAACTGCGCGGAGCAAAGGGTGACGGTTTAATGATAGCCGTCCTCTCATGCAAATGAAAAGCGCAACGCGTTAGCGTCGCTCTGGGTTGATGTTGATTGATAGTACTCATCGCGGCATGTCCGGAGGACATTTGCGCTGAGTACCATTTTCCTGCCCGCAGGCAGAAAAAGGCGGAGGGGGGGAGATGATATCAAGAACTTTTAGAATCGTATTTGGATGGCAAAATACAGGGGCTTGTTTATACGAAGTTTATGTTATATTATCTTTTTAAGATAACCTTGATAAGGCTGGTATAACATGAACCCTATAAAAAACCCTTATGCCCCCGGTGCCGGAACCCCACCCCCAGAACTTGCTGGACGCACGGAGTTGCTTAACCGTGCGGGGTTGGCGATAGACCGCATTCGTGAACGGCGCGCAGCTCGAAGTTTTATATTTTACGGCCTGCGCGGCGTAGGCAAAACCGTTTTATTGAATAAGATCCGGCAGGATGCCGAGGCGCGTGGCTGTGCGTGTGTATGGGTTGAAGCCCCGGAGGACCGTTCGCTCCCGGCTCTGCTTCTGCCGCCTTTGCGCGCCACCCTGATAAAACTTAGTGCCGGAGAATCTGCTCGCGCCGGGCTTCAAAAAGCGCTTGTGGCAATGGCTGGGTTCGCCAAAGCCATGAAGGTTAAATACAAGGATATCGAGCTTGCTCTTGATTATGAGCCTCAGATGGGGCTTGCCGACAGTGGTGACTTGGAAAACGATTTGGCGGAACTGCTGATGAAAATAGGGGAAGCGGCGGTCGAGAAAGGGACGATTTTAACCTTGTTTATTGACGAGCTGCAATATTTGAAAGAACCGCAGCTTGCCGCACTTATAACGGCCTTGCACAGGATAAGCCAGAATCAAATGCCGGTTACGATGGTAGCCGCCGGACTGCCGCAACTGCTTGGACAAACGGGGCGGGCAAAATCCTATGCTGAACGCCTGTTCGAGTTTATAAATATGGACAGCCTTAGCCCTGAAGCTGCGCGGGAAGCATTATGTGTTCCGGCGGAAAAAGAAGGCGTCAAAATAGATGAATCGGCTGTCGAGCGCATCATCGAACAAACAAAGTGCTATCCGTACTTCCTTCAGGAATGGGGTAAGCATAGCTGGGAAATCGCCAGCAAAAGTCCGATAGCGCTTCACGATGTCGAGGCCGCCGCGCAAACTGCGCTTGCCGAATTGGACAGCAGTTTTTTCCGGGTAAGGTTTGATCGGCTCACGCCTGCGGAAAAACGGTATGTCCGCGCAATGGCGGAACTGGGACCGGGCTCACATCGTTCCGGCGATATTGCGGACAAACTCGGCAGCGAAGTTTCCAGGGTCGCACCGCTGCGCAGCAAGCTGATCTCGAAAGGCATGATATACAGTCCGGCATTTGGCGACACCGCATTTACAGTGCCGCTGTTCGAGGGATTTTTGAAGAGGATAATGCCGCTGTTCGAATAGGGAATTCCTGTCTGAAAGTACAAGGCTCCGACAAAATCGGAGCCTTGTTTATTATCTGTGGCTAACTTCCGCAAGTGATTGGTGAAGTTGGCAAAATGGCGGGACGGGTGAGATGATATCAAGAAATTTTAAGCTCACATTTTCTTGGGTGTTCTGAAAAATACCTGCCAGCCGCAGTGAGTAATATTGAAAGTCCGTCATTGTTAATTTCAAACTCGCCCTGATTCCTGCTATTTTCGCCTTTAAAACGATAAATAGTATCAGCTTGTTGATATTCTACTTCTATGCTGGCATGTGCCACAGCATGTCGTAGGTTCCGCAATATATCTTCCGTTGTTTTTGTTTCTGCAGGATATTTTGTAAATAAACAAGATGCTTTAGAAATAGGTTTTTTATGTTCTTTGGCTACAGAGATTATCATTTCTTCCAACTGTTCATAATCGATTTTTAAGTTGCTTTTATCATGCCATTCCTTAGGAAATACAAGAAGACCATAACACATCATTAGTATGGTTCCACTTGTAATGAAAGGAAAGCGGTCTTGGTGAATGGTGCTAAGAAAGTTGCGATAAACTGTGGAATAGGCACCTTCATCATTTTTATGTTCCTCAATTTGATTAAGAAATTGTCCAATCAGAAAACAGGCTTTGGGAATGTTGTTTAGGTTCGTCCAATAAATGCCATTTGTGGTACATGATTTCATAATCTTCTCCTTTGATAATTTACTCTAGCAAACTCATGGTGGAGCCATGAAACGAGTATACCACAAAGTGTTCGATAGACAAAAAATGAGGCTCCGATTGCTCGGAGCCTCCTACTGTATTGCCATTTGTTTATGTTTTGTGCAACTTTTGCAAACTGGCGGGACAGACTGTATGGTATCAAGAACTTTTACTGCCCCATTTTCATGGCAAAATGCTTAAAATGCGGCTTTGGTAGCTATATTTTACCAAAAAGCCCACGCTGGTGGTTCATCCGATTGGAAAAGAACCATGATTTTTGGTTCCTTTTCTGTCCCAAAGCGGAAGCACTCGCCGGTATAGGGGCGGTAGTTGTTGTATTCCCAGCCCAAATCGTCCGTGTAGAGCGGCCCGGCGAAGCTCATGCCGGTCAGGAACGGCAGGTAGGCTGGGCTGTCTTCAGACATTACGGTTCCGGCTTGGAAAAACTTCCTCAAGCTGTGCGAGGTGACCGAATACCGAATCCTGAGCTGCTGCTTTGGGACTTCTTCCGCTGTTCCCGTATTCATGGCTGGTATCGGTTCGCAGACCAGCATGGCGCATGCGCCGGTGCAGAGCATGACGTATCGTCTGGCCGTAATTTCTATTGATGCATCATAGCGCTTGGCAAGCTCACGGATGAGCTTTTCCGACATGGTTCGGCCACGGACATCCACTCTGAACATCTTTTCCGGCAGCATCATGGCGATGCCGCAGCGGAACGCCTCGTCCTCTATCCGTCTGCGCGTGTATGCGTCAACGCCTGAATCCACGCACACATCGGGCGATTCCCGTTGCCAAGGCAGGGCCTCGTGGCCGTTCTCGTGAAATATATCCATGCGGATTTTGACGCGCGGCTGGTCTTTGTTGACGACAATCAGGCTGTAATCCCGGAACAGGTGGGCGCTGGATTTTCTGAAAATCTTCCGTATGGAGGGAAACTTGGCGGCTATTTCCGGGTCGGACGGGGAAACCTCTTTAATCTCGTTGCCGAAAAACTGGGATACGGCCTTCTCGCAGATAGGCGGCTCAGTGAATCCGCATCTGTCAATGACATCGCGTCCGTAAACCTCCGGGTTAGAACCCCGATATGTTTCCCAGTTCAACGGCATACATTTATAGCTTCACCTGAGCAGACGCAGGCCGTTGAATATGACAATAAGACTGGCCCCCATATCAGCAAAAACCGCCATAAATAACGTGGCATGACCAGTAAGGGCCAGCACAAAAAACACTGCCTTGATTCCAATAGCCAAAGCAATGTTTTGCTGTAATATGCGCCATGTATCATGGCTTAGTTTAATGAAATGCGGTAACTTTCTAAGGTCATCATCCATTAATGCTACGTCGGCGGTTTCGATGGCGGTATCGGTACCTGCAGCGCCCATAGCAAAACCTACGGATGCTTTGGCCAAGGCTGGAGCATCATTTATTCCGTCTCCGACCATTCCTATCTTCCCATAGCGTGCCAACAATTCATCAATAGCCGCCAGCTTGCTTTCCGGCAATAGATTGCCGCGCGCATCATCAATGCCTGCGCGTGATGCAATAGAATCCGCCGTTACCTGATTATCGCCAGTCAGCATTATGGTCGTCACGCCAAGCGCATGTAGCTGGCTGATGGCTTCACCGCTTGTGTCACGTATAGTGTCGGCAACGCCTATGATGCCAAGCGGTTCTTTCCCGTCGGCAAGCACAACAGCGGTTTTTCCATCTTTCTCTAACTGGCTCAGCTTCGCTTCCAACGATGGCGAGCATATTCCCAGTTCTTCCATCAATCTGTGATTGCCGAGATAGTAACAGCAACCAGCGATAACGGCCTTCACGCCGCGTCCAGTGAGCGATTCAAAAGAATCGGTCGGCAACAGTATCCGTGACGTCGCGCTTTCTGCGACCGGCTTCTGCCATGCGGAAACAATGGCAGCTGCAATAGGATGTTCGGAATGTGCGTCCACACTGGCAGCGGTCTGAAGCAGCTCATTCTCCGATTGGTCCATTAACGGAACGATATCGGTCACCACAGGTTTGCCATGCGTAAGCGTACCTGTTTTATCAAACGCTACAGCTTTAAGCAGTCTCCCGGTTTCCAGATGCAGACCGCCTTTTACCAATATGCCATGACGCGCTGCGGAGGCTAAACCGCTCACCACGGTTACCGGGATGGATATGACTAGCGCACACGGGCATGATATTACCAGCATAACCAACGCTCGGTAAAACCATGTTCCGAAAGAAGCACCGAAAAGCAGGGGCGGCACAACTGCTGTTAGAAATGCTAATGCCACAACGATAGGCGTATAGTGTCTTGCGAACTGGTCTATGAAGCGCTGGGTCGGAGCCCGTTGTCCTTGCGCCTCTTGTACCATTTTCACAATACGGGCCAATGTAGTGTTGCCTTTGTTGGCAGTGACGCGAAATTCCAGCATGCCGCGTTCATTCATGGTTCCGGCAAAAACCGAATCCCCAGAAGTCTTCGTCACCGGAATACTTTCCCCTGTAATTGCCGACTGATTCACCGAACTGCTGCCCGCAGTAATTACACCGTCCAGCGGAATGCGTTCCCCAGGTTTTACTCGGACGATTTGCCCTATGAGTATCCCCTCCGCCGACATCTCTTTCCAATCGCCGTTTTCAAGACGCGCGGTCGCGGTTTCCGGCGTTATCGCCATGAGGCCGCGAATCGCGTTCCTTGCGTGTTCGAGGGAAAGGGTTTCTATCAATTCCGCCATAGCAAACAAGAAAATCACCACCGCCGCTTCCGGCCACTCACCGATAGCAACAGCACCAATGACGGCAATACTCATTAGAAAGTCAATATTCAGCGTAAATGTCTTTAGTGCAACCCAACCCTTGCGTAGCGTTCTGTGTCCGCCTACGGCGATAGCAAATACAGCAAGTCCTATAATGACAGGAGAATTTTCTCTCTGCCCGGTCCAGACAAGAATTTCAGCAGCTATGGCGCTCACGCCGGAAAGTGTCAGCAGCATCTTGTCCATGCCGGAAATGGCAGGTGATTTGGTTTCGTTAGTGGAACGGTCATCTCCTGGCTTAAGTTGCGCCTCCATCCCGATTGCATCTAACGCAACCAGTATGGGAGTTACATCGGCCAAGTTATGTCTTACCGTAAGCTGGCGCGCCATAAGGTCAAACGAAAGCTCGCATATCCCCTGCATATTTTTCAGGCGATTGCTTATAAGAATCTGCTCTGACTGGCAGTCCATGTTGTTTATACGGAATACGGATTGTTTCATATTTTTCAGCTTTGACGTCTATGTAGCTTGTCTCCTTTGGAGAAGTATGCATTCAACTATTTGCTGGGATGCTTTTTATTCTCTCCTGTATGGTGTTGAGTAATTTAAAAATATTGCCACTGCCTTTTCCGCTGTTTACAGATAGCGGTATCAATATGACTGGTAAACGTGTTTTGGTCTCAAGCATTTTCACGACAAAAGTCGGTGTCCATGTGTCTGCGATAATTGCTTTTGCTCCGGCTTGTTTGGCTTTTTGCACCAAATCATCCAATTCCGAAACCCCGAGTTCTGTCAATGGATTTTGCCGCACACAAATAACAGAGGTGATGCCTGTTTTTTCTATTACTGAGGCAATTTCGGAATCATATGATATTACTAAAGCATTTTGGATAGAGCTGTCCGCAATTACTTTTTCTGTAATCCTCTTCCTAAATGTTTCCAGTTTTTCACGGTAATAGTCAGTATGTGACTGGTCTAGCTTCCCCAATCTATCTGCAATTATGCTCGCAGCACTAAGGACATAGTCTTTAGACAGCAGGAATTGCGGAGCATATGCGTTTGGTTTTTCGATAGACATGGCCTTGGCTATATCCAAGAAGTTCATCCCAGTGTCTTTTTTATCCGCTGCATATAAGACTTCTGGCAACCATTGAGATTCCAATCCCAGACCATTGCAGACAATAAGTTCAGATTTTCTCAAAGTCAAGACATCTGCCTCTCTCGGTTCATACCGATATGGATTCTTGTCTCCTGCCACTATGTGCTTCACCGTACCATACCGTCCAAGAATTTCCTCAGTTATTGCGGCTATCTGTTCTGTTGTGGCAGTTATTTGGAGTCCATGTCTATATCCATTTCCTCCTTTTGCCATGCATGGGATAGACATAGCCACAAATATTACTGCCATGGTGAACTTTTTCATGGGGTTACCTCTCTTTTGCAAAATAGCTGTCAAGTTAAATTCTTGAAGCTGGCTGCCAATTAGCAATTGTATTGGCAGGTGTTGATGTCTACTGAGCAATTATTCGTATCAGGTTTTTATCCAGCCCTCATGGCTTTATCCGTTCGCCGCGAGAGAACCAACTGTATAATACCGGTATGATAAACAGCGTAAGAGCGGTGGAAGTGACAAGACCGCCGGTAACGACCACAGCCAGCGGTCGCTGTACCTCCGCCCCAGGACCTTGCGCGAACAGCATGGGAGCAAGGCTGACTATGGTTATGATAGCTGTCATGAGCACTGGCCTCAGTCTGCGTTCCGCGCCCATAACAGCGGCTTCTTCCGCTGGGCGGCCTCCTGCGCGCAGTTGGTTCATATGTGTCACAAGCACCACTCCGTTAAGTACAGCAACACCCAGCAGAGCAATAAAACCAACTGCCGCAGGAACCGACAGGTATATTCCGGATATATACAGAAGGAATATTCCTCCGGCCAGCGCAAGCGGAAGGTTGAGCAGCACCAGCGCGGCTTCCTTTAAGGAACCGAACGTTATCGCGAGCAGCACGAAAATAAGCGCTATCGCCATAGGAATGATTATCGACAGACGATGCATCGCCCTTTGCTGGTTCTCGAACTGTCCGCCCCATGTGATGAAATATCCGGGCGGCAATTTTACCTTTGCCTTAACAGCCTTCTGCGCGTCAGCCACGAAACCGCCAAGGTCACGGCCTTGCACGTTTGTCTCGACTATGATGCGTCTACGTCCGGACTCCCTGCTTATCTGAAGAGGGCCTTCTTCGAGCGTTATCGTGGCCAATTCGGAAAGAGGAATCCATGCTCCCATGGCGGGAGACCGCAGTTGCAACCGTTCTATCGCCCCCTTCGACCCCCTCCTGTCCTCCGGTAGTAGAACGGCTATGTCGAATATCCCTTCTCCTTCATATATCTGCCCTGCTGGTTTTGCGCCCATCGCGGTTTCAATAGTCCCGTTTATATCCGAGACATTGAGCCCGTACCGTGCTATTTTAGCGCGGTCTATGGCAATGTTGATATACGGTTGTCCTGCCTGCATTTCAATGCTGGGGTCTGCTGCACCCTTGACTCCGGCTACCGCTGCATATATCTCCTCGCCTTTCCGGCGCAGAACTTCAAGGTCCTGTCCGTAAAGCCGTATGGCCAGTTGAGAGCGGGTTCCCGCGACCAGTTCGTCTATGCGACATTGAATAGGCTGGCTAAACGTTATCACCGCGCCCGGAATGGCCGAGAGGGCTTTCCGCATCTTCTCGAACAATTCCTCCCGTGTTTTAGCCGTAGTCCATGTTTTACGGTCCTTGAGAATGCCAAGGAAAGCACTCCGCTCCACACCGCGCACATCCACGCCTTTGCCGGTCCAGCCTGTGCGCGAAACTACTGTTTCCAGCTCCGGGAATTTCTTAAGTTCTTCACCTATTTTCTTTGCTATCGCACCAGATGTTTCAAGTGATGCGCCGGGGTAAATCCCGGAATCCATATCGAAAGCGCCTTCATCCATGATGGGAACGAATTCCGTGCCCAAACGCGGTACCAACAATAGTGCGGCAACGAACACAGCTGCAGCAACTGCCACCACCAGTTTTTTTGATTTCATGGCGCGCGACAACAGTGGATGATATATACGCAAAGCCAATGTCCCCAATGGACTTTCTTTGCCGATTTTGTCGGACAGGAAGAAAGCGCAAAATGCCGGAGTGACGAGAAGCGACAGCACCAGAGAAGACAGTAATGCCAGCATCACGGTCATTGCTAACGGTCCGAACATCTTGCCCTCTATTCCTTCCAGCGCCAATATGGGCGTAAATGTTACGCCTATTATGAAACTGCCGAAAATACTCGGCTTCATCACCTCTATTATGGATTTGCGCACAGTTTCTTGAGGATTACTTCCCGTCGGTTCACTCTGCACATGATGCAGCACATTTTCCACCTGTATTATGGTGGAGTCAATTATCATGCCTATTGAAATAGCCAAGCCGCCAAGGGACATAAGGTTTCCGCTCAGCCCAGCCAGACGCATGATACTGAACGTAAGCAACGCGGCAAGCGGAAGGGCGACAATGGTTACGAACGCTCCCTTTAGACTCAGCAGGAATAGGTAGAGCACCACAAGCACGATAAGTAAACCTTCCACTATCGCGCGCGCAAGGGTACGAACGCTGTCGGATACTATCGAAGTGCGGGTGTAAAACGGCTTTATCTGTATTCCGTAAGGGAGCGAACCGGATTCGTTAAGCTCTTTCACCTTTGCTTCAACCGATTCTGTCACCTTGCGACTATTTGAACCGCGTAAAAGCAGTACGGTTCCTCCTACCACTTCATTGCGCCCGTCCTTGTAGGACACGCCCTGTCGGACGGCATGGGATACTTTTACATCGGCTACATCCTTGAGAAGCACGGGTACGCCACCACGCGCTGCAACCACTATGCGCTCCAGTTCCCCCGGGCTGGTAACCATTCCTAATCCGCGTATTATCTGTTGGGAACCGCCGGTCAGCGCTACACCGCCGCCCACATTGGAATTGTTGGATTCCACCGCGTTGAACACGGTAGGAATATCTAACCCGTACTGAACCAGTTTCTCCGGATTGGCTATTATCTGGTATTCTTTGATATACCCGCCGAAGGAATTTACCTCGTTCACTCCTTCGATGCTCTTAAAGATGGGAGCAAGCGTCCAATCCTGTAATGTGCGCAATTCGGTAAGTGATTCGACGCTTTTTGCCCCTCCCGGGACTTCAAGCGTGTATTGATATATTTCGCCCATTGCCGTTGCTATCGGGCCAAGAGTGATTTCCGCCCCTCCGCCTATTTGCTCCCGTGCTTCTGGCAGTTTCTCGGAAACCTGCTGGCGTGCCCAATATATGTCGGTGCCATCCTTGAAGATTAGAGTAAGCACCGATATCCCGTATTTCGAGACTGAGCGCATGCCTTCCATTCGCGGCACTCCGCGCATGGAATTTTCCAGTTTGGAAGTCACCAGTTTCTCTATCTCCAGCGGAGCCTTCCCGGGTGCAGTGACTACGACCTCCACCTGTATATTGGTTACATCCGGAAATGCGTCGAGCGGCATGTCGCGCAGGAAAAATGCTGCCAGTGCTGCCATCACCGTTACGGTGGACAACACGAAAAGACGGTGTTTGATGGAAAAATTGACCATTCCATTGAGCATGGTAATCTCCTATTCCTCACCCAACTGGCCCTTCATCATTTCCGATTTGAGCATGAAGGCTCCCTTGGTGGCTATGGTTTCCCCGGTACGCAGACCTTTTAATATTTCGACCTCTGTTTTTGTTTCGCGCGCTGGTGTCACACGGCGCGCCTCGAACTTGTCCGGAGCGACACGCACGAACACTATCCATCCGTCAGGCGTACGTTGAAGAGAATCCAGCGGAACATATAGCGAGGGTTTATCGTCGGCAATAGGCAATTCTGCGGTAATGAACATTCCGAATTTGAGAAGTCCTCCCGGGTTGTCCAGCTTGACACGGACCTTGACCGTGCGGGACAGTTCATCGATTTCCGGCGAAATAAATACCGTTTCGCCAGAGAAGGTGCGACCTGGATAGGAAGAAGCATTTACCCGCGCGGACTGCCGCAAGCGTAATTTAGCTATATCTTTTTCTGAGATGTCCAGAACAGCCCATACCGGGTCAATTCCGGTAATAGTGAAAAGAATATCTCCGACGCGAACTGGACTACCGGCTTCGGCGCTAACACCGGTAACCACACCTTCGGAGGAAGCTGTAACACGCTCTTCCACTGTGCTAGAAACAATTGTTCCTAGAATATCGCCTTTGTTCACCGTTTGTCCCAGACGAGTGCCTGTATCCAGAAACACGCCATCAAAAACTGATTTTAGGTGGTAAAGATTTTGTGCATCCTGTATTATCCGCCCGGTTACATCGAGTATTTCCGCTTGAGATTCGGAGTGGACGCGTCCGAGTTCAACTCCAGCAAGTTTCTGACTAGTGGTGGATATGGACACAAATATTGCTTCTGCTGCATATGCTGCGCGTGACCATGAAAGGATGATTGCGGCCATTATGACTGGAATCGCGATTTTACTGTTCATTTTTCTTCTCCCGCAGACAAGGGCGCAAGAAGCGCCTTTTCAAAGTCTGCTTTGGCCCATTGATAGTCTTTTACAGAATCCAAGTATTCCAAGTTGCTGTCTATGAACACCCGATTAGCCTCATAATATTCCGTAAGTTGCGTTTTACCTGCAAGGTAATCTAGCGATGCAAGGCGACGCAATTCATGCGCTGAATCCAGATTGCGTTGCAGCACCTGCGCTTTCTGGCGCGCAAGATTTAGTTTCGATGAGGAGACGGCAAGTTCATGCGAAGCGTCCAGTGCGGCAGCTTCCTGAGCCGCGCTCGTCGCTTCGTCCACTCCTTCGGCTTCCATTATCGCTCCCTTGGTGCCGCTCCATATGGGAAGTGCGATGCCGAAACTGAACTTGGCTGATTTTTCCTCTCCGCTTTTGACCGCTGTTGCGCCTATTGTGAGGTCGGGCAACAAACGGCGGCGCTTTTCGGCCTTAACCAGCAATGCTGCGGATTGCTTATGCAGAACTAGGATGCGCAAATCCAGCCGATTTGCGGTGGAGTTGGTTCCTGCCGTACCATTGATGTGAAATGTTTCAGTGTCGGCTTCCAACTCTAGCGGCCCGGCTGGGTCTTTACCCATAAGACGGTTCAGAGAACTCTTGAGTTCGGTTAGTTCCGCTCCCGCCTCGCTCTTGCGCAGGCGTGCCCTGTCCAATTCAATACGGGCACGAATAAGGTCGGTATTTCTTAGTTTTCCGCTCAAAACCAACGTCTCAACCTTATTAAGCAATTCAAGCGCGAAAGTGGCATTTTTGTCTCCGAAACGCACTTTTTCGGTTGCGATTGTCGCGGAGTGAAAAAGTTTGCGGGTTTCAGCCCGTATGGCTATGCTCGCCATATCCACTTCCAGTTCGGCGGCGGTTATTTCCGCACGTGCGGAATCATGTTCAGCGGAAAGCCTGCCGGTGACCGGTAAAGTCTGCAAAATGCCGATTTCACTATCCTCTCCGTCCGTTCTGCGTTCCACAGCAAGTTCGGGGTCTGGCAGGGAAGCTTTAAGAAGTTGCGCTTTCTTTTGTTTTAGCACGGATATTGCGGCCTTGACCATCGGGTTCAATGTGGCGGCATTGGTCTGAGCTTCGCTCAGTGTAAGCGCACTGGCAGGAGCCGAGACGGCAAAAATGCATAAAGATATAAACAATGGGCGCATGCTCACGCAGCCCTCCGTAAAAGGCAGTAATGAACTGTTAATTCATTAATCCCGCACGTTTCAAGACGCGGAATTCATTTTGTATGGAAATTGAGGACAACTTCTAGATTAAGGAAGAGGGTGGGTGAAAGATATCTTTGGGTAAAACAGTTTCAAGAACCGATTCTGGGGTGGCTGGTGAGATGGATATTGGTTCGTCTGGCCGCGCGACTGATTGGGCGCTGGCAGTATGGCGAACGCTGCATGAACAACTGCATGCTACATGGCAATCGTTGCGTGCTTCATCTTGGCAGGCAAACAGGTCAATACAACTGCCTGCAAAAAACAGAAACACCGCAAATACCATCAATATCCTTCGCATGCCATTAGTATACAAAATTATTGCCGATTAGCCAAGCTGCCAAATCCTCAGCCGTTATTTAACCGAATTTACTACTCTCACAAGGATATCTTCTACTTTCACAGCCAGAGAATCCAACCTGTCATCTCCTAAAAGGGCAATAGCCTCGCTAGGTTTCAATAAAAGGATTTTTGTGCTTCCCTTATCATCATAAATCGCAATTTTGCAGGGGAGAAGCGCTCCGACTTTAAGATTGACATCTAATGCTTCCTTTGCAAACTTTGGATTGCAAACTGAAAGGATTTGGTATTCGCTGAACTCTATTCCCTTTGATTTGAAAATCTCCTTGAGATTATAAATATGAAGCACCCCGAAACCGCTTTCTTTCAGATTTTTTTGCAACTTATCGATTGCTTCTTGAACACTTAGTTTTGTTTCTACACTATAATCTATCATTGAAGACCTCCTTTACTGCTCACTTTCAAAGTAATCATACCCCGTTATCGATAACGGTTATGTCGCCGTTTCTTTAAATAAGAAGGCCCGGGACAAGACTTATTTTACTCAATAAAACAGTAGGAACCAATCCTCAAGCTCAAGCGCCAGTATAGCTTAAAATCAGGAGCACTCATTTTCGGCCTCGCTTTGACTTGTCTTTTTCCAGCAGGTACTTGAGGAACGTCTTCAGCTGTTCCTTTTCAGCATTGCTGAGGCGCTGGAAATCGCGGGCGACCGCGTCCAGCTCGCTTTCCGCCTCGCCAAGCTCCGCGCCCCGCGACGCCGACTCGGCCTTCGCCATCATCTCCGCCACGCTCACCTTATATACCGCCGCCAGCTTTTTCAAGGTGTCGAAATGCGGTATCCCGCGCACGCCGGTCTCCAGCTGCGACAGGTAGCCGTTGGATATCTTGGCCTCGGCCTCGACGTCCAGCAGCGTGAGCCGGCGGGCCTTACGCAGTTGCTGCAGATATTTGCCGAACTCTTTTGACTTCATTTTCGCGTTCTCCTTTTCACCAACCCCTTCGTCAGAATTGTATACCTTTTGCATAACTTTTGCAAGAAAATAATTTAGCCGCAGTTTCGTAAATGCGATATAATTTGACTGTTGCAAGAATAATACTAACCCATAAAGGAGGCCTGAAGATGCGTTGCAAAGTCAGGATAAAGCCCGACGAGATACGCCGGAGGCTGGCCGAGCGCAACACGACGCTCAAATGGCTGACATACAAGCTGGATATCACCAGCGGACACATGTCGCATATCATGCGCGGAAAGCGCAATCCCTCCCCCAAGCTGCGGCAGCGGATGATGCGCGTTCTGGAGGTCAAAAACTTCGATGAACTCTTCGCAATCGCCAAATGAGCAAGACCACGCTTCCGAGGGCTGGACGCCGGAAGCGCAGCGGCAGTTCGACGCCGGGTTGCGGATACTGGCGCGGATGATAGCCGCCGACATTATAAAGAAAAGGAGCCAAGCACATGTTCCAGAAAGCTCAGAAAACACAGAGCCGCCTAAGGCTGGCGGTTGAAGGCCCAGCAGGCGCGGGCAAGACGTTCAGCTCGATGATATTGGCAAAATCGCTGTCGCCCAAGGTGGCAGTGATAGACACGGAACACGGCTCGGCCAGCCTTTACGCCGACAGGTTCGACTTCGACGTTGTGGATTTGCGGCCCCCGTACACGCCGGAAGCCTATATAGAGGCCATAAAGGCCGCTCAGCAGGCAGGATACGGCGTGTGCGTGATAGACAGCCTCTCCCACGAATGGACCGGCGAAGGCGGATGCCTTTCAATCGTAGACGCTCTCGGCAAAGGCTTCGCTGGTTGGAAGAACGTAACGCCGCGCCACGAGCGGCTTATCAACGCGATTTTGCAATCCGACATGCACATCATCGCCACCATGAGGTCAAAGGCCGAGTATATGGTGGAAACCAACCTCAAAGGCCAAGCCGTGCCCAAGAAAATCGGCACCGCGCCGATACAACGCGACAGTGTCGAATACGAGTTCACCGTAGTGTTCACGCTCAACCAGAACCACTACGCGGCGGTTTCCAAAGACCGCACCAGCCTGTTCGACGGCAAAGATTTCCCGATTACCGAGGACACCGGCAAGGCGCTTTTAAACTGGCTCGGTTCAGGCGTAAAACCGGAGTCAAAAACAGCGCCCGCGCCGGAAGCGTCCGAACAACTCACCGCCAAAGGCGTGCTGGAAGAGGTCAAGTCCCGCGACACCGAAAGCGGCAAGAAATACGGCCTCAAGCTGGCGGGCATCGCCAAGGTGTTCATCACGCATAGCGCGGCGGCTGCGGAACGCGCCGTCGGATTTGTGGGCAAGACAATCGCCGTCGCATACAAGGAAAGCGTGAAGGACGGCAAGAAGCAGTACGACATGCTCGGGTTTGAGGAATCCAAATAGGAGGAAACCATGAGGATAGATTACGAAGTGGACGAGAACGCAGGCGTATATTCCCCGCTACCGGCGGGCAAGTATCGCGTAAAGGTGCTGGAGGTCGAGGACGGATACTCCAAGGCGGGCGACCCGAAAATTAACATGAAGCTCGCGGTCGTGGACCAGTCCGACCGCTGGGTTTACCACACGCTGACTTTTATCCCGAAAGGCCAGCCGGGACACGGGATAGCGGTGCATTCGCTCAAATGCTTCGGCTTTTCCATCGACAAAAGCCGGGTGAACTTCGACTCGGACGATATTGTCGGCAAAGAGGCGATGGCGGACCTCATAATCGAGGAATACAACGGCAAGCGCAGTAACAAAGTCCGCCAGTTTGACTATATCCCGGACAACAAACCGGCGGATGACGGCGAGGTGCCATTCTGATGGCTACGTTGCCAAAGCCGGTTTACGCGGTCGGCTACCGCGATTATCGCCGCCAGCACCTCTACACCGTCAACGGGATTGAGTATCCGTCCGTGACGAAGATACTCAACATCGTGGGCGGCGGCAAGACCAACGCGCTGGTGGTATGGGCCAGACGCGCCGCATTGAAACTGGCCGAGTCCGAGCTTGTAGCCGAGCTTACGCAAGGCCGGACCATTACCGCCGATATTCTTGGGCCGATACTTGCCCGCGCCGACAGGCAGCCGGACAAGATAAAGGATGAGGCGGCGGACATCGGTGGGCGCGTGCATCAAGCCATAGACGACTATATCGCCGGAAAAACGCCGAAGCTGGAGCCGGACACCCAACCCGGCTTTGACAACTTCATGGCGTGGTTGGCGCATGAAGAGCTGGAAATAATAGCGGGCGACACCGTCGTGGCCTCGGTGAAGTACGGCTACGGAGGGAGGTTGGACGCGATAGCCCGCGCCAAAGACGGACGGTTCATCATACTGGACTGGAAAACCAGCAATGCCATGCGGGACGAGTATCCCCTCCAAGTCTCCGCCTACGCGCAGGCATTCTCGGAAACTTACGGCGTACCGCTGCCGGACAGTGCATGGGTTATCAGGTTCGGCAAGACAGGGCCTGACTTCGAGACCAAGAAGGTAAATATCCCCGTCGCGCTGGACGGCTGGCTCGCGGCGATAAAGCTGTTTGACGCGATGAACGGAGGCTTATGGATAGCGTAATCGAGTTCGATGTCATTGGCCTGCCCAAACCGTGGAAGCGGCCCGTGCGGTTCGCCCACGCCAGCGGCAAAATGGTGAGCTGGAGCCCGAAGGACGACTGGTTCAGGCTGATTTACGCGGAGGCGCTCAAACGCCGCCCAGCTGAGCCGATGGACGGCCCGATACGGCTGGATGCGACGTTCCGGTTCCCGCGCCCAAAGCACGTCAAACAGTCCGAAGTCTACATGTTCCACCGCCCGGACAAGGACAACCTGCAAAAGGCGCTCATGGACGCGCTCACATACGCGCGGATATGGGTGGACGACAGCCGCGTCTGCGACGGGCGCGTAATGAAAATCTACGGCGAGCCTCCGGGCGTCACTATCCGGGTATCGCCAGCCGGTCAGGACGGCATCCCCATCCTCGGCACAGTCAGCTAAAGGAGAATTTATGCACTTACCGCAACAAATCAGGGCATTAGTGGACACGCAGAGGCCGTGCCGAGCGCGGCGCGCCAGCCCGCGCAGGATGATGTTACTTCTCGTGGCGTATGCGCTCGCGCTGGTCGTATTCCTTCTTGCCGAAGAAAATGCATGAACCTGCAGCAGGAGGTCTGCCTCCGTATCGGGCGCAAGCGCGTGCGGACTTGGAAAGACAGTTTTAAGGAGCGCCTATGCGTCTTGCCGAACACGCTCTCGCGTATCTTGCGAAGGGTTATAGCGTTATTCCGCTGCGGGCCGGGGACAAGCGTCCCGCGATAAGCTGGTGCGAATACCAAAAACGAAAACCGACGGAAGATGAACTGAAAGGCTGGTGGGCGCAGTGGCCGGACGCCAATATCGCGCTGGTCACCGGCGCGGTGTCCGGGCTGTGGGTGCTGGACGTTGACGTAAAGGGCGGCGCGAAAGGCGGCGAGTCGCTTGCCGAGCTGGAGCGCAAGCACGGTCCGCTTCCAGCAACGCTTTCAGCCGAAACGTGGTCCGGCGGCAGGCACTACTACTTCAGGTTTTCAGAGCCGGTGGGCAACAAGACCGGCGTAATGCCGGGCTTGGATGTGCGCGGTGACGGAGGGTACATAGTCGCGCCGCCGTCCGCCGTATCCGGAAAAACATACCGCTGGCTCAACAATGCGTCGCTCTCTGAAGCCCCCTCGTGGCTTACCGCGCTTGTTAAGGCGCACAAATCAATCCCGGACACCGATTTATCTGACGGCAGCAAGATAACCGTTAACCGGAACGCCGCTCTTTTTTCAATAGCGTTCAGGTTGCGAAAAGCGGGGCTAAGCCAGGACGATATTTTGGCGACGATAATCAAAACCAACCGCGAGCGCTGTGTGCCGCCGCTGGATAACGACGAGGTTGAGCGAATTGCCATGTCCGCCGGGAACTATTCCGCAAGCAGCATAAACGGCCCGTATACCGACGTGTGGAATGCGGCGCTGATGCGCGAACTGTTTGGTCCGGACTTGCGTTATTGCGCGCAGCTCGGCGGTTGGTATGTGTGGGACGGCACCGTCTGGGCCAAGGACGAGGCCGGTCAGGTAATGCGGCTTGCGAAACAAACCGCGCGGCGGATGTTCACTATGGGCGAAGCCGCGCGTGACGACAAGCTTTTTACGCACGCAAAACATAGCGAATCCAAATCAAAGCTGGACGCGATGATAAAACTGGCCGAAAGCGAGGACGGCATTCCTGCCCCGGCAAGCGCTTTCGACGCGGACGGACGCGCATTGAACTGCGCCGACGGCACGCTGCGCCTGCCCGATAAACTTGACGAACATAGGAGGGAGGATATGCTCACGCGCAAGATAGCGTACAAGTGGAACCCCGACGCGAAATGCCCACGCTGGCTGCAATTTCTTGACGAGATATTTCAAGGTGACAAGGAGCTTATTTCGTTTGTCCAATGCGCGGCTGGATATTCAATCACCGGCGACACATCCGAGCATTGCATGTTTATCTGCTACGGCACCGGGCGCAACGGCAAAAGCACATTTTTGAAAACAATCTGGCGGATAATGGGACCGTATGCGGCGGTTACGCCCGCGTCAACGCTTATGGAGCGCTACGACGGCAATTCCAACAATGCGTCGCAGGAGTTGGCAAAGCTTAAAGGCATACGCTTTGTCATGGCCTCCGAGGGCGAGAAAGGCCAGAAGCTGGCCGAGGCGCAGATAAAGTCCATGACCGGTGGCGAACCGATAAGCGCGCGGTTTCTTTACAGCAAGCCGTTCGAGTACGTCCCCGAGTTCAAAATCTGGCTGTCCACGAACTACAAGCCCAACATCAGCGGCACAGACCAAGGCATCTGGTCGCGCATAAAGCTGATACCGTTCAACGCGTATTTCGGGCCGGACAGGATGGACAAGAATCTGGACGAGAAGCTCATGGCGGAAGCTGAGGGAATACTGGTCTGGCTGGCCAAGGGCGCTCAGCAGTGGTGCAACGACGGGCTCGGCATGCCTGCGGTGATGCGCGAGGTGCTGGACGAATACCGCGAGAAGTCGGACCTCGTGGGCGCGTTCATCAACGAATGCTGCGAACGGGAAAACGCGGCGGAGGAGCTGGCCTGCAAACTGTCGGGCGCGGCGCAGGCGTGGGCCAGAGAGAACGGCTACAAGGGCATAAGCCGCAACCAGCTGTCCGAGTATCTTGAGAAGCTCGGCATCGCAAAGAAACGCGCCACCTCCGGGCTGTATGTGGACAAGTATGTGTGGTCAGGGGTCAGGCTCAAAGCCGATATGCAGCCGAAGCAGTACGGAGGCTGGTATGACAATTAACGCGATGGTTACATTCCGGGTGAATATCTTAATTGCGTGCCCGCGCGGAATATATACAGCATGCGCCGGTTTTCGCCAATTTCGCCAAAATCGCCAAAACGAAAAACAGGGGTTTTGGCGAAACCCCGCTCCTACGCACGCGAATAATATATATTGTTCGCCAAATCGCCAATTCATCCGGGAAAGTTTTATAAGAGAGTCCCTTATCCGGAAAAGTTTCCGGAATTCTTGGCGAATTGGCGAAAAAATCGAAGTTTGCCAATACAAAAGCGTTCGCCAAAACTTAAAAACGGCTCGCCGAATCGCCAAAACGGGGTATGCGCTATGGAAATAGAGCGCAGGAAACTGGTGACGGCTGCCATAGACCGTATTTCAAAGGCGTGGATACCGGGCGCGTATAAAGTCGCAGAGCAGCAGGATGCCAGACTGTTTAAAGCGATATGCGATTGCGAGCATCGGCTCAACGCGGTCTGGTTGGCGTGCCGCAGCAACAATGCCACGATGCGTCAGTTTACAAACGAACTGGAGCATTGGGAGGCATTGCACAGGACCACGATAGCGCTGGCAGCGAAGCACAAACTTGAAGACGACACGCCAATGCTGTTCAGCGATTTTCCGGGACAGAAGATATGAGCATGAATCCCAAGCGCGACGCGCAGATAATCGCATTATTGAAACGCGGGCTTTTGCCGAAAGAGGTCGCGCACAGGATGCAGCTAAAATCTATCGGGGTGGTTTATGAGGTAGTCCGAAGGAGCCGTTTGAACATATATGTTTTACGACGAGAAAGACGTATTCAAGAATGTAGCCAAAGTTTAGTGCGTGACAAGCGGAAAGCTGTGCGGTAAACTATCAGTGTCGAGGTATACGCCGGGAGAATTATGGCGTGTGCCTCGATTTATTTTTGTGACGGATTTGCGTATACCTCGACAATATACGCCCTGCTCTGCGTCCTGAAACACGGACGCAGGGCTTCATTTTTTGGCGGCGGCGCGGATACGCGCATCGTGAACGAACCGGTCCGTGTGCAGGCCGCCATCCTTTTGCGCCCGAAGCAGGGTAACACCAAACACAGGCATCAAGCCGCTGACCCAACGAAAGGGCGCAATCCTTTCGCCGGAGGGATATATGCTTAAGCCTGAATATATCCCCGTCGGCAAAATCAAGCCCAACCCACAGAACCCGCGCGTAATAAAGGACGACGCGTTCAAGCGTTTGTGCGCCAGCCTCCGCGAAGACCGCGATTATTTTGAAGCGCGGCCTATCCTCGTCAACAAGGACATGGTGATATTTGCGGGCAACCAGCGTTACCGCGCCGCCGTAGAAATCGGCATGAAAGAAGTGCCGGTCATCGTAATGGACAACCCGGAGCTTGAGGCCAAGCGGATGCTCCAGGACAACATTTCGGCAGGCGACTGGGATATGGATATACTCGCCAACGATTTTGACGCGGATTTCCTGCGAGAGGTCGGGTTCTCGGACGATGAACTCGGCGAAATGGGACAGGGTGAAGCCCTGCTGGACGAGGACAAGCTGAACGAAGTTCCGGACAAGCCGGAGACAGCCATCTCAAAGCCCGGCGACCTGTGGTTGCTTGGCGACCATCGCCTGCTTTGCGGCGACTCTACCAGCGAGGTGGTAATCAACCGCCTGATGGACGGTGCCAAGGCCGACATGATATTCACCGACCCGCCTTACGGTATCGCCTATGTCGGCAAAACCAAGAAACGCCTGACCATTCAGAACGATGCTATGTCCGACGCGGATTTCAGCGCGTTCCTCGGCAAGGCGTTCGGTGCAATGCGTAAGGTCTGCGACGGCGGAACACCTTATTACGTGTGCCACGCTGACGGCAAGACGATGTTGTTTCGTCAGGCCTTGCTGGATAGTGGTTTCGAGGTCAAACAAACGGTCATCTGGGCCAAGCAGAGCTTCGTACTCGGCAGGCAGGACTACCAGTGGCAGCACGAACCCATACTTTACGGCTGGGCGGCTGGCGCAAGCCACAAATGGTACGGCGGACGGGCCGAGACAACGGTCTGGGAAATTAACCGACCCACGCGCAGCGAAGAACACCCGACCATGAAGCCCGTTGAACTGTGCGCCCGCGCGATACGCAACAGCAGCCGCAAGGGCGATGTGGTGCTGGACCTGTTCGGCGGCTCAGGCAGCACGCTTATAGCCTGCGAGCATACCGGACGCAAAGCCTGCCTCTGCGAGATAGACCCTCTTTACAGCGATGTCATAGTCAAACGCTGGGAACAGGCGACGGGCAAGAAGGCCGAGGTGCACCATGCCGCATAAGCCTCTGCCTCCGTGCGCGTATCCCGGCTGCCCCGCATTGGCGGAGGAAGGCGGGCGATACTGCACGGCGCACAAGGCGCAGGCCGACAAGGCCGAGCGGGACAGGCGTGGCACGTCAACGCAACGAGGTTATGGCTCACGTTGGCAGAGGTTAAGGCTGCTCATCTTGGCGCGGGACCCTGTATGCAGGCATCCGGGCTGCGGGCAGTTATCAACGGACGTGGACCATATAGTGCCCCGCTCAAAGGGTGGCACCGATGAGGAAAACAATTTGCAGGGGCTGTGCCACGAACACCACAGCCTCAAGACGGCGCAGGAAGACGGAGGATTCGGTCGCTACAGGCCGTAGGCCTATGAAATCCTCCCAGCCTTTCGGATATAGACCGATGCGCGCCCACGCGCAAACGCGTCCATAATTCGCACAGGGGGGTAGGCAGGGTAAATATGCGCGGAAGAAAGCGAATACCGACGGAAATCAAGCGGAAAACGGGCACTTTGAAGCGGTGCAGGACCAACTTTGCCGAACCGAAGCCCGGACCCGCCAACAGCGAGCCGCCTGAATTTCTGGACGACGAGGCCAAGGCGAAATGGCGGGAGCTTTTTCCGGAACTTGCCGCGCTCCACGTCGTTAGCTCGGTGGACCGGGACCTGTTCATGCTCTACTGCTCGGCTTATTCCAACTGGAAGCGGGCGAACGATGTCCTCAAGCAGAGCAAGCAGGTCTACCGCACGCCCAATGGCGCATTCCAGCAGATACCGCATGTTTCCATCGCGCGGGGCTGGATGCTGATGATGACGAAGCTGGCGGCTGAGATGGGCATTCCGGCCACGATGCGGAGCCGGATAATCCCGATGACGGACAAGGACGGCAACGAGGACGAGAGTTTTTTCAACAAACCATCATGAACGAACGCGATTTCTATTTTGACCAGAAAGCGGCGGACCGGGCCACCCGGTTCTTCGAGCGTTACCTCGTCCATATCAAAGGCAAATGGGCGGGAGAGCCGTTCAGGCTGGAACGCTGGCAGAAGGAGGATATCATCCACCCGCTGTTCGGCTGCAGGCGCGAAGACGGCACGCGCCGCTACCGCACCTGCTATATCGAAATCCCGCGCAAGAACGGGAAATCCAGCCTTTGTTCCGGCGTGGCGCTGTATCTGCTTTACGCCGACAGCGAGCCGTCCGCCGAGGTTTACAGCGCGGCTGCGGACACCAAGCAGGCTGCGATAGTGTTCAACGTGGCTAAAGGCATGGCTATGGCGTCCAGAGCGCTTATGTCACGCGGGCAGATATACCGCAACTCGATATTCGTTCCGCGCACGGCATCAAACTATCAGGTTTTAAGCTCCGACGCGCCGACAAAACACGGCCTCAACGCGCACGGGATTATATTCGACGAGCTTCACGCGCAGCCGAACCGGGACCTATGGGACGTGCTGACCACAAGCACGGGCTCGCGGATGCAGCCGCTGACGATGGCGATTACCACGGCGGGGTTTGACCGGAACTCCATTTGCTGGGAGCTGCACGAATACGCGCGTCGGGTGAAGGAAGGCGTGGTCCCGGACGACTCGTTTCTGCCGGTAATATACGCGGCGGACGAGACTGACGACTGGCGCGACCCGGCGGTATGGCACAAGGCCAATCCGAACCTCGGCGTATCCATCAGCGAGGATTACCTTAAACGCGAATGCGCCAAGGCGCAGAACGTCCCGGCATACGAGAACACCTTCCGCCGCCTGTATCTGAACCAGTGGACGCAGCAGGAATCGCGCTGGCTGTCGATGGCGGCATGGGACGCGTCTGCCGGAACGGTGATACCCGAAACGCTCCGGGGCAAGCCGTGCTACGCCGGACTGGATTTGTCGTCTACAACCGACATTACGGCACTTGTGCTGGCGTTTCCGGTGGAGGACACCATCAAGCTGCTGGCGTTTTTCTGGATTCCGGAAGACGATTTGCGCGGACGTTCCAACCGTGACCGCGTGCCGTATGAACTCTGGGTGCGGCAGAAATTGATATTCACGACCGGCGGCAACTACATCGATTACGGGTTTGTCGTCGCCAAGATAGCGGAGCTTCGCAAGCAATACGCGCTTAAGGAAATCGCTTTTGACCGCTGGGGCGCGGCGAAAATCGTGCAGGAACTGCAGGAGCTTGGCCTGACGGTTGTCCCGTTCGGACAGGGGTTCGCCAGCATGGCGGGGCCCAGCGGCGAGCTTCTTCGGCTGGTGCTGGCTGGAAAGCTGCACCACGGAGGCAATCCGGTGATGCGCTGGATGGCAGATAACGCCGTGGTCAGGATGGACCCGGCTGGCAACATCAAACCGGACAAGGCAAAAAGCACAAGCCGCATAGACGGTATCGTAGCCGCCGTGATGGCCTTGGACCGTGCCATGCGTCATTGCGGCAGAAGCGTCTACGAAAGACGAGGGATAACGATTTTATGAACTGGCTAAAAAAGATTTTCAGTTTCGGCGGGCGGAAGATGCATAACATGCAGCAGTTCTTCGCCGATGTGTTCCTGCCGCTTTCGGACACGCAAAGCGGCGTGCTGGTGAACGAAACGCTGGCGTTGAATCTGTCGGCGGTATATGCCTGCACGCAGGTGCTGTCGCAGACTGTGGGCAGCCTGCCGCTGCACGTCTACCAGCGCACGGCGGACGGTAAAAACCGCGCGACGAACCACCCGCTTTACAAACTGCTTCATGACGCGCCCAATCCGGAGATGACTTCCATGTCGTGGCGGCAGGCCATCATGCTGCATCTATGCATGTGGGGCAATCACTATAGCGAAATCGAGCGCAATTCCGCGCGCGAGCCGGTGGCTTTGTGGCCCATTACGCCTTGGCGGGTATCGCTCAAGCGCGTGAATGGGCAGTTGGTCTACTCGGTCGCTCTGGATTCGGGCGTGGTGAATGTGCCTTTCGCGGATATGCTGCACGTCAAAGGCTTGTCCTATGACGGGCTTATCGGCCTGCCGCCTATGCGGGCGGCGAAGGAAGCCATCGGCTTGGGCCTAGCGGCGCAGAAATACGCAGCTAAATTCTTCGCAAACGACGCCCGTCCGGGCGGCATTCTGGAACATCCGGGCCAATTATCGGACGAAGCGGCGGCGCGACTCCGAAAATCCTTTGAGAAAACGCACGAAGGACTGGATAACAAATTCCGCGTAGCGGTCTTGGAAGAAGGCATGAAGTTCAACGCGGTGGGCGTGCCGCCGGAGGACGCGCAGCTTTTGGAAACGCGTAAGTTCGGCGTATCCGAAATCGCCCGCTACTTCCGTATGCCATTGCACAAGATTTCGGACCTCGACCGCTCGACGAACAACAACATCGAGCATCAGGCCATAGAGTTCGTCACCGATACCATCCGTCCGTGGCTGGTGAATATCGAGCAGGAACTGTCGTTCAAGCTGTTTTCGGGCGACTTCTTCCCGGAGTTCCTTATAGAAGGCCTGCTGCGCGGCGACATAAAGACGCGCTATGAGGCCTACGCCATCGGGCGGCAATGGGGCTGGCTGTCGGCGGACGACATCCGTGAGCGGGAGAACATGAACAAGCTGCCGAACGGGCAGGGCGGGCAATATCTTGTGCCGCTGAATATGGGTTCTGGAGGGAACAATGGACAGGCAATTCAAAATACTGCCGATTGAAGGCGGCAAAATCACGCAGGAAAACGGCGCGGTGTTCTTGGAGGGCTACGCGAACACCAAAAATCAGGCCGACCGGTACGGCGATATCCCGGCGGTTTACAAGACGAAGCGGGATTACGTTTACGACCTCAAAGAGTATCTCAAGAACCCGGTGCTGCTGGTGGACCATGTAAACGCGGTAGACCATGTCGCGGGTTCGATGACCGAAATCCGCGAGGACGGCAAGGGGCTTTACTTCAAAGCCAAGTTTTCTGCGTCGGATTACCCGGTCGTTGAACACGCCCGACGGATATACACGGAAGGCCACGCGAAGGGCATCAGCATTGCGGGCCGGTTCCACTACGAGAACCCCGATGCGCCGAACCAACTCACGCTGGCAGAGATATACGAGATATCGCTGGTGGCGGTGCCCGCCGACCCTGACGCGTTGGCGGAGGCGGTAAGCAAAGCGCTCAAAAGTTTGAGCGAATCCCAAAAAGACGGAGGAAACAAAATGGAAGCGACACAGGCATCCGGCAACGCGCCGGACGTAAACGGCTCCATAGCGGAGCTACGCAAGACCTTGGAGTGCAGGTTGGACGACTGCCTCACCAAGGAGAAAGCCGAGAAGCTGGTTGAGGACGTGGTAAAGCGTCTGCACCCCCAGCCGAGCGGCAGGCAGGTCCCGCCCCAGAGCCCGGAAGAGGTGATGGAACGGGCCGAGGCGTTCAAGAACTCGCCGAAAAACGCGGCTGAAAAATCGTGGACCAGCGAGTACGGCAGGAAGTTCGGCAACATGCGGAATTTCCTGCTCGCGGCAAAAGAGCGGCACCCGATGCTCGCGGACGCGAAAGCCGTCATGACGGAAGGCACGCCCGCGACGGGCGGCTATGTCGTCCCGACCGAATTCAGCTACGAGGTCATCCGGCTGCTCAAAGATGCGTCGCCGATAATGCAACTGGCGAATATCCTGCCGATGTCCACATGGAAGCGGCAGTTGCCGCGCCAGTTGACCAGTGTGTCTATCGGTTGGGTGACGGAAGGCGGCACGAAGCCCACCACGAACCCGACGTTCGGGCAACTGGAGCAGGTAGCGAAAGTCATGGCGGCGGTCATCAAATGCACGGACGAACTGCTCCGGGATACCGCCATAAACCTGACAGCGTTCCTGTCCGAGCTTATCAGCGAGGCGATGGCGCTGGAAATCGAGCGCGTTGCGCTGCTGGGCGATGCCGGCGCGGGCGACCCGTTCACCGGCATCATCAAGGCGTCGGGCGTTAATGTGGTGTCTATGGGCAGCGCGTCGGTCAGCTTCGACGATATCGCGGAGCTGATATTCTCGCTCAACGCGGCGAACTCGCAGGGCGCGGCAATCGCCTTGAGCCGCACCGGCCTTAAAAAGCTGATGAAGCTCAAGGACAGCCAGAACCAGTACATCTGGCAGCCGCCTACCGGCAATATCCCGGCGACGATATGGAACGTGCCGTATGTGATATGCCCGACGATACCGGCGAACCTCGGCACGGGCACGGATTGCACCGCCGCGATATACGGCAGGTTCAACAGAGGGCTGCTCATCTCGCCGCGCGAAGGCTTGGCGGTGAAGGTGTCTCAGGACGCCTACGACGCGGGCGATAACAGCAACGCGTTCATGCAGGACCAGACCTGGCTGCGCTTTACGCAGGCGTTGTCGGTGGACGTTGCGCAGGGCTCGGCATTCAGCTACCTGCTGTTCAAATAGGAGGCAAGCAAAATGGAAACGAAACTCTACAGGGTGAAAAAGCCGTTCGGCGGTTACATGGAAGGCGCGGTGGTGCAGCTTAGCGACGCCGACGCGGAGCGGCACAAGGACTTCCTCGAGCCGCTCAAGAAGGACAAAAAGGCGGACGCGCCGGGCGCGAAATAGCTTATGGGGACAATGCTGCTGGCGGGGCCTGCGGTCGAGCCGGTGACGCTTGAGGAAACGAAAGCGCACCTGCGGGTTGAGTTTGCCGATGACGACGCGCTTATAGCGGGGCTGATAAAAGCCGCGCGCGACTGCGCCGAGTCGGCTACCAACCGCAAGCTCATCACGCAGCGGTGGCGGGTTTTTGAGGATAAAATCCCGTCCCCGCCGGAGTTTTGCCTTCCCTTCGCGCCCGCGCAATCCGTGGAGTGGGTGCGGCTGTGGGATTCGGCAAACAACGGCATTGTCCTGTCGGCTTCGGCTTATTCCATCGATGTTGTCGGCGAACCGGCGCGAGTCTACCTGAAAGATATCCCGTCGGCCACGTTGCGTCGGTACAACGCGGTTGAAATTGCGTTTACCTGCGGTTATGGCGGGGCGGCAACCAACGTGCCGGAGCCTTTGCGCCAAGCAATCAAATTGCTTGCGGCGCACTGGTACGAAAACCGTATCGCTGTGGGCGAAGCCAGCCAGTTGAAGTTCGAGGAATTGCCGCTCGGCGTGCAGTATCTGCTCGCGCCGTATCGGTTATGGGGGCGGCACTTATGAACCCCGGCAAACTGAACCGGCGGATAACACTGCAACGCCAAACCACGGCGCGGGATGAAGTGGGTCAAGCCAAGGCGGTCTGGACGGATGTGGCGACGGTATGGGCGGCGGTGCTGCCTTTGCGGGGCCGGGAGTATTTCGAGTCCGCGAAGGTGAACAGCGAAATCACGATGCGCGTGGTAATCCGCTACCGCGCTGATGTGAAACCGAGCTGGCGCGTGAAACACGGCGCGGACGCATACGACATCGTGGAAATAATCAACCCCGCCGACGGCAGGACGCAGTTGCAGCTTATGTGCAAAGGGGTGGCGTGATATGGGCGACATGGTAACGATACAACTGGAAGGCATACCGGAGCTTGAGCTTGCGTTGAAGAGCATACGCGGCGCGGAGCTGCGTAAAGCCACCATGCGCGCAGCCAAGAACGGAGCGGAGGTGATTCGCGCCCAAGCGGCGGCAAACGCGCCGCTTGATTCAGGCATCGACAACCTGTTCCCCGAAGGCCATAAGAAAGCGGGCTCGGCGGCGCACCTAAAGGACAACATCACGCTGACGGTCAGCACGGACCCGCTCAAAGGCGAAGTCAGGGCAAGAGTCGCGCTTCATTGGCGTGTCTGGTATGGCCGTCTTGTCGAGTTCGGCCACGCGCTGGCTGTCCGTTCCCATAAGTCCGGCAAGCAGTGGGTCTACAAAGTAATCGGCAGGGTAGAGGCAAAACCGTTCATGCGCCCGGCGTTTGACGCGAAGAAGGAAGCGGCGATTCAAGCCTGCGACGCGGAATACCGCAAGCTGGTGGCGAAATGCGGAGGCGAAAATGCCGATTGAGCGGACCTTGTATGACCTGCTCCGGCAGGACACCGTGGTGTCGGCGACAGTCGCCGACAGGATATATCCGGTGCATCTGCCGGACGAGGTTATCCTACCCGCGATTGTCTACTTGAAAGCGTCATGCATCCGCTATGCCTCGCACGGCGGGCCGTCAAAACTGGCCTCCTCGCGGTTCCAGTTGGACTGTTACTCAGCGGACTATCTGGAAGCCAAGCAACTGGCATTGGCGACAGTGGCGGCGTTGCACGGCAAGAAGGGCGGCGATATACAGGCCGCGTTCAACGAAAACGAAACGGACGGATTCAGCGCGGACGACGGGATATTCCGCGTCACGGCTGACGTCCTTATTTGGCACAGGGAGGAGTAATTATGGGCGAAGGGATAAGCGCGTTCGGCACAACGCTTAAAATCGGCGACGGCGCGACACCTGAAGTGTTCGCGGCGATAGCCGAGGTGACCAATGTCGGCGGCCCCGGCATGAGCATGGACACGGTGGATATCACCAGCCACGGCTCGGCGGGCGGCTGGAAGGAATACGCTGGCGGTTTGCTGGACGGCGGCGAGATAAAGCTGGAACTGAACTTCCTGCCGGGCAATACCAGCCAGCAGTCGCTTTCGACTGCGCTTTCTGCGCGCAGCAAGAAAAACTTCAAGCTCGTGTTTCCGGATACACCGGCGACGACATGGAGCTTCGCGGCGTTCGTGACGAACTTCGAGCCTAGCGCGCCGGTGGACGGCAAACTGGGCGCGAGCGTGACGCTGAAAATAACAGGCCAGCCGACGCTGGCGTAACGGAGGAAGCAATGCTTCTCAACAAGGAACAGATAAAAAGCGTTTCCGACTTGGAAACGCAAGACGTGGAAGTGCCCGAATGGGGCGGCACAGTCAGACTTAAATCGCTGACCGGCGCGGAGCGCGACAGGTTCGAGGCGAGCGTGGTACAGGGGCAAGGCCGGAACACCACGGTGAACATGCAGAACCTGCGCGCGAAACTGGTGGCGCAGTCGGCCATAGGCGAAGACGGCAAGCCACTGTTCACGGAAGAGGACGTGAAATGGCTCGGTGAAAAGTCCGCAAAAGCCCTGAACCGGCTGTTTAATGTGGCACAGCAGCTTTCCGGCCTCAGCGAAAGCGATGTAAAGGAGCTTGCCGGAAATTTCAAAGACGCCCGGAGCGACGGTTCTACTTCCGCCTAGCCCTTGCTCTGGGCATGACGGTAAGCGAGTTGCTCAGCCGGATAAGCTCGCGGGAGCTGACCGAATGGCGGGCGTATTACGGGCTGGAGCCTTTCGGCGAGGACAGGGCGGACCTACGGGCGGGCATAGTAGCCTCGACGATGGCGAATGTGTTCCGCAAAAGCGGGGCGAAACCGTATAAAGCGCAGGACTTCATGCCGAGGTTTGAGAAAACCCGGCAAGACTGGTGGGAACAGTTGGAAGTAGTGAAGACGATAAACGCGGCAATGGGCGGACGAAATGGCGACGATAGGCAACCTGATAGTGAACCTGACGGCGAGAACAGCCAGCTTTGAGGAAGGCATAGCCAAAGCTGAAAAGACGCTCGCCCGCGCGGGAAGGCGGTTCACTACGCTCGGCAAGGAGATAACCTACGGGCTGTCGCTGCCGTTCGCCGGTGCCGCGTTATCCGCCGTCAAGTTCGCCACCGAATTCGACGACAGTCTGGACAAAATAGTCGCCATACTCGGCGTGAGCCGCGAAGAAGTGGACGCTTGGCGCACAGACATACTGAAACTGTCCACGCAGACCGGCAAAGGGCCGAAGGAACTGGCGGACGCTATGTATTCCGTGGCGCAGGCGGGCTTGCGTGGCTCGGACGCTCTGGAGGCGTTGAAAGTGTCGGCGATGGCGTCTGCCACGGGCATGGGCGACACAAAAACCGTTGCTGACACGGTTACTTCCGCGTTGAATGCCTATGGTCCCGCCAACCTGAGCGCGGCTACGGCTACCGGCGTGCTGGTTGCCACAGTCAAGAACGGGAAAATGCAACTGGATGAGCTTGCGCCTATTATCGGGAAGCTCTTGCCGGTATCGGCGCAGTTGGGCGTCTCGTTCGGCGAAGTATCCGGCGCGGTAGCGGCGATGTCGCGGCTCGGCATGGGCGCACGGCAGACGGTATCCGCGCTGCGCGGCGTATTCATGACGCTGTTAAAGCCGACGGACCAGACGCGCACCGCGCTTGAATGGGTCGGGCTGTCGTTTGACGGACTGCGCCGCCAGCTCAAGGAAGAAGGCCTGCTGTCCGTCCTGCAAACCTTGAAGGAACACTTCGGCGACAACGAGCAGGCGATGGCGCGGGTGTTCCCGGAAGCCGAAGGGCTGGTCGGACTGCTGAACCTAATCGGCAAGAACGGCGAGGCAGCGCGGGCGGTGATTGCCAGCGTGGCGAAAGCGACGGAGCAGGACCTCAAGAACGCCTTCAACATCGCCAACCAAGACGCGAGCCAGCAATTTGCAAAGGCTCTGTCCGTGCTGCAGGTCGCGCTTATAAAGCTGGGCGACATCGCGTTGCCGACGGTAATCAAACTGACACAAATGCTGACCTCGGCGGTACAGAAGGCGACGTCATTTATCGCCGGGCTGGATAAACCGACGAGGGACTGGCTGGTTACCTTGGGCTTGATTATCGCGGCGCTCAGCCCTGCGGTATGGGGCTTGGGGCTGTTCCTGTCCGCGCTGAGCGGGCTTGCGCCCATATTGGGCTGGGTAATCGCGGCGTTCAAAGCGGTTATCACGGCAATCGGCGCATTGACTGGGCCGGTAGGGCTTATCGCAATCGCGCTGGTTGCCGTTGGGCTGATAGTCATAGACAAGTGGTCGGTAATCGTAAAAACATGGGAATTGCTGATGCGGACATTCCGCGAGGTCTGCAAAAGCTACATGGACGATGTGCTGACCATAGCGGACTTCTTTGTGCAGTTCTTTCAGGATAAATTCCAAGCCCTGAAGGACTATTTCAAAAACTGGGTGCGGGATTTCATGACCGTGGCGGAGTATCTGCACCTTGATTCGGCGGTCAGCGCGATAAAGCAATTCGTCGAGGATACCTCGGATGCGCTGGGCAGCTCAAAAGTCGGGCAGTCGCTCAAAGGTGTGGCGGAAGACGTGAAAAAGTGGGGCGGCATTATTGGTGAAACCGCGCTTAACACCGGCAAGGACATAGCGCAGAGCGTCGCCGACGGCTATAGCAAGGCGCAGGACTTTGTCGGCGGCAATCTGGACGCGGTGAAAAGCGTGTTCACCGGCACAGTGGCCGCGCCGCAACTCAATACGCCGCAAGCCCCGGAAATGCCAAATCTCGCGACGGACGCGCCGGAACAGGCCGGGCAGTTCGCTCAGGCGTGGCAGGACGCTTACAACCAAGTGTTCGTGTCGGCGACCATGCTCAAGGATAATCTCGCCGCCACGTTCAATGCGGCGATATCCGCGCTGTCCGGAGGGTTTGAGGAGTTGTTCGTCGCCATAGAGCAGGGCACGGTGAATCTTGGCGACATCATGGAAGGCGTGTGGCAGGCGTTCAAGGCCAGCATTTACAAGATACTGGCGGAAATCCTCGCCAAGAAGGTCGTGATGTGGACGCTGGAAAAGGCGCAGGTCGCCGCTATGGCTTTATTCCAGACTTCCACGACAACAGCGGTGTCGGCGGTAAAGACTGCGGCGACGGCGAAGGAAGTAACCGAGAGCGCGGCTGCGGCGCATGCAGAGATAGCGCAGGCGGCGGCTGTCGGTCAGGCGAAGGCTGTCGCGGCACACGCGGGTATCCCGTTTGTCGGTATTGCCATCGGTCTGGCGGCAGCGGCGGCGATACTGGCGATTATTCTCGGCTTTTCGGGCGGGTTCGCGGCTGGCGGCAGGCCGTCTGCGGGGCAAGTCGCGCTTGTAGGCGAGAACGGTCCGGAGCTTTTCGTGCCGGACACGGCTGGCACGGTGATACCAAACAGCGCGTTATCCTCCGGCGAAGGCGCGAGCCAGAACAACGTTTTCAACATCAACATGACGTTGCAAGTCGCGGATTTGAACGCCTCTGAGCGCGAACGCGTGCTTGGCGAACTGGCGGAACAGATACGCAGGCGCACGCCGAACGCGCTGGCGTTTGCGGTGAACAGCCGGGACGCGGCTTCGGACAACAAGCGGAGGGCGGTATGAGCGATTACCCCGTCTTCTACGGCCCGAACGCCGTCAACGAGAATAGCGCGATAAGCGTATCCGGCGGCGACGCGGTTAAATACCGGCTCTATGACCGCGACTACAACGCGCTTTGGAAAACTGCAGGGCAGAACAGCGACGCCTCTACCGCGTATATCGAAATCCTGTTTCAGGAAAACGGCGTGAACGCGCTCAAGAACGTGGACACGGTGATACTGCAAAACTGCAACGCGGTGTCCGCCGTGCTGGAGTTCTACACCGGCTCGGTCTGGGGCAACGCGATAACGCTCAACGCCTCAAACCGAATCGGCATATCGCTCAAGGCGCAGTTTACTGCAAAGCAGGCATACGGTATCCGCATAACTTTCAGCCAGACGCAGGTTCCGAACCAAGAGAAGCAAATCGGCGAAGTTTGGGCTTTGGAAACGCTGCTGGTCGCCTCAAAAGGTTTTTACAACTACGAGCCGGGCTTCTCGGCGACGGACATATCCACGCAGATGATGGACGGCGGCGTAAAGACTGCGCTGGTGAAATGGTCGGGCGACAGGGTTACGCGCTGGGGCGCGAGCCTTTCATTCGCCGGGCTTTCCCAAGCGGAGGCGGACGCGCTACTGGCGATTTACAGCCTCGGCGAGTTCGTCGTTTACCCTGAGCCGGACGCTTTGCCTCAGGGGATTTACGCCGTGTCCGCGCTAAAGGACAGCCTGTCTTGCGGCTATGTGAGCAAAAGCAAATCCGGCGGATTGACGGTCAGTTTCAAGGCGGCGGAATCATGATAACGCTATCGCAAGGGATATTGCAGGCGCAGAAATTGAACGCCTCCAAGGTGCGGCGCGTGGTTGCGTATCGCCGCCGGTACTGGGATATAGAGGCGCAGGCATTTGCCTACGAGCCGCAATGGACGGTTATCCCGGAAAGGAACATTCGGGACATCAGCAAGACCAAAGAAGAACTGGACGCAGTGCGCCTAAACGAGTTCCGCACCGGCTCGCTGACCATGCGGGTTTATAACGGTGCGAACGAATGGCTGGAGCGCGCGGATTACGGGATTTTCAAGAAGGACGCGACCGCGCGGCTTGGTTACACGGCCTACCGGACCATGTTCAAAGTCGCGGCGGTATACCAGTTTTCCGACGGCACGGAATCCGAGGAAGTGCGGCTGTTCACCGGTTATGTGAGCGGCATCTCGTTCTACGCGGACGACAAGACCGCGCAAATCAGCATAGACGCGTCGCATATTTTGCTGGACGACGCGGATGCGGAAAACTATTCCACCGCAATCACCGGCGAGTTGTTGGGTATCGGCGACGGTGTCACCAAAGAGTTCACCACCTCCGGCAAAAATGTGGGTAGGATTAAGCGCGTCGCGGCTGGCGGCGTGTTCAAAGCCCCCGGCACGGACTACGAGATATCTGACCTTAGCACATACGACACGCCCGCAAAAATCACATTCGTGTCCGCGCCATCATCCGGTCAGGCCGTTGTCGCGGATTACCTTTGCTGGCACACGAACCTGCAAATCCACGAGGTAGTAAACGGGCTTCTGGACACGGCTGGTATAAACGACCGCACAGTCGAGGATGTGATATTCCCGAACCGCGTGTTCAAGAAGATAACGCACGCTCACGCCGAGGACAATATCCGCTACGAATGCGATGATTTGCCGCAGAACTCCAGCCCCGAATGGGAGCTGTTTGAGGACACCGGTTCCTACACGGCTGAAATTGCCACCTACTGGCCTTCCGGTACCGGCGGCGGGAGCAATATCCTGACGATTTACACGCCGAACTATACGGCTTCCACAAAGAAATGGCGCAGAACGATAGGCGCGGCGGGAAGCGGTTGCGTGATGGCGTTCAGCGCGATATCCGGCTACTCCAACGAATACGCCTATTTCGCGCTAAGTCACGGCTCGGACAGGGCTGAAATCCGGCTTGGTTATGCGGTGGGCGGCTCCGGCATACATTGCCAGGTCCTGCTTAACGGCGCGGCGATATGGAACGGCGGCAGTCCCGCCAACGCGCAGTATGTTCTTTACCATAAGCCGGGGCGAGTGGTCGCGTTCGTCGGCGGCGTGAAGGCCGTGGATTACGCATATACGCCCGGCGCAGGCGCGGCCCCTGTGGCCGAGTTCGGCTGCTGGACCACCGGCACGCCCAGAAATGCGCCGGTATACATTGACTATGTGCGCGTCTGCGGCGAATTCGGCGACCTGCCAGCGTTGCCCAATCTGCCTTTGCTGGGGACCAAACTGTACGACGCGGACGATTTGAGCGTTGACATAACCGCGTTCGGGCGGCTGGACGAAACGGTCACCCAGTACAACGGCAGCTCAACCAGCTACAGGACGCAGACCTCGCTCAACAACGCGGTATATACATCGCTGGAGACGGTGGAAAACGGGCGCATAGCCAGCCCGGCGTTGCGGTATCTGCGGATAGAACTGACGCGCAGAAGTTCGGACAGCGGGCAGGATTTCCCTGCTGTCGCGGAGCATAGCGTAACTTATGCCACACTGACTGCGAAACTGCGGCTGGTGGATTGCTCCGGCCTGACCGTGCTGGATGCCATAGAAAAGCTGGCGGAAATCGCCTCCTACGAGTTCGGCTTTGACCGCATGGGCAAGTTCTTCTTCCGGTCGCGCGAATCCGGCGTGGCCGCCCTGTGGCTGTGGGGCGATGAAGGCGTCTACTGGGGCGACGAGCGGGTATTTTACTACGACCAAGACATCGCCGGAATGCTGTCCACACGCATAGCGTTTCCGCATATCACTTTAACGAACAAGGACATCAAAGAAATCAGCCGCGTAAATGATGGGCTGAAGAACGTCTACAACAAAATCATCTCCAACTACGGCGATTACAGCGTCATCGCGGACCCGGACACGTTCAACATGCCGAAACCCAACTCGCAGACGCTCTACGGCGTGAAGCAACTCTCCGTGGGCGGCTCGCAGTTTTTGCTTGAGCAGGACGCGGATATCGCCACCGGCACGGCGCACGGATACTTCCGGCTCTACTCCAAACCGCACAAAGAGTACGAGTTCAAAGCCCGCTTCCTGCCGCAGTTGGAGGCCGGGGATATGGTGCGGTTACGCTACACGGACAAATATCCGGGCAATCCCAAGAAGGCGTGGCATATCGGAGACACGGCGGCGCATATCGGCAAGCCGGATATACACCTCTGGGGCCACGAGGGCCAGTCGGCTTATGATGTGGTCGGCAAGGTGCTGGAGGCGGCACACGACTGCGTCCGCATGGAGTCCGAGCTTACGGTAAGGGAGGCGGCGTAATGGGCGACAAACGGATTCCGGTTATTTTTCAGGACAGCGCGGCGGAAATACCGTCGGCGTCGAAGTTCAATAACAATTTCAGCCACCTGAACCTTGTCCCGTGGAACCTGATAAACAATGGCGGCATGGAGCAGTGGTCCGGCGGGGCAAATGTCGCGCCGGACGACTGGACGCTGTTCGGCAGCGGCGCGTCGGTCGCGCGGGTTACGGACAGCAAGCAGGGTGATTACGCAGTTGCGCTGACCTATGGCTCCGCAGACGCGTATCTGAAACAGTCAAGCGCGGAGCTTGTCGGGCTTAAAGGCCACACGGTGAAAGCGTGGGTTTGGGTAAAGTGTTCCACGCCGAATGCGGCACGGCTGCGGATACGCGACGGAGTGGGCAGTTCCGTGTCGGCGTTCCACAACGGCACTGGCCTTTGGGAGTTCATCTCCCTGACCCATGAAGTGGCAAGTTCCGCAACGGAGCTTTCCATAGAGCTGCACATGGAAGCCGGAGGCACGGCGTATTACGACGCAGTCGTGCTGGTGGATTACGACGATATCACGGGGTTCTTTCCCAGCGGAAAGGACTTAAGCGGCGAGCTTACAGCGACCGGGTTGGCAAGCCTTTCGGCTGACCAGACTTTTATCGGTGCGAACAGTTTTAATGGCGCGGTGAATCTCAAAGCTGCGGAGAACAACGTCCCAGCTTGGGAGAAATTCACCAAAAGCTACTCGGATTTCGTGTCGGCGGGTTACTCAAACACGATAACGCTGTTCACGCTTCCTGCGGGCGGCGTAATACACGGCGTGAAGATAAAACACCGGAACTGTTTTTCGGGCAACTCAATAACGGGCTACACGATAAGCGTCGGCATAGACGGCGCGCTGGCTAAGTACGCCTCGCCGTTCGACGTTTACCAGAACTACGGCGACGACGTGTTCGAGATGGCATTGGGCCTGTTTTCTGAAAGCCATGCGAACGCGACGCTGGTCAGGGTAACGGCGGCGTCGGTCAACGGAACGCTGAACATGGGCACGCAAGGCGTGGTGGATATCTGGGTTTTGAAATCGGTGGCGCGATAGGAGGGCACAATTATGGGTTCTATGGTCGTGAATATGGTGGGCAGGTTGCGGTCATTGGCGTTTACGGCGTCCGGCTCTTGGGTGCGTCCGCCCGGTGTTGAGTTCGTGGAAGTGTTTCTTGTCGGCGGCGGAGGCGGAGGAGGAACCGGCGGCACCAACGTGGGAGGCGGAGGCGGCGGGGCCGGTCAGGTGATAGACAAATTTCTCTATGACGTCACCGCCACGGCTGTCGGCGCGTCAATTGCGGTAACGATAGGCGCGGGCGGCACGGCTAACAGCAACGGCGGCGATTCCTCGTTTGGCACGCTGATTGCCAAAGGCGGAGGCGGCGGTCGCGGAGGTTCGGGACTTGCGGGTCTGGACGGCGCATGCGGAGGCGGTGGCGGGGCTTTATACGGCACCACTTCGGAAGGCGGAGGTGGCGGCGGCTTCATGGGCAAAGGTTGCGACGCGGGAACTGGAGCGTCCGGCGGACAAGGTTTAGCTGGGTTTCCCGGCGGCAAGGCTGGAAGCGGCGTTCCGGGCAACGGCGGACCCGGCTATATGGGCAAATACGGCGGAGGCGGTGGCGGAGGAGGCTATACCGCAGGAAAAGGCAATGCGGGTGGCGGCGACGGTGCGGCATCAGGAGCGGGAGGCAGCGCGGTAGCCAACAGCGGCAGCGGAGGCGGCGGCAGTTACGCCAGTTCTGCCGGAGGAACAGGCGGTTCCGGCTTTTGCCGCGTGACTTGGAGGGAGTGATGTCCAAACCAGCTGACATAGAAAACGGGCAGAAGCCCGACGCTACGAAGCTGATGACGTGGCTAAATTGGCTGGCCTCCGGCAAGGGCATTGCGTCCGGCGCGTCGGCGGCTAAAGGCACGCCGGAGGATTTGCAGCTTTACTGGGCGACGGACACGAAGCAACTTTTCTTTTACACGAAGGATTCTTCCTTGGGGGCGAACGGATGGATAATCATAGGCTGAAAATAATAGCGGTTCTTGTAGTCGGGTTTGCGGCCTTGGCGGTCGCGGCTAACTCGCCGTATTACGGCGTGAAGCCGGACGAAACTGCGGGCACGGCGGAAGGGCACATATCCGGCAAATGGGGCGTGGCGGCAAGCTCGCAGACGGCGGACAGCTACACCATAACGCTGGACGGGCCTGCGGGCAAAGGCACTTTCTACACGGTTGAATCCGGCACCGTGGCAGCAAGCCATGTTCAGGCGACCACGGTTCAGGCTGGCATGGCAGCGGTAACCAATACGCTTACGGTCGGGCAATCGGCTACTATAGGCGCAAGCGCGGCGATAGGCGGTAACGCCAGCGTCGGCGCGGACGCGAATATAGGCGGCAACGCTTCCATCACCGGCAATATAACGTCGCAGGGAAACCTTTCGGTTCAGGGCACGGGCAATGTAACCGGCGCATTCACCGGCAGCACCGGCACGTTCAGTAATGCGCTGGGCGTCGGCATTGCGCCCACGGCTCGGCTTAATGTGCATAACGGCAATATGGTGATGACCGGCGTGTCCGTGCCGTTCCAGTTCCCATCCACCACGAAAATGAATCTCAACCTGAACACGAATTTCACGGACGCTCTCGGCGCGTGGGGCGGGTCAAGCGGCGGCAGCCCGACAATAAACTCCGGCGAGTACCGCTTCGGCGGCGGGTCCGCATTCTTCCAGCTCTATCGCGGACTGCGCCAGTCGTGGACAGACAATTACAAGTTCAACCCCACCGCTGAATTTACGCTGACCTTCTGGGCAAAACGCTTATCCAACGACGACGCATTCTTTTTCTACTGGATAGCTGTCCCGAATGAATACAACTGGTTTAGCTTTGAGTGGCGGTACAACAGTAATAGCCCATATTTCACCATGCACATACGGGACTGGTATTCAGGCTACAGCACGGCGCAATCCAGCGAGGTAACACAACGGTTCACCGCCAATGAATGGCATTATATCGTCCTGCAATACAACCATTACAACTCGCGGAAGACTACGGTCTGGATAGACGGCGTGCGGCTGGCCTGTTCCGGGCATACAAACACCAGTGGAGTCTCCACATACGCCAGTGGGTTTATAAATATCGGCGGCATGACCGACGTGCGCGGCTGGTGGGGCAACACTTCGGCGGGATTCTACGGCTACATGGACGAGATACGCTTCGACCATGTGGCCCGCTATGACTACAACGCCGCGAATGTTCCCGTGCCAACAATGGAATGGGGCACGCCTACGATGAACACCATGCTTGGTATACATACGTCAAACCCGCAAGCCCGGCTGCATATCGGGAACGTGGATTCCAAAACCGACCAGATACTAGTGGAAGGCGGCAGGCACAGCATTTTCAACCAGTCCGGCGGCGTGGGCATAAATGTTGGCACGGTGGAACCTACCGCTAAACTGGACGTGGTGGCGGACGCGCAATATCCGTATGCCCTGCGGGTAAGCTCTACGGCGCAACAGAACCTGCCGATACTGTCGGTCAGCACGGGGACATGGTTCGTTGGCGTCCGGAAAACTAACCCGCAGGCCGAACTGGACGTAAGCGGCACCGCCAAGGCCAACCTGTTGTCGGCGACTACGGCGCAGGTTTCATTGCTACAGTCAACGACGGTTCAGGCGGCATTGGCGCAGGCGACCACAGGCCAGTTCGCTGTCATGAACGCTACGTCCACTATCCAACTCAACGGCTCGAATGTCAACGCCGCTGGGACGCTGAGCAACGTGGCTTACAAAAATCAGGACAATGGCTTCACGGCTACGCAGACCTTCCAGTCCTCCGTGACCGTGCTGACGGATTTCGAGGCCAAAGGGACGGCGAAGGCTGGATTGCTGACTGGTGCGACCGTCTACGCCGGTCTGGCACAGGCTACAACCGGACAGTTCACCGTGCTAAATGCTACGGGCGCGATTACGCTCAACGGCGCGGATATAAACAGCACCGGCACGCTGGGCAATGTCGCCTACAAGGGGCAGGACAATAATTTCACCGCGCCGCAGACCTTCCAAAGCTCGGTCACGGCTAAGGACATATCGGCTGACAACGTAAAAGGCGGAACGGGAATGTTCACTTATATGGGCATTGGCGGCACGACTGTGCCGGAAGCCTATGTCGTGGATATCACGACCAACGCTTCAATCCCGCTCGGCGCGGTTCTTCATGTCGAGAACACCTACCCCAACCAGACCGCAATAGCCGCCAGAGGCTCGGACAACGATGGCATGGGCGTAACCGCGCGTGCTAAAACAGCCTACGGCGGCAGCATGCATGACGGCGGCGCGGGCCTCAGTCTTACCCAAGACCCCAATAGCAGCCATGTCCGCTATATCCGGGCCAACCTGACCGGCTACGGGACCGATTTGCCGATATACGATACCTACCAGTACACGGCAAACGCCGTATCCTCGGACGTTTATCACGCCGAGATGGGTATAAACGGCTCGTTCACCGGCAAATTCGTCAACTTCATCAGCAGCGGGACCGTCCGGTTTACCGTGGACAACACCGGTGCGGTTTATTCGGCGGACACCATTACCGCCGCCTCCGGCGTTAACACTTCCACCATCGCGGTTTCTGGCATAGCGTTGCTGGGCGGTACTGCGTTCTACGGCGCGAAGACGCATGCCGAACTGCAAACTTTGGCCTGCGAAACGCTGCCATGCATGGCGGTGTCGTCCGATTCGCCGTATGAACTGTTCGTGGCGACGGGCACGGAGGCCGGGCAATGGCAGGGGCAAACCAGCGGAGGAGGACCTTAATATGGGCAAGATAGACGAAATCATAGAGCGGCTTGCGCGGATGGAAACCAAGCAGGACGCGCATCTGCAGGCATACGAGGCCGACAAGGCCCGCATAACCAAGCTGGAACATACGGTCAACGGCAACGGGCAGGTCGGGCTTGCCGAGGAGCTTCGCGCCGTCAAGACCAAGATTTCATGGATAGTCGGCGGCATAACGCTTGCAGTGAACGCCCTGTTCCAGTTGGGACTTAAATGGAGCGGCAAATGAACGACTTCAAACTGACGGAGCATTTCACGTTCTTCGAGCTTACGCGCACCGACCGCGCCGGGTTTCAGGAACTTAACCACCGGAAAGGACTTTGCTATCCCGCCGAACTTACCGGCCTGTGCCGGATAATCCTTGAGCCGGTAAGGGCGCATTACGGCAAGCCGGTTATCGTGCATTCCGGGTTCCGGTGCTTTGAGCTTAATACCGCTGTCGGCGGTAGCGCGAACAGCCAGCACATGCTTGGTCAGGCCGCCGACTTCCATGTGGAAGGCGTGAGCATAGACGACGTATTTAACTGGCTCTTGCATGAGTCCGGCATCCCGTTCGGGCAGCTTATAGACGAGCGGCGCGGCGGCGACCGCTGGATACACGCAAGCACCGGCGGCAAGCGCGAGGTGCTGGGCTTCAGGGACGGCGCGTATGCCCGGCTGGGTTGAGAAGATTTTGTCGCTGCTCATCGGCAAAAGCGGCGACACGAAATGGCGGATAAGCTGGAGCTTTGATTTGCCGCTATTCAAAAAACGGAGGCGTTATGGACTACGAAAAGAAGGCGCAGGAACTGCTGGACAAGCTGGGCGCGGTGAAGGACAAAATCAAGACGGTCAAAAGCCTCAAGGACGCGGCTGAGGCCGTGCCGGATGTCGTGAAGCTCGTGGAGGGCGTAGGGCAGGACGAGGACCTTAAAGGCTCGGACAAGAAGGCATTGGCGGTTGCCGTCCTGAACGCATTGATAGACATCCCGTTCCTGCCTGAGAGCGTGGAAGGCATACTTATCGGCTGGGCGATAGACGCGGTAATCGCCGCGCTCAACAAACTGGTCGGCAAGGACTGGCTGGCGCAGCTCGCCTGAGCGTTAAAATGCCCGTCCTGTCACTACGGGACCGGTCGCGAAAGCGTCAGAGCCTCGCGACACGCCAGTGGCAGGGCGGGCAGAAAATAAAGGGTTTCCGGCATGAAGTCAAGGGCTGTTTCTCAGACGGTAAAACGGCCTCCAGAAAGGACTGGATTAATCGCCGAAGTCATTGTATGTTCATGATGACAGCAGAAAGGGCCGGACGAAAGGGAGGCATTATGAAGACGAAAAAACAGGCGGGGTTCGAGCTGCTAGCGATAATACCGAAGACGAAAACGGACTGCACGATACATCGGGAACTGGGCAGCTACAAAACGCTAGAGGCCGCGACCGGAGCGGCGAAAGAAAAAGCTTTTTTGCCGGGGATATCCCGCATAGACATCTGGCAGGGCGACACGATGGTCGGGCGCATATACTCGAAACAACGGAGGCCCGTATGAACGGCAAAACGCTGAAGTCGCGGTACCTGAGCCTCAAGCAGGACGGCGCGGAAATGTACATCGAGGACGTGCCGGTAACCGGCAAGACGGAGGACTACATACCGCTTGCCCTCAAAAAACTGGCGGCGGTCCGCAAAGCCCTGCCGAAGGCCAAATGGAGCATCACGATAGAGGAGCAGTTCGTAAACGGCCTCAAGCCAAGCAATATGCGCTATTTCACGATACGGGACGCCGAAACCGGCGAAGTCAAACACTCGGAGTATTCGTTATGAAAACCAAAATCACGCTGGACCTGCAGGTCAAGATGGGCGACCCCGGCCTTGTAGGAACGGGGTTCGTGGGCCGCATGCCTGACGGCACGGCCTACAAAGAGCTGGTGCGCGTGTTCGGCAAGCCGCAGCAGGGTCTGTCCGCAGACGGCAAAATCCAAGCCGAATGGACCGGCAGCATAAACGGCCTGCCGTTCACTATTTACGACTACAAGGCCGGGACCGGCCCCAAAGTCAACAGGGACTGGCATATCGGCGGCAGAACGCCGGTCGTAGCGGAACTTCTGGTCGCATATTTCAGGGCTGCAAAATAGGAGCGTTATGAAAGCGGCGTTATACGCAAGGGTATCTTCACAAGGGCAGGCAGACAGGGATTTGTCCATTCCTGCCCAGTTGAAGGCTTTGCGTGAGTATGCCGACAAGAAGGGCTGGCCCGTAGCGGCTGAATACATAGACGAAGCCGAGTCAGCGCGCTCCGCCGACCGTCCCAAGTTCCAAGAGATGATTTGCGATGCCAAGCTCAAGAACAAGGCGTTTGACCTCATACTGGTTTGGAAATTTTCAAGATTTGCCCGCAACCGCGAAGATTCCATTCTTTACAAAAAACTGCTGAAAAAGCACGGTGTAGATGTTATCTCGATAAACGAGCCGATAGACAACAGTCCCTCCGGCCATCTGATGGAAGCGATGCTGGAGGCGGTGGACGAGTTTTATTCAATCAATCTGGCCAGCGACGCTATGCGCGGCCTAAAAGAAAACGCCTCGCGTGGCTACCGCAACGGTGGTAGCACCCCCTATGGCTACAAGCTGGAAAAGGTGTCCGTAAACGGTGCGCCTAAAAACAAACTGGTCGTGGAACCTGCGGAAGCTGTGCTGGTGAAACGCATGTTCGAAATGTCGCTTCGCGGCATCGGCTTAAAGGAAATTGCCAGAACCCTCAACGCTGAAGGCCTCCGGACCAGACACGGTCGGCCTTGGAGCATAACGGTGATTTATTACATCCTGCGGAACGAGGCCTATATCGGCACAAACATTTTCAACCGGCATAACCATACCGAAGGCAAGTATGCAAAAAATCCGGACGAGGTAATAATACGCATCCCCAACACGCATGAGGCCATAGTCCCCAAGGAGACGTTTGAAGGCGTGGCAGCCATGATGAAGGAGCGCGCCCCGAAGGTCATGCATCCGCGCGAAACGGTCAGCGAATACCTTTTGAGCGGCATGGCCTATTGCAAGCATTGCGGTGCGAAGATGATAGGCGTTCCCGCCAAGTCAGGCAAATTCCACTACTACGTCTGCCAGAACTACCTCAAGCGCGGGAAAGAGGTATGTGGGCATGGCTTCGTCAACCGGCAGAAGCTAGAAAACGCGGTGATAGAAAAGCTCCGGGAAAACGTGCTGACCGCCAGAAACATCGCCAAGCTGATAGCCGTGGTGAACGAAGAGATACTGGCCTCAAAAGGCGGGGTTAAGGACGAAATAGCGGCTGCGGAGCTGAAAATAGTGGACGCCAACAAGCGGTTGCACAAGCTCTACAATGCGCTGGAAACCGGGCTTATGGAATTAGCCGACCTTGCACCAAGAATTAAAGATTTGCGCGGTCAGATAACAGCCTTGGAGGAAGTGCTACGAGGCCTGGAAGCGCGGCAAGAACGCGATATACTGGCGGTTTCTGGCCCGGAGATAGACAGCTACGTCCGGGAGGTCCAAGACTTCCTGCAACGCAGTGGAATAACGGAATCCAAGGCGTTCCTGCATAGCTGGATAAAGCGGATTGAGGTAGATAAGGATAAGGACGGCGGGATCATAGAATACTACATGCCGGTGACCGTGGGTATCCCCGGCTCCCGGCATGCAGTTATATCTATGAAAAAATCTGGCGGAGAGGGAGGGATTCGAACCCACGGAAGTGTTGCCACTTCACCGGTTTTCAAGACCGGCGCCATAAACCACTCGGCCACCTCTCCAATCCTTTAATTTTAGAATTTACGGCGCTCCCACTCAAGGCGTAAATTGCTTCTCCTCCGTCCACTCCTCCCGTTCCCGCCTTAGAGCCCATCTAAAATCTCCGTATTCTGCCGTAAGCGCCGCTTTTGTCCCGATATCTCGCGGTCCTACTGGCCCGTGCGCCTCAGCCCGCTGCGTCTCACGTCAAAATCGATGCTTTCGTTACGAAAGGAGATTTTAGACAGGCTCTTGTCCTCCCCCGGCTGATCTTGGGCGGGGCGTTTTCCGGCTTCCCCTCCGGTCCCTAAATGGTAAAATAAATAGGTCGCATAAAAGGCGCGTCCCGCGCCAACAGGAGGCCCCCTCATGTCAGCAAAACCCATTTGGCTTGTTACCGGCGGCGCCGGATTCATCGGTTCCAATATCGCGGAAGAACTCGTCCGCCGCGGCGAGCGCGTTCGCATCTTCGACAATTTCTGCACCGGCAAGAAGGAGCGCATCGCTCCCTTCCTCAAGGACATCGAACTTATAAAGGGCGACCTTCGCAAGCCCGCCGACCTCCGCCGCGCGCTCAAGGGCGTTACTTACGTTTCCCATCAGGCCGCCCTGCGCTCCGTTCCGCGGTCCATAGACAACCCCTTCGATTCAAACGACGTTAACGTTACCGGCACGCTCAACCTGCTTATGGAAGCCAAAAAAGCAGGCGTGAAGCGCGTGGTTTACGCCTCCTCCAGCTCCGCCTACGGCGATTGCAAGGAGTTCCCGCAGAGGGAAACGATGAAGACCTCCCCGCTTTCCCCTTACGCGGTCAGCAAGCTCGCCGCCGAAAACTACTGCGTGGTCTTCGCCAAAACCTTCGGCCTCGAAACCGTCTGCCTGCGCTACTTCAACGTCTTCGGCCCCAAGCAGGACCCGGAGTCCAAATACTCCGCAGTCATTCCCCTTTTCTTCGAATGCGGGCAGGCCGGCAAGCCTCTCGAAATACACTGGGACGGCAAGCAGAGCCGCGACTTCACCTACGTCGGCAACGTCGTGCAGGCCAATCTCAAGGCCATGACCGCGAAGAACGTCTCCGGCGAGGTTTTCAACATTGCCTGCGGCACCTCCCATTCCCTGCTGGACATGGTGAGGATAATAGAGGAAATACTCGGCAAAAAGCTGACAAAGAAATTCCTCCCCAAGCGCGGCGGCGATGTCCGCAAGACCTACGCTGACATCTCCAAGGCGCGCAAGCTGCTTGGCTACAACCCCGCCGTTGATTTCGAAGAGGGGCTTGTCGCCACCTGGCAGTATTTCAAGGACTGACGGATGAAGCTTCTCGTAACGGGCGGGCTCGGCTTCATCGGCTCCAATTTCGTCCGGCATATGCTCTCCACCCGCCCGGATGTTGAGATTGTCAACGTTGACAAGCGCACCTACGCCGGCAACCCGGCCAATCTGGCCGATTTTGACGGCAATCCGCGCTACCGCTGGCTGAAAGCCGACATCTGCGACAGCAAGGCCATGCTCGCCGCTTTCGAAGGCGTTGACGCTGTCGTCCACTTCGCCGCGGAAACCCATGTGGACCGCTCCATCCTGGGCCCCGCCGCATTCGTAAAAACCAATGTTCTCGGCACGCAGACGCTGCTTGAGGCCGCCCGCGCGCGGGTAATAAAAAAATTCGTCCATGTCAGCACGGATGAGGTCTACGGCTCTGTCCAGACAGGCGAAAGCGTGGAGGCCGACCCCCTGCTCCCCAACAGCCCTTACGCCGCGTCCAAGGCTTCCTCTGACCTGCTGGCGCGCTCCTATTTCGTCACTTTCGGCCTGCCGGTGGTCGTTACGCGCTGTTCCAACAATTTCGGCCCTTACCAGTATCCGGAAAAGGCCCTGCCCCTTCTCATCACCAACGCGCTGGAGAACAAGCCCTTCCCGCTCTACGGCGACGGCATGAACGTGCGCGACTGGCTGTTCGTCCTCGACCACGTCACCGCCATAGAAACCGTGCTGGGGCGCGGCGTCCCGGGCGAGATTTACAATATCGGCGGCGGTTATTCCGCGCCGAACATAGAGTTCATCCGCACGGTCCTGCGGGTAATGGGCAAGCCGGAGAGCCTCATCCAGTTCGTTAAGGACCGTCCCGGCCATGACAGGCGCTATGCCCTCAGCCATGAAAAGCTCACGCGCGAGCTTGGCTGGAAGCCCTCTTTTGCCTTCGAGGACGCGATAAAACGGACCGTTCAGTGGTATACTGATAACCGGGGCTGGTGGACCGCGCTAAAGAAAAAAGCGGCCTACGATTCTTACCACAAAAAACAATACCGGGGGAAATGACAAGATGATGCTGCATAATCTGCCGCGCGAATCCGGCTGGATAGAGGTAGTCTGCGGGAGCATGTTTTCCGGCAAGACACAGGAGCTTATACGCCGCCTGCGTCTGGCCAAAATTGCAAGACAGAAGCTTCAGGTGTTCAACTCCGCGCTGGACGACCGCTACGGCAAGGACCATATAATCTCGCACGACCAGTCCAAGATACCCTGCACCGCCGTCAAAACCGCCGCCGACATCCTCAAGGCCGTCGAGGACGACACCGAGGTGGTGGGCATAGACGAGATACACTTTTTCGGGCCGGAGATCGTGGACGTATGCCAGAAGCTGGCCGACAGCGGCCGCCGCGTTGTGGTGGCCGGGCTGGATCAGGACTACCGCGGCCAGCCGTTTGAAAACACCGCCCGCCTTATGGCCGTTGCCGAGTATGTGACCAAGAACCTGGCCATATGCGTTGTCTGCGGCAATCCCGCCAACCGCAGCCAGCGTCTGTCCAACAGTACGGAACGCATAGAGGTCGGCGCCGCCAACAAGTACGAGGCCCGCTGCCGCAAGTGCTTCCGCCCGGAGCCGGAGCCGCCCACCGATGTGGACGCTCTGGCCGCAAAGGCCAGGGGGAAGGCGAAGGCCAAAATAGCGGCCTGATTTTTCTCCCAAAGCAGTTTTTCTGCGCGGCGCGCCATTTTTTATTGATGGCGCGCCGTATTCTGTAAAAGCGACGATTTTTCGCCGGATTTGCCAACCTCCCCCGCATTTGCTATCATAATACTGCGGGGTAGAGAAGCCCGGTATCTCGCAAGGCCCATAACCTTGAGATCGCTGGTTCAAATCCAGCCCCCGCAACCATTTGATACCGGAAGCAGCCCGCCGATTATGTCGGCGGGCTGTTTTTTTGTCAATTCCGCAATCATCCCCCTGTTTTTGCTGTTTCCATGCCTCGCGGCGTTAAAAAGTTTACTGTTTTATTACGGCGCGGGCTTCAGCTATGATTTTTGCCTTGTCTTTATATGTGTAGCCGCCGGCTTCGTAGACCTTCACGGCTGTTTCCAAATCGGCGAGGGTGACTATTTCCGTGGTTATTTCAGGGTTGTATCTCAGCATTCTGACAAGCCTGTCCACGCTTACTTCATGCAGCTCCGCCAAAGGAGATACAAGCGCGTATGCGTAAGCCGGGACATCTCCGAAGCCTTTTGTCATCGCAAAGTATTTCACAAGCCCGTACTCCGCCTTGACCGCCTGGCGGTGCGCTACCGGATAGACATCCGTGTAGTGCGTTCTGTAGTAGTCAGTATCCATTATGTTTTTGAAGGAATGTCCAAGCTCCATCCAGCCGCGCAGCTCCACTTTCTCATGCAGTATCACTTCCAAAGCATTGAGTGTTCTCTCATTATTCTTCATCATGCCGAACACAAGCACGGCGTCCGGCACGTTGAAGTTGTACAGCTGTTCCATATATTCATTAAACTGTTTGTTGAACTCGTCGTCCCGCGCAAGTTCCTGATAGGGCCGGTAACCAAAGAACTGGGCCGTAACATCCGTGCCGCTTTCCGCGTGCAGCAGTTGTGCCGCAAGGCTTAAAACCGCCGCGAGCGCCAGGGCGGCGCCTGTCTTCAAAGTCTGGTTCGTTGTCATGAGTGGTCGTTCCTTGTTATGCCGCCCCATGCGGGGCGCGAATGTTTTTTGCCTGTCGCTTATAACTACGCACGGGGCTTCCATCCGGTTTCAATATCCGGTTTTTAGAGGGGGGATAAGCTATAATCTTCGCAGGATGCCGCTCTGATGCGGTTTCACGCAGCGGGTTATAGCGAGGTTAGAATGAAAAAAATTGCTGTTGTCGTTTGTCTGTCGTTATCCGGTCTTTCCGGCGCGGCCGCCGCCGATAAGGCTTCCCCTCGGGGCGATGCCTGGACCCCGGGGGCCGGCTGGAAGCTTGAATGGTCCGATGAATTTGAAGGCAGGGCCCTGAACCATGATTACTGGACCGCGGAACTGGGCAGCCAGAACAACGGCTGGGGCAACAGCGAGCTTGAGAAATATACCGAAGACCCGGAAAATATATTCCTGAAGGACGGGAAGCTGGTCATACGCGCCGTGTATAAGGGCGGCGGCGCTGACGGAATCAACTACACTTCGGCCCGCATCAAGACTCAGGGGAAAAAGGATTTCCTCTACGGCAGGATTGCGGCGCGCATGAAGCTTGTCAAAGGGCAGGGGCTCTGGCCCGCCTTCTGGATGCTCGGCTCCGCCATAACGGAAAAGGAATGGCCCTCCTGCGGAGAAATTGACATCATGGAAGCCGGCAAGGAAGGCAATTTCCACAAGGTGGGCGGCACTCTGCATTTCCGGGACTGGCGCGGCGAGTGGCTCTTCCTTAGCGGGGAGGCCCGGGTGACCGGCGGTTCCGTCGCGGACGATTACCATGTCTATGAAGCGGAATGGACCCCCGGTAAAATCATCTGGCGGCTGGACGGCGTGGAATACCACGAGCAGCCCATTTCGGCGCCGGACATGTCCGCTTTCCATAAGCCGTTTTTCATACTGCTTAATCTTGCCGTGGGCGGGAAGGGAACGACTTATACCGGTCTTGGTTCGGTACCGGACCTGAAGGCCTTCCCGCAGGAAATGCTTGTGGACTGGGTGCGGGTTTACAGACGGGAGGCCGGCAAGTAGGGCGCGCTTTTTACTGCCGGGGTTGCTTGTCGGCGAAGTTAATGGCACAATAGGGCGAGGTGAGGCTCAGTCGTCTGTCCGGGCTTTATCCGCAAATGCAGTAATTGCAGTCTTTCGAGGGAAATCTATGAACAAGCTGTATGGCTGTCTTGTGCTGTTGCTGTTGGCCGCGCCTTCCCGGGCAGCGGGCGTCCCTGTCTACAAGGACCCGTCCGCGCCGGTCGAAAAGCGCGTCGAGGACCTTTTAAGCCGCATGACGCTGGACGAGAAAATCGACCAGCTTAGCGGCATTAACTCCCTGGACCTCCGCCCCAATGAGCGGCTCGGCATACCGTCGCTCAAGATGAACGACGGTCCTCTTGGCCTGCGGCGCGACCCGGCGACCGCTTTCCCGGCCGGCATAGCGATGGGCTCCAGTTTCGATCCGGATATGGTGGGGAATGTGGCGGGCGCAATCGCGCTTGAAACGCTGGCGCAGGGCCGCGACATGCTGCTCGGCCCCTGCCTGAACATAACCCGCGTTCCTCAGGGCGGACGCAATTTCGAGAGTTTCGGCGAGGACCCCTTCCTCACCGGGCGCATGGCGGCGGCCTACGTTAAGGCCATGCAGGCCAAAAACGTCATCACCAGCACCAAGCATTTCGCCCTCAATAATCAGGAAGTGGAGCGCATGACCATAGACGTTCACGCTGGCGAGCGAGCCATGCACGAGATATATTTCCCCGCCTTCCTGTCCGCCGTGCGCGCGGGAACGTGGACTATCATGGCCTCCTATAACAGGCTTAACGGGCATTATGCCGCCGAGAATGATTACCTGCTCAATCAGGTGCTCAAGAAAAAGTGGGGCTTCGACGGTTTTGTAGTCTCCGACTGGGGGGCAACCCACAGCACGGTGGAGTCCGCCAACGCCGGGCTGGACGTTGAAATGCCGTCCGGAGATTTCTTCGGCGGCGGCAAGCTTCAGGCCGCGGTAAAGGATGGCAAGGTTTCCGAGGAGACCATTAACGACAAGGTCCGCCGCGTTCTGCGGATAATGTTCCGCTCCGGTCTCTTCGAGCGCAAGGATTCCGACAGGCCCGCCCGCTCCGTAGTGAACAGCCCTGAGCATCAAGGCATTGCCCTGCGCATGGCGCATGAGGGCATGGTCCTGCTAAAGAACGAGGGCCTTCTCCCGCTGGACAAGTCCAGGGTAAAGTCGGTGGTTTTCATCGGCCCCAACGCGGACAAGGCGCGCGCGGGCGGCGGCAGTTCAGAGGTCGTTCCCTTCTATGGCGTGGGTCCCCTTCAGGGCCTGCGCGACCGCGTGGGGAGCGACATGGCGATCTCCTTCGTGCGCGGGGTCAGCATGCCGGGAGAGGTGAACCCCATCTCGCCGGACTGGCTCTTCCTCCCTTCCGGCAAGGGGAAAGGTAACGGCGTGTGGGCGGAATACTTCAACAATATGGACCTGTCGGGCAAGCCTATAATGTCCCGCGTGGAGCCTTCGGTCAATTACGACTGGGGCGAGACGCCCCAGCCCGTGCCCGGACTCGGACCGAAGGATTTCTCCGTCCGCTGGACGGCGCGCCTGCGCGTTCCGAAAACCGGGGAATACGAGCTGGCCACCCGCACGGACGACGGCTCCCGCCTGTTCCTTGACGGCGAACCGGTGGTGGAGGCCTGGTCTGACCAGCCGCCCACCACGCACTTCAAGCGCCTCTCGCTGAAGGCCGGACAGGATTACGAGCTTAAATTCGAGTATTACCAGCGCGGCGGCGGAGCCGTCGCCCAGCTGGACATATCGGAACCCACCGCCGAGCTTGATGACGCGGTCGCGGCCGCCGCGAAGGCGGATGTCGCCATTGTCTGTGTCGGAGAGTCGGACCTGCTGGAAGGCGAGGGTGTGGACCGCGCGGATGCGGGGCTTCCCGCCGGACAGGACGAGCTGATAGCCGCTGTCGCAGCCGCTAACCCCAACACCATAGTTATGATACAGGCCGGCTCCCCCGTTCTCATGGACAGCTGGGCCGATAAAGTGAAAGGGATACTGATGGAGTGGTATCCCGGCCAGGAGGGCGGTCACGCCGCGGCGGACATACTGCTAGGCATTGTAAATCCGTCCGGCAAGACTCCAGTAACCTTCGTGAAAAAGTGGGAGGATTCCCCCGCCTACGGTAACTATCCCGGCAAGGACGGAAAGGTGAATTACGAGGAGGGGATATTCGTGGGCTACAGGTATTTCGACACAAAGGGTATCGAGCCTCTCTTCCCCTTCGGGCACGGCCTTTCCTACACCATGTTCGAGTATTCCGGGATGGAGGTCGCGGCACGTTCGGTCGGCGTCAAATCTCCGTCCGTAACGGTCAGCCTGAATGTAAAGAACACTGGAAAGCGCGCGGGCACCGAAGTCGTGCAGCTTTATGTGCGCGAGGACAAGCCCGCGGCGGCGCGTCCTGTGCAGGAACTTAAGGGCTTCGCCCGCGTGGACCTGGCGCCGGGCGAGAGCAAGCGCGTTTCCTTCGCGCTGGACCGCGAGTCCTTCGCCTTCTACGACGAGGGCATTCACGACTGGCGCGTCAATCCGGGCAGTTTCACCATCGCGGTGGGCTCATCCTCACGGGACATCCGTCAGCGGGCCGCTGTCTCTCTGGACTAACCGGCATCTCCCCAAAATAAAACGGCCTCCGCACAAAGCGGAGGCCGTTTGCTTTTTCAAATGCCTGTCAGCGGACTGCCTGCAGGAAAACGGCTATGCCGTCATGGTCCCCGGTCACCGCGTCCGCGTTGTTGAGCAGGGCGTTTTCCATCGGCAGGAAGCCCTTTACCCTGTATTCCGTAGCGGAGTTGAGCGACCAGGCCAGCGCGTCCCGCGCCGCGTTGAACGAGGCGAAACGGTGCTTTACCTTGTCCAGCACATCCACGGTTTCCCGGCTGAAGGCCGCCACGAACCAGTATTTTCCGTCGTGCTTCACGGGCCCGAAAATCCGCCCGTGGTTATTGGCTTCCTCGAACGGTTTGTCCGCGAATGAATACCGTTTCATAAGCTGGAACTGTCCCACCCATGCCGAGTCCACGAACGCCTGATAACCGCTTGAGTGGCCGAACCGGTTGGGGAACCCCGCCTTGTTGAGAGCCGCCAGAAGGCGGGCGCCTGCTTCTTCGGGGTTTTTGGAGTAGGGGTCGCAGATGATGATGTTTATCGGCTCGTAGAGCTTTTTGCCGTTGTATGACGCGCCCAGCCAGTCGGCTATCCTGCCGTCCGGCGCGTACATCCATTTGCCAAGCTTGGGCACGTCTTCGGGGTCGGCTATATGTTTACGTGGCGGGGCAGGTTTGCGCGCCAGCAGGGCGAGGGGCTCCTGCGAGTAGTGAACGGCGTGGCGGCCGTCCTCTTCCGAAAGGGCGGTGTCGTGGCCCGGCTCCTCCGCGAGGCTTTCCTGGGTTATTGCGGGTCTGGCGTATATGGCGGGCGTCAGCGTGCCGGGCGCGGCCTTGCGGGCCGCGCAGCCTGCGGCTAACAGGAGCGCCGCCAGGGGGATGCAGCGGGCGTAAGTCATATGCGGATTCTCCTTGGCGCCGTTCCGCCTGGCGCCGTCATTTTCCCATGATAGCAAACTTGCCGCGCGGCGCGTTCCGCTTGCAAAGGCGGGCCTCTTCTTGCTACCATGTTTCTATAAGTAGAAACAAACGGAGGTTTCAGGTGAAGGATAAAAACGATTTCGCCGCCGCCCTCGTCAACGTGGGGGACGCCGTGCGCATGCGCAAGCTGCTTAAAGAAATGCTGACGCCGGACGAACTGCGCAACGTCCAGCTGCGCTGGCGTCTCATGCAGATGCTTCATGAAGGGCAGTCCCAGCGCGCCATAGCGCGCAGGCTTGGCATAAGCCTCTGCAAGATAACGCGCGGCTCGCGGATTTTGAAAGACGGCAGTTCCGTCGCCGCGGTTATCATAAAAGGAGAACGGCAATGAAGGCGGCTTCGGCAATCGGCGTGGTTCCGGACGAGAAGGGTTTTTTCGGCGAATACGGCGGCAGCTTCATCCCGCCGCAGCTTCAGTCGGTGGTGGATGAGATAACGGCGGCCTATGCGGCGGCTTCCGCGGAGATATCCTTTCAGGAGGAGCTGGCCCTGCTCTACAGGGATTACGTGGGGCGGCCCAGCCCGGTATTTTGCGCGCGCAGGCTGTCGGCCTCCTGCGGCGGGGCGGACATATATTTCAAGCGCGAGGACCTCAATCACACGGGCGCGCATAAAATCAATCACTGCCTGGGCGAGGCTCTGCTCGCGAAGCGGATGGGCAAAAAGAAGCTGATAGCCGAGACCGGCGCGGGACAGCACGGCGTCGCGCTTGCCACCGCGGCGGCCCTGCTGGGCCTTGAGTGCGACATCTATATGGGCGAAGTGGACATGGACAAGGAACGGCCCAACGTGGTGCGCATGAAAATACTCGGCGCGCGCGTGGTTCCGGTGTCGGCCGGGCGCCGGACGCTCAAGGAAGCCGTGGACGCGGCTTTCGCCGCCTATCTGGCCGATCCCGCTTCGCAGTTCTACGCCATCGGTTCGGTGGTCGGGCCTCATCCCTTTCCCATGATGGTGCGCGATTTCCAGTCGGTGGTGGGGCGCGAGGCCCGGGCGCAGTTCCTCGGCGCGCACGGACGCCTGCCGGACGCGGTCGTGGCCTGCGTGGGCGGCGGTTCCAACGCCATGGGCATATTCTCCGGTTTTCTGGAAGACGAGTCCGTTTCGCTGTACGGCGTGGAGCCGTCCGGCCTCGGCTTCAAGGACGGGGAACATGCCGCTACTCTTACAAAGGGCAGGCCCGGAGTAATACACGGCTTCAGGTGCTATCTCCTACAGGACGAGAAGGGAGAGCCCATGCCTGTTTATTCCGTGGCGTCGGGACTTGATTATCCCGGCGTGGGACCGGAGCATTCCTACCTAAAGGATATAGGCCGCGTCAGCTACGGGACTATTTCCGACGCGGAGGCGATAGACGCTTTCTTCGCTCTTTCCCGCCTGGAGGGAATAATACCGGCGATAGAGAGCGCGCATGCCGTCGCCTACGCCATGAAGCTCGCGGGTCGGCTCGGCGCGGGGAAGAAAATGCTTGTGAACCTTTCCGGCCGGGGCGACAAGGACATAGACTTCGTCACGGCAAAATACGGCGCGAAATACGGAGTGAAATAAATGAAAGAGAAAACCATAACTTATCTTGAAAAACCCGGCAAAAGCGGCCTTAAGGCCTGCGTTGCCGCAGCCGCCCGGAGGGCGGCGGAGCTGAAGGTCCGGCACGTGGTGGCCGCCACGACCAGCGGGCGCACTGCGCTGGAACTCGCCCGCGCCCTGAAGGCCGCCGGCAGTTCCGCGAAGGTCGTTGGCGTAGGCTATTCAGCGGAATACGCCGCGAAGTGGGGGGCTCTGGACCCGAAAATAGTCCGGGAGGCAGAAAAGCTCGGCGTAACTTTCATTACCGGGACGCATGTGTTCGGCGGGATAGACGGGGCGGTGGCCTCCAAATTCGGAGGCGTTGTCTCCGGCAAGCTGATAGCGGAAACCTATTATACGCTGGGACAGGGCTTCAAGGTGGCGGTGGAAGCGGCCGTGATGGCGGCGGACCAGGGGCTTGTTCCCCCGAGGGTGGAGATAATCTCCCTTGGCGGCACGGCGGAGGGGGCCGATACGGCGGTTTCACTGACGCCTGCCGCGGCCTCGCAGTTCTTCAGCCTCAAGGTGCACGAGGTCATCTGCCTGCCGACCAGAAGATAGCAGCGACGCTGTCTTGCGGAGCTGATGGCCGGCGGCGTGAGCCGCCGGCCATGATTTAATTCAGGAAAGAAGTTCCGGCAGAATGGTCCCTGCCTTGCCGGTGAAGGCAAGGTCAGTGAATTCGTTCAGGGGCGTGGCTTCCTTGTTGACCAGTATCACGGGTTTTTTCTGGCGCAGCGCGATGTAGGCGAAAGAGGCCGCCGGGAATACCTGCGCCGACGTTCCCACCACCATGAAGGCGTCGCAGACGCCGACAGCGGCGGCGGCAAGGCCCATTGCGATGTCGTCCAGCGGTTCGCCGAACCAGACTATGTCCGGGCGCACCAGCCCGCCGCAGGCGCACTTCGGCATGGGGGGCACTTTCAGCGGGAGGGGTAATTCGTTCTTCGCGCAGGAGGCGCATCTGGCGCGGTAAAGCGAGCCGTGCAGCGTTATCACCTCCGTCCCGCCGGCCCGCTCATGGAGGCCGTCCACGTTCTGCGTGAGTATGGTCACCTTTCGTCCCTCTTTTCCGCCGAAGGCGGCCAGCGCGGTGTGCGCCGGGTTGGGGGCGGCCCTGTCGGCCTGCTCCTTCAGTTCAAGATAAAAGTTCCAGACGCCTTCCGGGTCCCGCAGAAAGCCTTCAGGCGTGGCCACATCCTCGACCGGGTGGTTGTTCCACAGGCCGTCCGAATCACGGAAAGTGGCCAGCCCGGATTCCGCCGATATTCCCGCTCCTGTAAGGACGCACAGGCGGCGGCTGCTTTTCAGGATTTCCTTCGCTTGCTCTTTTTTGTCTCGCATAAATCTTTGGCCGCTCCTCTCTCGTTGTCACCGGCAAGAGCCAGTTTTTTCGCTTTCGGGAGGCGCTTTATGGCGGCTTCCCTGCTGAGCGCGGCGGAGCGGGTGTAGCCGTCCTCGCGGTGCACCATCCTGAGGGGGGGATGGGAACGCGTGTAAGCCGCTCCCCTGCCCCTGCGGTGCTGTTCGAATCTCGCGTCCGCGTCCTTGGCCACCCCGGTGTAGAGGCTGCCGTCCGCGCACAGGATGATGTAGACCGACCAGTCCGCGGCCTGCGCGGCACAGGCGGACTTTTCTTCCATCTTCTTCAGCATTCTCAGGTATTTTTCTTTCATGGCGGCCCTAAGAGCCCAGCTAAAATCTCCGTATTCTGCTGCAAGCGCCGCTTTTGCCCCGATACTTCGCGGTCTGCTGGCTTGTGCGCCTCGGCCCGCTGCGTCTCATGTCAAAACAGACGCTTTCGCTACGAAAGGAGATTTTAGATGGGCCCTTACTTAAATATGCCAATTTGGGCCGGGCCCCGCAATGCCCGGACCGGTGTATAAAGCCGCATGAAAAATAATAAAATAGTAGTGCAGTCCCGCGGCGGTCGTGAAGCCGCTCCTAATAGTTCAGGAGGTGCATAATGAAGAGAGTACTGCTTTTCATAGCCGTAAACGTGCTGGTGATAACCACCATCACCATCGTCATGTCGCTGCTTGGCGTGGGCCACTATCTCACCGCCAACGGAATAGATTACTCGGCGCTCGCCATATTCTGCCTCGTCTGGGGCATGGGCGGCGCGTTCATATCGCTGGCCATTTCCCGCATGATGGCGAAGTGGATGATGGGCGTGGAGGTCATAGACCCCAACACCTCGGACCCGCATCTTGCCGCCCTTGTGCAGACCGTTCACAACCTGGCCCGCTCCGCCAACCTGCCCGCGATGCCGGAAGTCGGCATTTTCGACAGCGAGGAGCCCAATGCCTTCGCCACCGGCCCTACCAAGAGCCGCGCCCTCGTGGCCGTTTCCACCGGCCTGCTGCGGAACATGACTCCGGCTCAGGTTGAAGGAGTGCTCGGTCACGAGATAGCGCACGTGGCGAACGGCGACATGGTCACCATGACGCTTCTCCAGGGCATCATAAACGCCATAGTCATGTTCGTGGCGCGCGTCGTCGCTTTCCTTGTCAGCCAGAATGTAAAGGAGGAAACCCGCCCGCTGGTCAACTTCCTCGTGGTCATGGTTCTGCAGATAGCGCTGAGCATACTGGGCTCTCTCGTGGTGTGCTGGTTCTCCCGCCACCGCGAATTTGAAGCCGACGCCGGCGGCGCGCGGCTTGCCGGCCGCGAGAAGATGGCCTCCGCCCTCGAGCGGCTTCAGCAGACTTACGGCCTGGTGGACAAGTCCCAGCCGGAATCAATGGCCACGCTGAAGATATCCGGGCACAAGGGCTTTTTCGCCCTGTTCGCCACGCATCCGCCGCTTGAGGAGCGCATCGCCCGCCTCCGCCAGCAGGCGTAACCGGGAATATTTCAGTTTCGCGCCCGCCCTTCATCCGGCGGGCGCTTTTCATTGCGCGGACCTATCGCGCGAATGTGCCGAAAATGGGATAATGGGATATGGCAAAAAAGAAGGCAAAAGGCCTGTTCATCGTTTTCGAGGGGCCGGACCGCACCGGCAAGTCCACGCAGTCGGCCCTGCTCATAAAAAAGCTTTCGGAGCTGGGACGCGAGGTCGTGCATACCCGCGAGCCCGGCGGCACGCCGTGCGCGGAAGCCATACGCCGCATGGTGCTGGACCCGGCCTACAAGGTTCTGCCCATGGCGGAACTGCTCCTTTACGAGGCTTCCCGCGCCCAGCATACCGGCGAGAAAATACTTCCCGCCCTTCAGGAAGGAAAGGTGGTGCTGTGCGAGCGCTACGCCATGTCTTCCGTCGCTTACCAGTGCGGCGGGCGCGGCCTTTCCGAAAAGACCGTCAATACCCTCAATGAAATAGCCACCGGCGGCCTGCATCCCGATTTGACCATAGTCTTTTCCATGCCGGACAGCAATTTCACCTCAAGGGGCAAGCATCTCAAGGCGGACCGGCTTGAAATGGAGGGGGGCGATTTTCGCTCCCGTGTAAGAAAAGCCTACGCCCGTCTTGCCCGGGCAACAGAGGGAGCTGTTCTCCTGAACGCAGACCGTTCAGTGGAAGAAGTGGCGGCGGACATCTGGAAGCTGGTTGAAAAACGCATGGGCGCAAAGAGGCGCGGATAATGGGTTTCTCTACTGTAATCGGGCAGGACAGGGCGGTGTCCCAGCTTAAGGCCATGCTGAAGAACAGGCGCGTCCCCCCGGGTCTGCTTTTTACCGGCCCGCACGGCTGCGGCAAGGGCTATGCCGCCCTCCGTTTCGCCCGCGCCCTGAACTGCCTCGATGACGGGGCCGTCGCGCGGCAGGACTGCTGCGCCGCCTGTCAGAACTGCCTGCATATAGCCAAAGGCATACATCCGGACGTGATAGTCTGCGACTACGCTTTCCAGGCCCGTCTGACCGGCAAGGAGGAGTCGCGTCAGGAGCATATCCTGATAGACACCGTCCGCGAGCTGATTATAAAGGCCCAGCAGAAGGCGATGGCCGGACGCTGGAAGGTCTATATCATAGACCGCGCCGATACCATGACCAATGAGGCCGCAAACGCGCTGCTGAAGCTTCTTGAAGAGCCTCCGGAGGGCACTCTCTGGATATTGCTGGCGGAAAAGCGCGAGGCCCTGCCGGAGACCATACGTTCCCGCTGCCAGACCGTGGCTTTCAATCCCCTTTCTGAAGAGGCCGTAGCGGAAATCCTTGTCGAGCGCGGCATGACGCTTGAGGAGGCGCAGAAGCTGGCGCAGGTAAGCGAAGGCTCCGTGGAACAGGCCGAGAAGGCCGGCGCCATATCGGCGCAGCTTTCGGAGCTGGACCGCCTGGACCCCATGTTCCCTTTCAAGGCCGGGAAAATACTGCCGAAGGAAGGCGCGCTTGCGCGCGACGCGGCCTCGTCGATGATAGAGATGCTGGCCGAGAACGCCCGCCGCCGCTGGCGGCAGGAGGCCAATCCCCAGTCCCGCGACCGGCTGGCTCTTTTGATAGACGAACTTTTCCAATGCCTTGAATATTTGCGGCGCAACGTGTCACCCGCGAACGTGCTGGCCCTCGCCATAATGAAGGCGGAACCGCACCGCATACCCTTATTCCCCGAATCCTGAACGCGGAGGTCCGGTGAGCTCCAGGAAGTATTACATAACCGCTCCTTTCCACCGCGCCGCTTCCGTGCCGCATCTGGGGCACGCCTATTCCATAATCGCCGCCGATATCTTCGTCCGCTACAAGCGCGGGCGGGGGCTGGACGCGCATTTCCTCGCGGGGACAAGCGTGCACGGGGAACGGAGCGCCAAAGCCGCCTCCGCCGAAGGCGTTTCCGCGCCGGACTGGGCGCGCGCCGCCGCTGGCAGGTACCGCGAACTGTGGCGCAGGCTCAATATAAGCAACGACGATTTTCTCCTTACCTCGGAACCGCGCCACGCGGAAAGCGCCGTCCGGGCTTTTGAAAAACTGCTCGCCTCCGGCGATATATATAAAGGGCTGTTCGACGGTTTTTACTGCCCCTGCTGCGAGAATTTCTACGGGGCGGGGGAACTGTCGTCCGGCGGGCTGTGCCCGGTCCATTCCCTGGCGGCGGAACGGGTGCGGGAGGATGTTTATTTCTTCCGTCTTTCCAAGTATGCGGACTCCCTGCTGGAACATTATCTTGAAAACCCGGAATTCATAATGCCGGAGTTGCGCGCCGGTGAAATGCTGGAAATCATCCGCGCTGGGCTTCGCGACGTCCCGGTTTCGCGCGCGTCCGCCGGGTGGGGCATACCCGCGCCTTCCGGAACCGGACAGACCCTGCTGCCCTGGTGGGAGTCGCTTCTGGGATATGTTTCGCCCGCCGAAGCCTTCTGGCCGGCCGACCTTCAATTTACCGGAGCCGACGGGTGCCGCCGCCACGCCATAGTCTTTCCGGCTGTGCTGATGGCGCTTGCCCTGCCTCTGCCGGACAGGATATTTGTCCACGGCGCATGGCGCATGGACGGGAAAAGAATATCCGGGGTGTCCGGCGGCGGCCCGGACACTCTTGAGCTGTTGCGCGAATACGGCTCCGATGCCCTGCGCTATTTTCTGTTCAGGGAACTGCCTTTCGGCGGGGACGGCGAATTTTCCGCCGCGTCGCTCCGCCGCCGCTATAATATTGAACTGGCGGGAGATATAGCCGGTCTCGTTTCGCGCACGGCCAACATGGTGGACCTGTTCCTGGGAGGGGAATTGCCCGCGCGTCCCCCGCAGGGCGGCTTCCGGCTTCTCGATTTCGCGCGGGCCGCCGCGCCTGGCATAGAAGCCCGCATGGAAGCGATGGAATTCAGCCTGGCGCTGGATGGAATATGGGCCGTGATAGGTGAAATGAACCGGGAGATGTCGCGCTCGAAGCCTCGCGTAATGGCGGAGAGCGACCCGGCGGGGTTGAAGCTGTTCCTTTTTGAAATGGTCTGGTGCCTGCGCATGGCGGCCACATGGCTTGAGCCGTTCATGCCGGACGCGGCGGTCAGGATACACTGCCAGCTGGGCGTGAGAACCCCTTCCCCCACGGAAGACGGGGGCGCGTCGATAGCAAAGGCCCCGTTCCTTTTTCCGAGGCGATAATGGCAAAACTGTTTCCGTGCCTTCTCCTTCTGACGCTGTTTTCATTCCCCTCTTCAGCCGGGGCGGGGTGGCTTCTCTGGCGCGCGGAGGACATAATTCCTTCTCCCGGCCCTGAAAAAGAGGCTTCGGCGGAATTCATCGCAGGGGCAATGCCATCCTCAGCCAGATCGGACCGCGGCGATATTTCGGTGGAGATATTGATTCTGGGCAGGCAGTATCAGGTGGAGAACATGCTGTCGTGCGCCGGGTTCGGGACCCTTCCTTCCGGCCTGCTCCAGTCCGCGGGTGAAGCCGTAGGGGATATGATTAACGGCGGAGCTTCCGTCAAATTTCCGCCGGCCCCGATTTTCCTGATGGACGGGCGGGCACAGGCCCTTTCCTTTACCCGTCCAGCTGGCAAGCGCGGCCGTCTTGAGCTGTATTTATGGCGGCTGCCGTTCCGGACTCCGGACAACGCCCACGCGTGGGCCGCCGCAATCAGGCTTTCCGGCGACGCGGACTGCGGCGGCCCATGCCCTTCCCCCCTGCTTTCCCTCAGAAAGGAAATAGCCTCCTCCAAAGCCGCAGCCGTAACTGTTCTGGCGATAAAAAAGGCCCCGTCCATAAGGACGGGGCCGCGAAACGTGCTAGTTCTGGCTGTTAAACCGGCCTGACCGTGTCGGGTCCCTGTTTTTCAGGCGGCTGTGGTTTTCCGAAGGCCAGCATCTTTATCGACTTGAATATCCATGCAATTATGCCCGAGAGGACATAAAGCGCGAATATCAGGAAAATGGTTTCGCGCGGATACTTTATTGTCGAATAGCCCAGCAGGACTATGAATATCATTCCGCCCACCGTCTTGGGGCGGAACAGGTTTCCCTGCTTGAATGCTGCGTAGGGGACAGTTGAGACCATCAGGAAGCCCAACCCAAGCATGAGGAAGGGTATGATGTTGTAGAGCGGGGACATCTGGTTCAGAAGCGGCTGCATGGAGCGGCCTTCGGGGGCCGTTTCGAGCAGGCTGTAGACGATGAGGAAAGAGGCCAGTATGCCGGCCGCGCCGGGTATCGGCAGGCCAGTGAAGGACTGCTTGGAGCCCTGTTTGTTGTGGCTCATCACGTTGAAACGAGCCAGTCTTAGGCAGCCGCACAGCGCGTAGATGAAGGCCACGGGCCCGCCCCACTCGTAGTCCTTCAGGTGGAAAAGGTACATGGTTATAGCGGGGGCCACGCCGAAAGAGAGGAAATCCGCGAGAGAGTCTATCTCCACGCCGAAGGAGCTTTCGCCCTTCACCATGCGGGCCACGCGCCCGTCCAGCGAGTCCATTACCATCGCGCCTATTATCAGCCAGCCGGCGGCGGAGAAGTTCTTCTCTATCGCGCGCATGATGGCGAAGAAGCCGCAGGCCATGTTGCCGATGGTGAAGGCCGACGGCAGGGCCACAGCTCCGGTGCGCTTGAGTTTGTCTATGTTCAGCATCGCTTTCCCTTTACTTCCAGAGGCCGATTACGGTCTGTGCCCCTTCCACTTTCTGGCCCACGCGGGCCAGCACGCGGACCTTGTCCTTCGGCAGGTATATCGCCACCTGCGAGCCGAAGTAGATGAGGCCAATCTTGTCTCCGGCCTTTACCGTCTGTCCGGGCTTGACCCAGCAGGAGATGCGGCGGGCTATGGCGCCGGTTATCTGCTCCACGTGGGCGAAGCGGTCCCCGTTTGAAAGGCGTATGAGGTTGCGCTCGTTGTTGACGGCCTCCGGCTTGTAGGCCACCTCGAACTTGCCCTTGTTGTAGGTTATCTCGCCCACGGTGGCGTCAAGCGTGGAGCGCTGTATGTGCACGTCGAAGACGCTTAGGAAAATCCTTATCACAAGCACGTTGGGATCGCTTTCTGTGCCGATGGTCATCACGCGGCCGTCGGCCGGACAGACTATTTCGTCCGGCGCGAAGGCGTGGTTCCTTTCCGGGTCGCGGAAGAAAAACGCGGAGAAGCCTGCGAAGAGCAGGCCGAAGATGAAGACGTCCATCACGTTCCAGCCGCCCAGACCTATGAATGCCAGTATCAGCGCCAGCGCCAGGCCGGCCGCGGCTATGTAAAAGCCCAGCCATATCATCGTCATGCCTTCGGGGCAGACGCTAAGCACGCCCTTGAGCGCGTTTTCCACCATCATCTTGAAATCCTGCCACATGCGTTGTCTCCTCAAAACGGTGATTGTGTGGGCTGAGAGGGAATTGAACCCTCACGGCCTTGCGGCCAACGGATTTTAAGTCCGTCGCGTCTGCCATTCCGCCACCAGCCCGAAATATTATTATTAGATGATACAAAATAGCGTGCCGCCTATGCCCGCCCTGATGGATGGGCGTCCGGCAGCGTAGCCGGTTCAAAATGGTAATATAGGCCTATGACGCGGAAGTCCGTTATCAAACATCTCATAGCAGGTCTGGTTCTGGCGCTGTTCGCCCTGGCCCTCGCCGAAGGGGGCCTGCGCGTTTTCGGGCGCGGAGGCGAGCCCGCGTGCCGGACGGTTTTCGGGCCCGCGCCCGGCGGGCCGCGCCCAGCGGTTGTGCTGCTTGCCGGCGATTGCCTCGCGGACGATAACACAGCTTCTTCTCCCGAAGGGCCCGCCGCCGAGCTTCAGCGCATCCTTTCAAGCGCCAATCCCCAGACGCCGGTCACAGTGATCAACGGCGCCGCATGCGGGCAGAGTTCCCGGCAGACTCTGTCCGGCCTCCCCTCCCTTCTTGGGCGCGTTGCCCCGGATGTGGTTGTCATCCTTTCCGGCAAGAGCGACAGGTGGAACATTTCCGGCCCCGGAAGCAACTGTCTCGATTTCATATGTTCCACTTCCACCCTCGCCGCGCCGTACTGCCCGCTCACCCCGTCCGGGTGGCTGGCTAACACCGGCCTGGCTAAGTTTTACCGCGGCGCGTGGCTCGGATTGCATAAAAAATATCTTTTCTGGCAGGCCGGTGCGGCCGATACCGACCGGCTGGTGTCCGCGTATTCAGGCGGAGGTCTGGATGAGGAAATGGTCCTGTCCTATGCGGACGCGATGCTCCGCCAGCGCAGGACCGACAAGGTTTATTCCCTCTCGCTGGGCATGATCGGGGCCGTCGGACCTTCCTCGCGCTATTACACCGGGGATTTGTCCTTCTACAGGCTGTTCGCGCGGGCGGCACGGGAGATGGGGACCGAGTCCTCCGCCGCGGGAGATTTGCGGCGTCTCTTGCAGGCCCGCCCGGAACTGGAGAAGAACGAGGCGTTCGCCAAATATCTCTCCAGCCTTGAGAATGCATCCCGCTTTAATTCCGTCGCGGACGAAAACACCCGTGCCGCTCTGGCGGAAATGGCGGCTTTGTCCCGCAAAAGCGGGGCGGTTGTTTTGTTGCAGAACTATCCGGACGGGTCCGCTGTTAATGCCCTTATCGGCGCGGCGGCCAGGCAGGCTTCCGCTCCTCTTGTGGACCACGCGGCGGCTTTTGCCCGCTTCACGGGGCGGGGCGGCGGTTCCAGACTGCTTGAAGACAACGGCCTGTGCAGAAAAGCCGGCTGCCGCTTTGGCGCGGAAAACATTGCGGATGTTGTTGATGGACTGCTTTCAAGGGACCGTGCCGTACTGCTTGAATAGATGGGTGTTTTTTGGGGGGGTATTTTGAATATTCTTAAGCGGACTTGCCCTCATTGCGGCGGAAAGACCGTCTCCGGCGCGAGGGTTGCCCTGTCCGACCTTTTCGGCGGTTCCGCCATGTGTTCCGCATGTGGAAAGCGTTCCGGCCACGGGGCGCTGGCAAGAAGCGTTTTCGCGCTTTCCTGCGCGGGCATCGCTTTCTCTTTCGCGGCGTCGTCGGTGCCGGACAGATACGTTCAGCTTTACGGTTTTCTGCCGGTGCTGGGCATATCCGTCATTCTGGCGGCGGTGTCGTTCTTCAGCGGGCTTGCCGTAAAAAAATAATTCTGAAAAGTGATGTCAGGCCGGGCAGGTTTCCGGCATTTTAGCGGACGGGTGTTCCACTCGCGGCAGCACCGTCATGGTCAGACGCCGGGTTAGCGGTTCCTTCTCTACCGACAGGCACGGCGAAACGGTATATTTCACGCCGCCGCACAGCGCGCGTATCGCGGCTATGTCCTCTTCCGAAAGCAGCGTCTTGTCGAAGGTGGTGCGGAATTCCTTGATGACGGGAGCGGCTTTAACTATCTCCATGCTTGCCGCCACCGCCTTCGTTAGGTGTTCCGCGCCGCTGACGGAAGCGTATTTGAAAAGCGGGGCTTTTAGGTCCATAGCTACCGCGTCCAGCAGATTTTCATCTAGAAGTTCGCGCAGCATGGCGGGATTGGTGCCGTTGGTTTCCAGTTTTGTCTGGTAGCCCATGCTCTTTACCTTGCGGAGAAAGTTCGGCAGGTCGGGCTGAAGGGTGGCTTCTCCGCCGGATACCGTAACGGCTTCCAGCAGGCCGGCCCGTTTTTGAAGAAAATCCAGCACTACATTTTCGGACAGCGGCGCGTTGAACTGTTCCCTGTAAACCAATTCGGGATTATGGCAGTAGGGACAGCGGAAATTGCAGCCTTGCGTAAAAACTATAGCGCAGGGTTTGCCAGGGAAGTCGATAAGGGAGAATTTTTGCAGGCCGCCTATCAGCATTAGTGGATATTGTACTCATTTCGGCGCCGTTTTGGCGATGAGCGGCGGCGTCCGACGATAAAAAGCGGCCGGGCTTTCGGCCCGGCCGCGGTGATTTGTTTTCCGTGCGCTCCGGTCAGGAGCCGGCGGCTATGGTGATTGTCTGCCTGTGGGCGTATTCCTCGCGCTTGCCTTCGTTCCACTGGCTTACGGGGCGCAGGTAGCCGACCACGCGGGAATAGACTTCGCAGGTGCTGCCGCAGTCCGGGCAGGTCTGCACTTCGCCCGGCTTGTAGCCGCAGTTGGGGCAGACGCTGAATGTCGGCGTGACCGACAGGTAGGGCAGGCGGTAGTTGGTGCACACCTTGCGGATGAAGTTCTTCAGCGCGGCGGTGTCCTTTATCCTCTCACCCACGAACAGGTGCAGCACGGTCCCGCCGGTGTACTTGGCCTGCGTGTCGTCCTGCAGTTCCAGTATTTCCCAAACGTCGCTGGTGTAGCCGGCGGGGAGCTGGGTCGAGTTCGTGTAGTATGGCGGCTTGCCCTGCGCGGCGGTGTCCTTGTTGGCCACTATGATGTCGTGGTAGTTCTTGCGGTCCAGCCGGGCAAGGCGGTAGGACGTGCCTTCGGCGGGCGTGGCTTCAAGGTTGTAATTGTTGCCGGTCTGCTGCTGATAGGCGGTGATGCGCTCGCGCATGAAGTCCAGCACCTTCGCGGCGAAGGCGCGCCCTTCCGGCGTGCCGATATCCTTGTGCAGCAGGTTCTCGCATGCCTCGTTGACGCCCACTATGCCGATGGTGGAGAAGTGGTTCTTCCAGTAGCAGTCGAAGCGCTGCTTGATGTTGCGCAGGTAGAACTTCATGTATGGATAGAGGTTGCTCTCGGTAAGGCGCTCGATGTACTTGCGCTTTATCTCAAGGCTTTCCTTCGCGTCGTCCATGACGGAGGCGAGGCGTTCGAAGAACTCCTCCTCCGTTTTGGAGATGTAGCCAAGCCGGGGCATGTTGATGGTAACCACGCCGATGGAGCCGGTCAGCGGGGAGGAGCCGAACAGGCCGCCTCCGCGGCGGCGCAGCTCGCGGTTGTCTATGCGCAGGCGGCAGCACATGGAGCGGGCGTCCTCGGGGCTCATCTCGGAGTTTACGAAGTTGGCGAAATAGGGGATGCCGTATTTGGCCGTTATCTCCCACAGCAGTTCCAGATTGGGGTTGTCCCAGTTGAAGTCCTTGGTGATGTTGTAGGTGGGGATGGGGAAGGTGAACACCCGGCCCTTGGCGTCGCCTTCGAGCATGACTTCAAGGAAGGCCTTGTTGAGGAGGTCCATCTCCTGCTGGAACTCGCCGTATTTTTCCGGCATCATCTGTCCGCCGATGACCACGCACTGGTCCTTGTAGTAGGACGGCACGTTGAGGTCCATCGTGATGTTGGTGAACGGCGTCTGGAAGCCCACGCGGGTGGGCACGTTGACGTTGAACAGGAATTCCTGAAGGGCCTGCTTCACGCTGCGGTAATCCAGCTTGTCGTAGCGGATATAGGGGGCGAGCAGGGTGTCGAAGTTGGAGAACGCCTGCGCGCCCGCCGCCTCACCCTGCAGGGTGTAGAAGAAATTGACTATCTGCCCGAGCGCGGAGCGCAGGTGCTTGGCCGGTTTGGATTCGGCTTTGCCTGGCGCGCCCTTGAAGCCGTTGGCCAGCAGGTCCTGAAGGTCCCAGCCCACGCAGTAGGTGCCCAACAGGCCGAGGTCGTGTATGTGCATGTCCCCGCCCGAATGGCGCTCCTTTATATGGGGCGGATAAATCTTTTCCAGCCAGTATATCTTGCTTATTTCGGACGAGATGTAGTTGTTCAGGCCCTGGAGGGAGAAGGCCATATTGCTGTTCTCGCTGACCTTCCAGTCCGCCTTGCTGAGGTACTGGTCCACTATGTCCACGTTGAAGCGGGAGGATATCTCGCGCATGCGGGCATGCTGGTCGCGGTAGGCGATGTAGGCCCGCGCCGTCTTGCGGTACGGGCTGGCAAGAAGCACTTCCTCCACTATGTCCTGCAGCTGCTCCACCGTGGGAGTGCCGTTCTGGTAAAGAGACTGCGCTATGTTGAGAACTTTTATGGTGAGTTTTGCCGCGTCGGCCTCGCTGAACTCTTTCGTGGCCGCGCCCGCCTTTACTATCGCCGCCGTTATTTTCGCCGGGTTGAACGACTCGCGCTTCCCGTTGCGCTTCACTATCTCCGTAAACGTAGATACCGCTGTCTGCATGTGCCCCCAAACCCGCGGCCCGCACCGCCTGTCCGGCGTGTGCTTGTCTCTGTTGTATTCGCAAGAGGCTGGGCGCTTCGGTTTTGCAGCTGAAGATTTGTTTCCCGCTGCCCAAACGCAGCGGCAAACTGAGCTGTCCAGAAATTATAAGATTTAAGCCGCGAAACCGCAAAGGACCGACGTAAAAAATCGCTTGCGTTCCGGACCGTTTTTCCGCGCGGAGGACCGGTTTTCGCCATTTGCTAGAATACAGACAGTCCCGGTCCGGAAAGCCGTTTTTTGGCCAAGCTGGCCGGTTTTTCCGCACCCACAAAAAAAGCTCAGACGGGGCCGGTTTAAATGGATTCTTTCAAAAAACTTTTCGGTGTTGAAAAAACAGCCATAAAAGAAGACTGCGTATTGCTGCCGCTGTCGGAAATGCAGCTTTTCTCCTCCCTTGGCGGGAGGGAGCGCGCGCACGGGGACTATTTCCGTGTTCAGGACGCCGGCCCCGCCACCCTTATCGGCACGCATTACAGCCTGCTGGTGGGGGACTGCGTCCTGGCACTCGCACAGACCGCCTGCCGCCGTATTTATCTGTTCAATTGCGCCGGCGGACGCGGCCTTGCAGTGGGCGACATCGCCCTTGTGCGCAAGGCTGTTTCCTTCGAGAGCTTCACCCAGATGCTTGAGGGGACATCACCCTCAAGGGAATATACGCCCTCCCCGGAGTTGTTTTCCCGGCTGGACGGGGGGCTGTGTCCTCATGCGGACGCGGTTTGCGCCACCGTTTCCTCGCTGGCGCTGGAAGGGCCGGATTTGCCGCGTTTTGAAAGGCTTGGCGTAAACTGTTTTGACATGGAATGCTCGCAGGTGTTCGCCGCCGCGAAGCACATAGGGCGGCAGGCGGCGGCGGTTCTTTATATTACCAATCTTGTGCCGGACAAGCCCTGGCACGAAAACCTGTCCCGGGCGGAGATAAGCCGCCTCGGCGCGCGCCGCAAGGCGGCGGCTGATGCCTTGTGCGCCATCATAAACGGGGGGAAAGAACGGTGAGGACGATAACGCTTAAGGCTCCGGCCAAGATAAACCTCTTTCTGGAAGTGACCGGCAAGCGGCCGGACGGCTATCACGAGCTGGACACCATATTCGCCAAGCTGGATTTCGGGGATACCGTGAGGGTTTCCCTGTCTTCCCGCAAGGGGCCGGTAACCCTTGGTATTGATAACCGCACCAATGCGGAACTGTCGGCCGGGGCTGATAACCTGGCGGTGCGCGCGGCGGAACTTGTGCGCGGGCTTTACGGGGTGGAAAATGCCGTTTCCATACGGCTGGTCAAGCGCATACCGGTCGGGGCGGGTCTGGGTGGCGGTTCTTCGGACGCCGGGGCCGTAATACGCGGCCTGTGCCGCCTGCTTGGGCGGGACCCGCTTGCAAGGCCGGTGCGGACACTGGCGGCAAAGTTGGGGGCGGACGTGCCGGTTTTCCTGTACGAAAACGGGCTTATGCGCGGGCGGGGCATAGGGGACAGGCTTGCCCCGCTGGCGATGGGCGGAAGCAAGCCTTATGCCGCCGTGTTCTATCCCGGCGTTCCGCAGCCTACCGGGCCGGTGTTCAGGGCGCTGCGCCTGCCGCCCGGCCGGGGCTTGACAACTATCCCTTCTCTTAATAAACTCAAACTAGCGTTGAAAAAGGGCCTTGGGCCCGCGGTATGGGGCGAGTTCCTTTTCAATCGGCTGGAAGCCGCTGTCGTTCCGATGAACGCCGGTGTCAGGCTCCTGAAGAGGGAGCTGTCCGCGAATGCGGACTTTGTGCTGATGTCCGGTTCCGGTTCGTCGGTTTTCTGCTTGTGTGAGGACAGGCGGAAAGCGCTTCAACTTGTGAGACTACATGGAGAGGTTCCGCGTTCGGCGTTCGCGGCGCGGTTCCTATAGAGAGGGGGGTGTCGTATGCTTATTACCGAGATCCGCGTTCATCTTATGAACGAGGAAAGGCTCAAAGCCTTTGCCAGCGTGACCTTTGACAATTGCTTCGTTGTGCGCAACATGAAGGTTGTGCAGGGCAACAGCGGACTTTTCCTGTGCATGCCCTCGCGCAAGCTGCCTGACGGCACGCACAAGGACATGGTGCACCCGATAACGCAGGAGTTCCGCGGCTATCTTGAGGAGCACGTCCTCAAGGCTTACCACGAAGAATTGGCCCGCAATCCGCTGCCGAGCGCAGACCACATCAAGGCCTGCCACGCCACGGCGGAAGCTTAACGGCAATCTGTGGCCGGGCGCGCCGCAAGACGCGTCCGGGGTTTGGCGGCAAGGCCGCGGGGAGACCCCGCCGGTCTTGCCGGACCTGTGCCGCCGCGCGGTGCGCGCGCAACGACGTACAAGTTTTTCCCGGGTGGTGTAATGGTAACACATCTCCCTTTGGAGGAGGTATTCATGGTTCGAATCCATGCCCGGGAGCTCAAATTAAATGGGGCCACCGTTGTTGGGTGGCCCCATTTAGTTTGCGCTCCCGCAAAATGCTTTCGCCAAACCGCAGGTTTGGCCACGAACCGGGAGGGCGTTCAGCACTAGGGTTTCCCTCCGGGAAAGCATAGTGCTGCCCGACCAGCACTCGTAGCGGCAGCCGCTCAGCGGCTGGCGTGGAGGGGGGCCCTCACCGGGGGCTTCAAATAAATACAGCCCACGGTGGTAGGG